>VFQT010002091.1_pt1 | contig 21445 bp, 22 predicted proteins | sample 3512381 | NCBI WGS metagenome assembly VFQT01 (sample SAMN10412376, study PRJNA504923) | tailings metagenome | isolation source: Relicate 2 Philex TSF3 active mining site | place: Philippines: Tuba, Benguet | collected 2017-08-29
GCCGATTCCCGTGTGATGGATTCGGCTCGTCGCCGATTCCCGTGTGATGGATTCGGCTCGTCGCCGATTCCTGATGATCACTTCGGTGGTGGGCGGTCGGGCAGACTTGACCCATGGCGACTCTTGCCGATTTCGTCCGGCAACACACCGATCTGTCCCGTGAGGACGGAGCCCATCTCCAGCAGTTGATCGGTGAATGGGGGATGCTCGCCGACCTCAGTTTCGCCGACCTCGTTCTGTATCTCCGCGATCGCAACGGCACGTGGTTGGTCGGCGCGCAGGTGCGTCCGGCCACCGGTCGTACGATCTACCCGCAAGACCTCGTGGGTGAACGAGCCAACGACTCCACGGTGGCTCTCGTCGAACGGGCGTTCCGCGATGGCGAGTCGTGCGACGACGAGCTCTCGATGGATGGACTCGACGATTCGGTGCACGTGTTGGCGATCCCCGTGCGCAGCGTGCACGGATCGATCGCCGTGCTGACGCGCAATTGGTCGTCGCGGTACAGCCGTCAGCCGGGCGAACTCGAACGCACCTACCTCGGCATCTTCCAGCGATTCGCCGAGATGATCACCGACGGGACGTTCCCGTTCCCGGGTCGTGCTGCCGACTTGAGCGCGGCACCGCGAGTGGGCGACGGTGCCATGGTGTTCGACGAGAACACGCGCGTGCAATACGCGTCACCCAACGCCAACTCGACCTTGCATCGCGTCGGCATTCCGACCAACGCGGTCGGGCAGACGCTGTCGGAGTTGGGTTTCGCCGACAGTCCCGCTCGTCAGGCCTTCGAGACTCTGCGACCGGTGATCGAGGAATTCGATCAGACCGCTGATGTCACCTTGTTGGTGCGATGCATTCCGATCGTCGCCGAGGGTGTGGTGACCGGTGGCGTGCTGCTCGTGCGCGACGTCACCGAAGTACGACGACGCGACCGCATGCTTCTCTCGAAGGACGCGACGATCCGTGAGATTCATCACCGAGTGAAGAACAACCTGCAGACGATCTCGTCGTTGCTCCGTCTGCAGGCTCGCCGACTCCAGTCACCGGAGGCCAAGGCCGCGGTGCAGGACAGCGTGCGCCGGATCCGCACCATCGCCCTCGTGCACGAGACGCTGTCGCGCGAGCCGGGCGAGGATTTCGCCTTCATCGAGATCGTTCGGCCACTCATGCGCCTCGCCGAGGAGAGTCTGCAGTCGCCCGATCGGCCGGTGCGTTTCCTCGTCACAGGCGACGGAGGCCGTCTGCCGGCCAACATCGCGACTCCGCTGTCGGTGGTGGTGACCGAGTTGTTGCAGAACGCGATCGATCACGGTTTCCCGGAGGGGAGTGAGGGCGGCACCGTGGTGGTGCTCCTCGCTGGCGATGACGACTCGATTCGCATCAAGGTCGTCAACGACGGACGTGGACTCGACCCGCAGTTCGATCTCGATGCTGCGACCGGTTTGGGCCTGTCGATCGTGCGCACGCTCGTGACGACCGAACTGAACGGCACGATTCAGATGAGTGCCGGCACCCCCGAGGATTTCGACGAGGTGGGAATCTCCGGTGTTCGTCGCGGTGAGGGAACAGTGGTCGAACTTCGTCTGCCGCGCTGACGATCAGTGAGTGTTCAGCTGGCGGCGGCGCCGGCGGTGTCGCTGATCTGGGCGGCCTTCAGAGCCTTGTTGCGAGCGGCGATGCGACGACGGATGTCGCGACGCTCGTCTTCGGAGGTTCCGCCCCAGATGCCCGAGTCTTGGTTGGTGTCGATGGCGAAGTCGAGGCATTCGATTTTCACCGGGCACTCGCAGCAGACCTGCTTCGCGCGGTCGATCTGCAGCAGGGCCTGTCCGGTGGTGCCCACCGGGAAGAACAATTCGGGGTCGGTGTCCTTGCAGATCGCGTCGTCCCTCCAGGTGTAGTCAGCGGAACCGAGGGCGAGCGAAGAAGCGAGGATCGACACGGTGGTGCTCCTGAGGGGGATCGAGGGGTGGGGGCTGGGGGCGGGGATGTTGGGACATCCGTCCCCGGGGGACAAGCGTGTCAAACCGTCTGGCTGCGATCAAGGGGTCACCCCCGATTTCCTCCCGTGTTTTGTCCAGTCACAATCGAGCAAATTCCCCCACTCTGTAGCGCAGACGGCGCCTGGCGGTAGCGAGCGCTACAGAGTGGGCGATTTGTGGGGGTTGGGGAGGTCAGAATCGGGAGATGCAGGTGACCAGATGCAGGTGACCAGATGCAGGTGATCGCGCACCGGGGAGCCTCCAAGGCCGAGCGGGAGAACACCGTCGCCGCCTTCGAGCGTGCCCACCAGATGCGGGCCGACGCCGTCGAACTCGACGTCCGGCGAACCCGGGATCATGTTCTCGTGATCCACCACGACCCGGTTCTTCCCGACGGACGCGTGATCGCTCACACCGATCACGCCGACCTTCCCGACCACGTCCCGACCTTCGACGCGGCTCTCGACGCCTGTCACCCGATGTGGGTCAACGTCGAGATCAAGAACGATCCGAACGAGCCCGACTTCGATCCATCCGATCACATCGCCGACGCCACGATCGACGTCTTGTCACGTCGGCTCGAGGGCGACGACCGTTGGGTCATCTCGTCGTTCCGTCGGGAGACGATCGATCGCTGCCACGAAATTCGTCCGACCATCCGCACCGCGTGGCTCACGATCGCCGTCACTCCCGAGACTCCGGCCGATCTCGTCGCATCAGGTCATTCGGCGATTCATCCGTGGGTCGGCATCGTCACCCGGGAACTGCTCGATGCCTGCCATGACGTCGGGCTCCAGGTGAACACCTGGACGTGCGACGATCCGGAACGCATGCGCGAGTTGGTCGAATGGGGAATCGACGGGATCTGCACCAACGTTCCCGACGTCGCCGTTCCGTTGCGCTGAGTGATCGGGTGAGAAGCCGAGTTCAGGACGGGAACACGAGGCGAACCGCTTCGGGCACGTGCCGGAAGTGCAGACGCGAGGTCTCACCGAGATAATCGCCGTCGACCTGATACGGGAACGGTGACACTCCCTCCACGACGAGTTCGTGCACGTCGTCGAACACTGCGACGTTGTCGTTGGGGGTGATTCCTCCACCGCGAAGCGCGCCGGCGAGTGAGGTGACGATCGCTCGCGCCGACATGGTGCGAAACGTGATCGCGACGAGTGGTTGGTCGAGAGTGGCGTGCGGTGACAGATCGAGCGGACGATTGCCGAGGAACGTGTAGGGATTCGTGTTCATCACGATCGTGAAGTAGCCGTCGTGAACGAACTTCGATCCGCCACTTGGTGTGCCGTCGGTTCCGTGTCCACCGATCGACGTGTCGGCGGCGACCGAGAAGTGCGGCTTCTTGCGGTCGTAACGCGCGAGCCATGTCTGCAGCGCGGCGTAGATGAAGAGTGGATGCCCGGCCCATCGTTTGAGGTAGGCGCGTTCTTCCACGGTGCGAACGACTGCGGCGTCGTACCCCACTCCGGTGTGGAAGCAGAAGAAGCGACCGTTCACCCGTCCGAGTCCGATCGGTCGGATGGTTCGGTCGGGTGTCTGCAGCGCGGTCACCAGGAGTTCGGATGCCGCGACCGGATCGTTGGGAAGACCGATCGTGCGGGCGAACACGTTGGTGCTGCCGCCGGGAAGCACGGCGAGGGCGGTGTCGCTCCCGGCCACTCCCGTGGCGACTTCGTTGAGGGTGCCATCCCCGCCGAAGGAGACGACCAGGTCGAGGCCGCGGTGGGCGGCGTCCTGGGCATATCGGGTGGCATGACCCCGCCGGTTGGTCTCGACGAGCTGGACCTCGTGCTCGCGGGACAGCGCCCGATGGACGATGACCATGTTGCGGGCCGTCACCGACGAGGCGAAGGAGTTGACGACCAGCAGGATCCGCACGGGGTTCGACGGTACCAGTGGCACCCCCGATGGGTCGTGCGTCACGCCGGGCGAACCGGGCCCAGGTGGGTTGTGTGAACGGACGCACAAGCGAGCAGAATGACCCGCTATGAACGTCATCGTCTGTGTGAAGCAGATCCCCGATCCGGCCACGCCGGGCGCCCTCGACTCTTCGACCAACACGTTGAAGCGCGATGGCAAGTTGATCCTCGACGAGTCCGATGCCTACGGCGTCGAGATGGCTCTCCAGCTGGTCGATGCGGCTGGCGGCGGAGAGGTCAGCCTCGTGTCGATGGCCCCCAACGGTGAGACCGCCGGTCTGCGAACCGCTCTCGCGATGGGTGCCGCCAAGGCCGTTCTCGTGTCCGATCCGGCGCTGCAGGGTTCCGATGCCCTCACGACGGCCAAGGTTCTCGCGGCTGCCGTGCAGCGTCTCGGTGGCGCCGATCTCGTGATCGCCGCGACCGAATCGAGCGATGGTTACACCGGCACCGTGCCGGAGCAGATGGCCGAAGTGCTCGGTCTGCCCTCGGTCACCTTCGCCAAGAAGGTCGCGATCGATGGCGGCACGTTGAAGGCCGACCGTCAGACCGAAGCCGGATACGACGAAGTCGTGTGCTCGCTTCCGGCCCTCGTGTCGGTGACGGCAGGCGTGGTCGAGCCGCGCTACCCGAGCTTCAAGGGCATCATGGCCGCCAAGTCGAAGCCGGTCGACGAAGTCACCGCATCCGATCTGGGCATCACGCCGGTCGGTTGGGCCGGCGCCGGTCAGACCATCAGCAATGTCGCCCAGGCCGAAGCTCGCCAGGCCGGCGAGATCATCGAAGACGACGGCGAGACGTTCGGCAAGATCGTGACCTTCCTCGAAGGTCTGAAGGTCATCTGAGAGAGCGAGGACGAAGATCATGGGAATCAACAACATCTGGGTGTTCGCACAGGCCGCGAACGGAGCGCCCACCTCGGCGTCGCTCGAACTCGTCACCAAGGCGCGCAGCCTCGGCGGTTCCGTCAGCGTGTGGGTCGCCGGTGACGGCAACGCGGTCGCGGGTGTGCTCGGCGAGTACGGCGCGACCAAGGTCTACGGCGTCGACTACGGCAGCAACCTCGCTGGTGCGGCCGTCGCCTCGGCCATGAAGGCCACCATCGACAGCGGCGACGCTCCCGACCTCGTCATGTTCCCGCAGTCGTACGAAGGTCGTGACGTGATGGCTCGCCTGTCGGTCAAGACCGATCGCACGGTTCTCACGAACAACGTCGACATCTCCGCTGCCGGTGATTCGGTGTCGGTCACCACGCCGATCTTCGGTGGCAACACCCTCGTCACGTCCACCTTCACGGGTTCGGCTCCGTACCTCGCGGCGTTCCGTCCGAAGAGCTTCGCCCCCGAATCCGTGGGCGGCGGTGCTGCGTCGGTGGTCGCCGTGTCGGTGCCCGACCTCGGTGCGACCGGTGGCGCGAAGGTCACGGCGACGCACGTCGAAGAGACGACCGGTCCGAAGCTCGACGAAGCCGACATCGTGGTGTCGGGTGGTCGCGGTCTCGGTGAGAGCGCGAAGTACGAGTTGATCGAGTCCCTCGCCAAGTTGCTGAAGGGTGCTCCGGGTGCGTCACGCGCGATCGTCGACGCCGGTTGGGTTCCTTACTCGTACCAGGTCGGTCAGACCGGCAAGGTCGTGAAGCCGAGCGTGTACATCGCGGCCGGAATCTCGGGTGCGACGCAGCACATGGTGGGCATGAAGGGTTCGAAGAACATCATCGCCATCAACAAGGACAAGGAAGCCCCGATTTTCGGTATCGCCGATCTCGGAATCGTGGGCGACGTGCACAAGGTTCTGCCCAAGCTCATCGAGGCGTTGCAGGGCCGGTGATCCGTTCGACGCCGAGGCGTCGCTGATGGTCGATCACCCCGGGTGATCGCGTGCGAGGAGCGCAACGCTGATCGGCGTTGCGCTCTCGTCGTTCTCGGGTACCTCCACCACCAGACACAACTCGTGCGAGTACGGACGTGATCCGTCGTCGAAGCGCCACCATGTCGCGTCGAGTGCCACGGCACCGAGAAGTTCGGCCAGTGATCCGTCGTCGCGTATTTCGTCCCAGTCGTCGGTGAGTCCGCCGAGCGCAGCGAGCATCCACCAGGTCGAGAATCGTCCGGATGCGGTGCCGCGGCGACGGCCGTGCGCGCCACCCGACGACCCGCACCACGTGATCCAGTCGAGCGCATCGCTCATGGCGAGCGGAGCGAGACGGGCCGAGGCGAGTCCGAGTCGTCCGAGGGCCGCGCGCGGATCACCATCGACGATCGCGATGTCGGTTCGTCCGTTCGACGACGCCGTCCAGGGTTCGACGAGTGATCGGAATGCTTGTTCGATCCATGGATCATCGAGGACGTCGACGTCGTCGGTGGTCGTGATCGAATCCCAGTCGTGGGCCCAACGATCGGTGGGCGATGGGCATTCGATTCCGACGTCGTGATAGCGGGGGAGTGTGTACTCGGGCTCCCAGTCCGCGGGTGTGATCGGCACGTCGAGAACGGGAAACACGTCGTCGTCGATGCTGTCGCCGCGCAAGGCGCGTTCGTAGGCGACGAACGATCGTCGTGGACCGTCGGGAAGCAACGATGTCAAGTCGGCCCAGGTGTGGTTCTGCGCAACGACTTCGGTGAGCGGTCCGATCGAGAATCGGCCGCTGTCCTCGTCGACGACCCGACTCGCGTGGTCCGCATCGGCGAGAAGAGCCAGTCGATGTTCGGCGAGGGTGGCCGCCGGCCAGATCTGCCGGCCCGTTTCGAGGGCGGCGCGCGAACGTTGACGGATGCGCCACAGCCCGGGCCAGTCGCGGGTGGACGATCGAGCATCGATGAGGCGAACGAGGCCGTCGAGATCGGCTCGCGCGACGAGCAAGTCGAGCTCGTCATCGACGTGTTCGCGCAACTCCTTCTCGATCGTCACTCTTCTTCTCTACACCACCGGCCAGGGGTAGCGACGGCCAGTCGAGTCGATCGGGAACATTCCTCCCTCGGCGAGCATCTCGGCTCGTTCGACCATGGCCTCGATTTCGTCGTCGTCGAGCAAGGCGGCGACCTCGGCGGGCGGGTTCGCCGCGACTCGTTTCACGGTGTCGAGGATGTGGTCGGGGATGACTTCACCGCCGAATTCCCAGATCACGGTGCGCAGTTTGAAATCGGAGGCGAAACACAGTCCGTTGTCGATCGCCCAGACGCGATCGTGTGCATCGACGAGGCAGTGACCGCTCTTGCGATCGGTGTTGTTGGCCACGATGTCGAAGGCGGCGAGCCGTCGGAACTGGTCGTGCAATTGGGGCCGACTCTCGTAGAGCGTGAAATAGTGCTCGCTGAAGTCGGCGTCGACGAACGCCTGCAACGACCCGATGCCACCCGGGCCGTCACGTTCGATCGTGAGCGGGACGAGATCGAAGCCCATGGCGGCCGAGAGACGATAGGCGGCGATCTCTCGCTTGTAGAGACCGGATGGGAAATCCCAGAGTGGTCGTTCTCCCCGCAACGGCTTGTAGATGGCACGCATCGACTCGCCGTCGAGGGTGAGGGTGACGAGGAAGGTGCCGTTGCTGCTGTAGGGCATACGACCCTCGACGTCGATGTCGCCGTGGCTGAGAATGTCGAGCGGAGAGGCGCTCACGGCTAGTTCATCCGGACGCAGAAGTGACCATCGGGATCGACCGGACGCCCGCAGTACTCGCAATCGGGTCGACCCGCGGCTGCCACGCGATCGGTCTGATCGCAGAAGGCGAGAGCCTGTGCTCGCGACATCGTGAGGCGAACCGATTCGCCGTCGATGGGCTCGTCGTCCGCCGACATGGGTTCACCGTCGTCGTATTCGTCGTCGATGTCGACGTCGCTCTCGACGGACGATGCGACGTCGCGGAGAACGAGGGTGAATTCGTCGGAGGTCTTCATGAATTCGAGTCCGACCGAACCGAGAACGAACTCTTCGTCGATCGGCTCGACAAGCGACATCGGTCGACGCACGATCGTGCCCTCGACGATGGGTAGATGTGCGAGAGCGCGCCTCAGATATTGGGCGATCGCCACCGCTTGTTGTTTCTCGCAGCGGATGCTGACGATGCGATCGGTGTCTCGGATCTGTAGGTAGAACGTTCGTTGACCGGGACGGCCGACCGCACCGGTCGTGAACACGTCGACGGACTCGAAGACGATGTCGTCCATGTCAGCTCGGTCGCAGATCGCCGAGCGATCCGCCGGTGGAATTGACCGTGAGCACGATCGGTCCGCCGGTCGTGTAGGCGACGGCCGAGATCGAACAGGTGCTGATCACGATGCGCTGGAAGAGATCGAGGTGGGTTCCCATCGCGTGGGCCATGGCGGCCTTGATCGGGTCGGCGTGCGAGACGCACACGATCGTGCCGCCGCGGTGTTCGGAGCACAGGTTGTCGACCGTCGAGACCATTCGGGTCTGCATCTCGGTGAAACTCTCACCGTTCGGAAAACGGAACGTCGATGGCGACCGTTGCACGGTGGTCCACTCGGGGAGCTTCATCAGTTTCTTGAGTTCGGCCCCGGTCCAGTCGCCGAAATCGCATTCGAGGAGACCCTTCGCGATGCGTGTGCGCTGGCCCAGCGCCTTGGCGATCGGAGCGGCTGTCTCGCGTGCGCGTTCGAGCGGTGAGGAGTAGATCGCATCGATCTTCGTGATCGCCGACAGGCGACGAGCGGCCTCAGTGGCCTGCTCGACCCCGGTCGGTGCGAGGTGCAGGCCGGCGGCTCGTCCGGGCAGAAGTTTTCCGGTCGACGGAGTCTGTCCGTGGCGGACGAACAGCACCAGGGTCGACGTCGGCGGAGCCGATCGGGGAGATTTCCGAGCACTCATGGCGGATGCCAACCTAGTGGTGTCATGCCGAAGCCGTCTCGTCCGTCTCGTGTTCTCGCCGAACTGCACGACGATGTCGTCGAATGTCACCGATGTCCGCGCCTCGTGGACTGGCGCGAGGAGTCGGCCCGTGAGAAGCGGGCGTCGTACCGTGACGAGGAGTACTGGGGTCGTGGGGTTCCTGGATTCGGTGATCCGTCCGCGCGCGTCCTCGTTCTCGGCTTGGCCCCGGCGGCACACGGAGCGAATCGCACCGGTCGGATCTTCACGGGGGATCGCAGTGGCGACTGGTTGTATCGCGCCCTGCATCGAGCCGGTTTCGCCAACCAACCGACGTCGACGCACCGAGACGACGGGTTGACGTTGACAGGCGCGTGGGTCACGTCGGCGGTGAAATGTGCTCCTCCCGACAACAAACCGTTGCCCGTTGAACGTGATTCGTGCCGCTCGTTCCTCCGACGTGAGATCGAGGCGCTGACCGATCTGAGAGTGGTGGTGTGTCTCGGCGCCTTCGCCTATGAGGCCGCGTGTGCCGAATTCGCGGTGAAGCCCCGTCCGAAGTTCGGTCACGGAGCCGAAGTGGTGTCACCGGTGGGTGTGATCCTGGTGTGCTCGTTCCACCCGAGTCAGCAGAACACGTTCACGGGTCGTCTGACCGAGCCCATGTTCGATGCGATCTTCACGCGAGTGCGTGAGATCACGTCGCTCTAACGTTCGAAAGCCTGCTTCACCGCTGCGGCGGCCTGCGCGATGGCCTGTCCGCCGTCGTCGACGAAGGCCGACATCGAGAAGAACCCGTGGATCTGGCCGTAATAGCGGGTGAGAGTGCACGGAACTCCGGCAGCGAGCAGACGCTGGGCGTACTCCTCGCCTTCGTCGCGCAGCGGATCGTATTCGGCGGTGATGACGAGAGCGGGAGGCGCACCGACGAGGGCCGAATCGGGGGCACACAACGGAGAGACTCGCGGATCGTCCTCCGCTCCGTGATCACCGCTCAGGTAGTGATCGCAGAACCACTTCATCGAGGCCGCGGTGAGTCGGTAGCCGTCGGCGTTGTCGCGATAACTCTGCGAGCCGCGTCGCGCATCGGTGACCGGGTAGATCAGCATCTGGTGGCGAAGCTCGACCGGTCGGAGTTGCGCGACCACGGCGGCGAGATTGCCACCGGCCGAATCACCACCGACCGCGAGACGAGTCGGGTCGACACCGAGACTCGCCGCGTTGGCATGCGCCCAGCGCAACGCATTCAGCGAATCGGTGACGGGAACGGGGAAGGGATGCTCGGGCGCGAGCCGGTAGTCGACGCTCAACACCGCATGCCCCATCGCGTTGGCGAGTTTGCGACACACGTCGTCATGGCTGTCGAGGCTGCCGAGCACCCACCCTCCACCGTGGTAGTAGACGAGGAGACCGAGATCGGCGCGATCGTTGGGCCGATAGAGACGAACCGGGACTCCGTCGGCATCGAGATCGCGCGTCTCGTGAATCGATTCGGCGGACGGCGTGATCATGGCGTCGAATCCTCGACGCGCCGTGACGGGATCCTGGGTTTCGAGAGCCGGTGCGCCGAGCGATACGAGTGCTTCGAGCAACGACGCCGACTGCGGATGCAACGTCATGTCAGTGGGCGGCCGGGGCCGAGCCGTCGGCCTTCTTCTTCGGCGGCGGAACTCCGACCGACGGCGCCTTGTCGGCCCATTCGGGCCAGCGACGACGACTCACGATCGACAGTGTGCGCAGCAATTTCATCGCGACTTCGTCCTCTTGCGCGGGCCGTGCCTCGATGACGCCTTCCTTGATCATGCGGTTGATCACTTCTTCACCGAGTTCGGTGCGCACGATGGTGAGCGTCCAGTCGTTGTCCTTGCCGATACCCCCGGTGGCGATGTCGGAGTGCTCGGCGGCGAAGTCGGGACAGCTCTTGCATCCCTCGCGCGTCCACTTGTGGCATTCCTTGAGATCGATCTCGTGGTACGAGCCGTCCTTCATCCAGATCTGGAAGACGCCCTTGATGTTCATCTTCACCATGTCCTGCTTCTTCAGGCCGTACTTGGCCTCGAAGAGTTCGGGGAAGATCGCGTCGTCGAAGGTCTTGGAGCACAGCAGACCGATGTTGAAGAGGAACGGCTTGCTCACCTTGCCGGCCTTGCGGTCCCACATGACCGGGGGTGACGACGTCTGGCAGCCCATACCGACGAGGGCCAAGCGAGAGAATCCCTGCGCCTTGGCTTCGGGAAGGGCGAGTGGGTTCGCGCAGTAGGTGTATCGAGAACCAGCCGTGGCCAGCACTTCCTCTTTGTTGCGTGCGAGCGCAGGCTTGGCCTTCCACGCGTCATCGGGTTCGACACCACTCACGAGGGCTGCCTCGATGTAGTCGTTCTCGAGAAGCCAGATGAGCATCGCCGAGACGAAGCCTCCGTCCTGACCCTTCTCGTGAGCCGTCTTGTCGCTCGCCCGGGTGAGAAGAAGCTGACGCCAGATTCCGGCCATTTCGTCGGGTTCGCGCACGCGGCCGAACAGATGCATGTCGGCAGACTCTTCCCACTTTCGGAAGCGCGGACAGGCACGCGTGCAGGTGGTGCATCCCTTCTCACCGTGGAGGCAGTTGGACTCACCGAGTTCTTCTTCGAGATGGAAGGGCTTGTACTTGCCCTCTTCATGCTCGTAACCGATCACGTCGTGCGGACACGTGACGACGCAGCCGGCGCATCCCGTGCACAGACCGGTGGTGATGACCTCTTCGTAGAGTTCCTTCCACTGGGCCGTCCAGCGTTCGGCTTTCGGAGTCGTAGGCTCGGTCATCGTCATGCGGCCAATCTAGGCCGTGAGCAACGAAGCCCGGGGAGCCGGGCACCGATTCGGGGGTGTGGCGATGGGGATGGTCGGCGAGCGAGTCGTACGAACCGAGGATCCGGCGCTGGTGACCGGTCGGGCCACCTATGTCGACAACCTCGTGGTCGCAGGAGCGGTCCACGTGGTGTACGTGCGCTCGACCATGGCTCACGCACGCATCGTGTCGATCGATACCGAGGCCGCGCGCACGATGCCCGGTGTGGTCGGCGTCTTCACGCACGACGACTTGGTCGCCGATGGCATCGGCCCGATTCCGATCGACATGCCGTTGCTACCGGCCGGGATTCGCCGCACCGCACTGGCATCCGATGTGGTGCGGTACGTGGGTGAGCTGGTGGCTGCAGTGGTCGCCGAGTCGCGTGCCGAAGCGGTCGATGCCGCCGAAGCGGTGTTCGTCGATTACGACCCGCTCGAAGTTCTGGTCGATCCGGAGGCGGCTCGCACCTCGTCGACACTCCTGTTTCCCGAGCACGGTTCGAACGTGGTCGTGCATCTGCCGGCTCTCGGTCCGGTCGACTTCTCCGATTGCGATGTCGTGGTCGAGCACCGTTTCGTGAATCAACGTCTGGCTCCGAGCCCACTCGAGATGCGTGTCGCGGTGAGTCGTTGGGAGGCTCCCGATGCAACGGGTGTTCGCCGACTCACGCATTGGCAGGCCACTCAGGGTGCTCATCCGATCCGCAAGCAGATCTGCGACTTCTACGACTTGCCGCCCGAGCAGGTTCGGGTGATCACACCCGATGTGGGTGGCGGTTTCGGCGCCAAGGCGTTCTTCTATCCCGAGGATCTGCTCGTACCGTGGTTGGCGCGGCGTGTCGATCGACCTGTTCGCTACACCGAGTCGCGGACCGAGAGCATGAACGGACTCGGTCATGGTCGCGGTCAGATCCAGGACGTCAAGATCGGTGGCACACGTGACGGTCGCATCCTCGCCTACGAGATGACGGTGATCCAGGAGGCCGGTGCGTATCCGCGCTTCGGTGCGTTCCTGCCCTTCATGACCGGCCGCATGCTCACGGGAACCTACGACATTCCTCGCGCCGGTATGACCGCGTACGGGGTGGTGACCAACACCGTGCCCACCGTCGCCTACCGCGGTGCGGGTCGTCCCGAAGCGGCCGCCGCCATCGAACGTGCGGTCGATCTGTTCGCCCGCGAAATCGGCATCGATCCGGCCGAGGTTCGTCGACGCAATCTGGTCGCGGCCGATCGTTTCCCGTACACGACGGCGATGGGAACGACCTACGACAGCGGCGACTATCCCGGTGCCCTCGATCTCGCGTTGCGAGCGTCGCGTTACGACGAGTTGCGAGCCGAGCAGAAGCGACGACGAGATGCCGGTGACACCGTGCAACTCGGAATCGGTGTGTCGGTGTACGTGGAGATCACGGCCATGTCGGGTGGATCCGAACTCGGCACCATCGACGTGACGGCGGGTGACGATGGACGTCCGTGCGCTCGCATCGTCACCGGTACTACACCGTACGGTCAGGGTCATCGCACCACGTGGGCGATGCTCGCCGCTGATCGACTCGGTATTCCATTCGAGAACATCACTGTCGTTCACGGTGACACCGACCTCGTTCGCTCGAGTGAGATCACCGGTGGATCACGATCGGTGCAACTCGGTGGAACCAACGTGTGGCGAGCCGCGGGTGTGGCGGCCGACAAGGCTCGGTCGATCGCGGCACAACTTCTCGAAGCCGACATGTCCGACGTCGTGCTCGAAAATGGCGTGTTCTTCGTGGTCGGGTCTCCGGCGGTGTCGAAGGGGTGGTCCGACGTGCTCGCCGAGGCGTCGCGTCGCGGGGAGTCGATCGACGGTGAAGGCGACTTCGCCCAATCGGGCGGAACGTTCCCGAGTGGTGCACATGTCGCGGTCGTCGAGGTCGACACCGAAACTGGCAAGGTCGTTCTTCGTGATCTGTTCGCGGCCGACGATGCCGGCACGATCGTCAATCCGCTGCTGGCCGAGGGTCAGGTGCACGGTGGATTGGTGCAGGGCATCGGTCAGGCACTGTTCGAAGAGGTGATCTACGACGCCGACGGCAATCCGCTCACCGGCAACTTCGCCGACTACGGCTTTCCGTCGGCTGCTGAGGTGCCGAGTTTCGTCACCGTGCACCTGGCATCGCCGTCACCTCTGAACGATCTCGGTGCGAAAGGTATCGGTGAGAGCGGAACGATCGGCGCGACCCCCGCCGTTCAGAGTGCGGTCGTCGACGCGTTGTCGCATCTCGGCGTCTCGCACGTCGAACTTCCGTGCACGCCCCAACGGGTGTGGTCGGCGATTCGTGCCGCTCGCTGACCGCCCCGAGCGCCGAACTGTCCCGAATGACCAACTATCCCGAATGACGAACAGTCCGGAGCGCAGAACGTCCCCGGACCGCCGACTCGGCGTGTGCCGCCTTCGTCGTCGATCCGGGGACTGCCCCTACCGGAGAGGAGAACCCTCCGCGCTGTCGGCGGCGATGCCGATCAGCTCATGACCCGCACGGTCAGATGGCGCTCGAGCCCTCTTCTCCTGTGCGGATGCGAACCAGGCGATCCACGGAGGTCACCCAGATCTTTCCGTCACCGATCTTCCCGGTGGATGCTGCGGCGCTGATCGCCGAGATCACCGAGTCGACCGATGCATCGTCGACGACCACTTCGAAACGAACCTTGGGAACGAAGTCGATCTTGTACTCCGCACCTCGATAGGTCTCGCTGTGTCCGCCCTGGCGACCGAAGCCGCGGACTTCACTGACCGTCATTCCTTGGACGCCGGATGCCTTCAGGGCTTCCTTCACGTCGTCGAGTTTGAACGGCTTGATGATGGCTGTGATGAGTTTCATGGTGTCCTTTCGTTCCGATGCTCAGTGGAGCACCATGTCGTCGTTGACGTATCCAGGGACGCCGTGCTCGTGCACGTCGAGACCCTCGATCTCCTCTTGCTCGGTCACTCGCAATCCGATCGTCTTCTTCATGGCGAAGAACAGGATGCCGGTGGTGATCAGAACGAAGGCTCCGATGGCAACCACTCCGATGACCTGGCTGACGAGCTGATCGGTTCCTCCTCCGTAGAAGAGTCCCTTCTTCACGATTCCCTCGGATTCGATCGACGAGAAGAGTCCAACGGCGATGGTTCCGAATGCCCCGCACATTCCGTGCACGCTGATGGCACCGACCGGATCGTCGATCTTCATCTTGTCCCAGAAGAGAACCGAGTAGACGACGAGGACCCCGGCGACGGCACCGATGATCACGGCACCGAGACCATTGACGACCCAACATCCGGCGGTCACTCCGACGAGACCCGCCAGGAGACCGTTGCCGGTCATGGCGACATCGGGCTTGCCGTCCTTCAACCAGGTCACGATCATGGCGATCACCGCTCCGGCAGCTCCGGCCAGGGTGGTGTTGACGGCGATCTTGCCGATCACCGGGTCGGCGCCGAGCCACGAACCCGGATTGAAGCCGTACCAGCCGACGAGCAGGATGAAGCAGCCGAGAATGGCGAACGGAATGCTGTGGCCGGGAATGGCGCGCGGCTTGCCGTCGGCGCCGTACTTGCCCTTGCGCGGCCCGAGGAAATAGGCACCCATCACCGAGGCGAGTCCACCGGTCATGTGCACGAGTGCCGAACCGGCGAAATCGTGGAACGGCGTGTCGAGCTGGAACAACCAGCCGCCACCCCACTGCCAACGCACGACGATCGGATAGATCACCGCTGAAATGACGGCGCTGTAGATCACGTACGACTTGAACTTCGTGCGCTCGGCCATTGCGCCCGACACGATCGTGGCCGCTGTCGCGGCGAAGGCCACCTGGAAGGTGAAGAACACGAACTTGTCGAGGGTCCCGTAGGTGAACACGCCGTCGCCGGCGAGGAACCATCCGTCGCCTCCGATGAACTTGCCGGCACCCGTGAAGTCACCGCCGAAGGCGATCGCGTAGCCGATGGCGAAGAACAGCAGCGCGCCGACACAGAAGTCCATGAGGTTCTTCATGAAGATGTTGGCCACGTTCTTGCCGCGGGTGAGTCCGGCTTCGACGAGTGCGAATCCGGCTTGCATGAAGATCACCAGGACCGCGGCCATCAGGATCCACACGTTGTCGAGCGTGGTCTTGACGGAATCGATCGCGGCGATCGGGTCGGTGTCTTCCGCCAGAGCGATTCCGGGAAGGGCCAGTGCCGTGGCAGTGGCTCCCGCAATGCTCAGCGAGAGACGTAATGCTTTCTTTCGCATGTGGTTCTCCTTGTGAGGGGTACTCGTCTGACGAGGAGAACGTAGAAGTCGAGTGTTTCTCGAACGTCCGAGGAATGTTTCGTCTCTGTGACCGCTTCGTCCGTGAGACGAGTCGTCTCGCACAACCTTCGATCGACGGATCAGGCGGCAAGCAGGCGGCGGGCGTCGTCGAGCACGGTGGGCTCGAGCATCCATCCGCGGCTACGAACCGTACGGATCGACTCGGCACCGAGTGCCCGTCGCAGCGACACCAGGATCGAGTCGCATCGCCGTGAGTTGAGACCCATGAGACCAGCCCGTCGGGCCAGCTCCATTCGGCTGATCACCCGCCCTTGGCAGTCCAGAAAGGCCTGCAGAACAGCCATTTCCTGCGCGGTGAGGGGCATGTCGCCGGTGATCAGGGCGTCGGGGCGGGCGTCCATGGCGAGGACCGTAAGCAACCGTCGTGACGGGTCTGTGGGCACCGTGTGAACGCTGTGTGAACGAAGCCTCAGGTCGTGGTCTCGTCGAATTGTCCTGTCCCCACGACTCTCGGTGAGAATGACGGCATGGAACTCAGTTACCCCACCGACGCCGAAGCATTTCGCCAGGAGATCCGTACCTGGCTCGAGACGAACCTTCCGAAGGGTTGGGGCACGCCCGGCTTCGAGATGTCGGCCGAGGAGCGCAAGGCGTTCAACGACACCTGGCCGTCGAAGTTGTTCGAAGGCGGCTGGATCTGTGCCACGTGGCCCAAGGAGTACGGCGGCAAGGGCTTGTCGACGATGCAGGGTGTGGTGCTCTCCGAAGAGTTCGCCCGCATGAAGGCGCCCCTGCGCGCCGACTTCTTCGGTGACACGCTCGTGGGTCCGACCTTGTTGCAGTGGGGTACCGAAGAGCAGAAGAAGGAGTTTCTCCCCAACATCCTGAACGGCAAGACCCGTTGGTGCCAGGGCTTCAGTGAACCCAACTCGGGCTCCGACCTCGCGTCGCTCAAGACCTCGGCCATTCTCGACGGTGACGAGTGGATCATCAACGGCCAGAAGGTCTGGACGACCGGTGGTCACCATGCCGACTATTGCTTCCTCCTCACTCGCACCGATCCCGATGCGACCAAGCACAAGGGCATCTCGTATCTCCTCGTGCCCATGCGCCAGGAAGGTGTGGAAGTGCGCGGCATCGTGCAGCCCGACGGCACCGCCGAATTCTGCGAGGTGTTCTTCACCAACGCTCGTTGCCCGAAGGACAACGTCGTCGGCGGCGTCAACAACGGCTGGAAGGTCGCCAACTCGACGCTCGCTTTCGAGCGCGGGATGAGCGCCACCACTGGCTATCGCCGCTTCGAAGAGGAGTACCGCCTCATGAAGTTGGCCGCCGAGCAGAACGGAACGATCTGCCACTCCGACGTTCGTCAGCGTCTGATGCGCTATTTCACGAAGATCCAGATCCTGCGCATCAACGGTCTGCGCTCGCTCACCGCGACGCTCAACGGTTCGAAGGATCTCGGTGTCGCCGCTCTCGGCGCGACCAACAAGATGTTCTGGTCGGAGATGCACAAGGAGGCCATGGAGTTGGCGCTCGACATCTTCGGCGCCGAGTCGATGCTCGTCGATGCTGGCTCGGAGTCGTCGTGGCCCGGTGTGGCGCGCGAGAAGCGCCGCCCCGGTTATCCCGTGAGCCCGATGATGTCGGCGTTCTTCTTCAGTCGCTCCGAGACGATCTGGGGTGGCACCAGCCAGATCCAGCGCAACATCGTCGCCGAGCGCGTGTTGGGTCTGCCCAAGGAACCGTCGGCGAGTTGACCGACCGCATCGTCACCCCCCGTCTCCTGATGGTGATGGGGGCCACGCTCGCGTATTACGTGTGCGTGGGCATCCTCATTCCGGTTCTCCCGGTGTTCATCGAGAACGGCATGGGCTCCGGAGAGGCGATGGTCGGTGCATCGGCCGTCGCATTCAGCGTCGCCGCGGTGTTGTCGCGGCCACTCATCACGTGGGTCGGCGTCCACTGGGGGCGACGTGTTCTGATGATCGGAGGCGGAGCAGTGGGCGCTGTCGGAGGGCTCGGCCTCGTTCTCGTCACCGAACCGTGGCAGGTGTTGCCGTTGCGAGCGCTCATGGGCATCGGTGAGGCGGCGTTGTTCGTCGGTGCGTCGACGATCGCCGTCGACCTCGCGCCGTCGCATCGACGAGCCGAAGCAGCGAGCTATCTCTCGTTGTCGGTGTTCGGCGGACTGTCGATCGGTCCGGTGATCGGCGAACTCGCGCTCGGCAAGGTTCCCTCCGGTGCGCGCGGACTCGACATCGGCAACTTCGACGCGACATTCGTCCTCGTCGCCGTGATGGCGGGTGTTGCAGCGTTGGTGTCGTTCGCCGCTCCGCACTGGGTGGGGGCCAAGCCCGAGCCGCAACCGTTCCGTTGGTTGGAGCGCGATGCGATGTTCCCCGGTTTCGTGTTGGCCTGCGCGATCGCCGCATGGACGGCCTTCGCCACCTTCTTGCCGACGTACGCGAAGGATCTCGGCATCGGTGGTTCGGCGCCGTTCTTCCTTCTCTACAGCGTGATCTGCGTGATCATCCGACTCGTCGGCGCGCGTTGGCCCGAGCAGTGGGGCCTTCGACGCACGGTTCTCGGCGCACTCTGGATGCTCCTACTCGGCATGACGCTGGTGACGGCGTGGGCGAGCGAGCCCGGCATCTGGATGGCCACGACGTCGTTGGCCTTCGGAATGTCGTTCCTGTACCCGTCGTTGCTGGCGATGAGCGTGCGCGACACGAGTGACGCCAAACGAGTGGCCGTCGTCTCGAGCTTCACGATGTTCTTCGAAGTCGGTGCGACCATGGGCGGACTCGTCCTCGGTGGAGTCGCCGAGTGGCTGGGGAAGCGGGCGAGCTTCGGCGGCGGCGCGGTGTTCGTCGTGCTGGCGCTCGTGTTGCTGACGGCGGGACGTCGACCGGAGCGCGTCGTCGAGTCGGCGTCAGTGGCTCGCGGTTGACGAACCCGGTTGCATGGCCGAGTTCGAACGCAACGGACGGGCCGGCACGCGAAAGGCGAGAATCATCGCGACGACGATGACCGGAACCGCGGCCATGAACACGGTGCTGATCGAATCCGACATCACGTCGAGGGCGAGTCGCTTCTGTTCGTCGGGGAGGTCGTCGATCGCCGTGGGTCGCCGCACCAAGTTCTCGTCGATCCGGCCGGAGATGCGCGAGTTGAACAGCGCACCGTAGATCGCCAGGCCGATGACGCCACCGAGCGATCGCATGAACAGAACGAGAGACGACGCGGTTCCCATTTCGGTCGGTAGGACCGAGTTCTGCACGGCGAGAGTTCCGGTGGGCATCAGCGCGCCGAGACCGATACCGATGAGAGCCGACCCGATCATGGCGACGTAGAGATAGCCGTCGGTGGGTCCGAGAGTGGTGAGCACGAGCAGGGCGACGAGGGTGACCGCGGTACCGAACGGTGGCCACATCTTGTACGAGCCCGTCTTCGACGTGCGACGGCCGATGAGGGTGGCTGAGAACGCGACCGAAATCGCGAGTGGCGTGAGGAGGAGTCCAGCGTTGGTGGGCGATACGCCGGTGACGCTCTGGAGATAGAGCGGAAGGAAGGCGTTGGTGCCGTAGAACACGGTGCCGACGAGGAACATCATCGGCACGACGGCACGAACGACGTCGATGCGGAACAGCGACATCGGAATGATCGGCTCGGGTGCGCGCTTCTCCCACGACACGAACACGATGCCGGTCACGATGGCGAGGGCGAGCAGTGCGACGGTCGAGACGTCGGTCCAGCCGTACTCCTCGCTGGCCCAGGCGAGGGCGAGGATGAGCGACGACACCGACACCACGAGCAGGAACGAACCGCGATAGTCGACCTTGCGTTGAACCCTGTTGAACGGCAGTCGAAGGGCGCGATCGGTGATGGCGAGGGCGATGATGCCGAGCGGGAGATTGACGAGGAAGATCCAGCGCCAGCTCGTGTTGTCGACGATGAACCCACCGATCAGCGGCCCGATCACGCTCGTGACGGTGAAGATGCTCGTGATGAATCCGACGTAGCGTCCGCGTTCGCGCGGGGCGACGACGTCACCGATGATCGCGAACGACAGTGAGAACAAGCCACCACCACCCACTCCCTGGAGACCGCGCGACATGATCAACTGCCACATCTCCTGTGAGACGCCGCAGAGCAACGAGCCGACGACGAAGGTGATGATCGAGATCTGAAAGAGGATTCGCCGGCCGTAGATGTCGGACAACTTGCCGAAGAGGGGAGTCGCCGCCGTCGAGGTGAGCAGGTACGCCGTGCCGACCCAGGCGTACGACGTCACACCGCCGAGCTCGCCCACGATGGTGGCGAGAGCGGTGTTGATGATCGTTCCGTCGAGGGCCGACAGGAACATGCCGGCCATGACGCCACCGAAGATCGTGTAGATCTGCCTCTTCGAGAGTTCGGGGGCGGGGGCGGTCGTCGGGGCGTTGGTCATGGGATCTCCAGTAGTTGTACCGTACAACGAAGATCTCGGTTCCTCGAAGTTCGCCGGTCGGCCAAGATGGGGTATGGCCGCCGGCACCGAATCCGACCTGATCAAACGGACCATCGAGTCCCCGATCGGACCGCTCGTCCTCGTTGCGTCGCCGACCGGCTTGCGGGCCGTCGACTTCGGGATCGATCCCCAGCGCTCGGCGATCCCCGAGGGAGACTCACCCGTCCTGACCGCGACCGCCCGTCAATTGGCCGAGTACTTCGCCGGCGATCGCCACGAGTTCGACCTTCCCCTCGAACCCGTCGGCACTCCGTTCCAGATGTCGGTGTGGAAGGTCCTCGACACGATTCCGTACGGACAGACGATCTCGTACGGTGAGCAGGCTCGTCGCCTCGGTGACGCGAAGAAGGCCCGAGCGGTGGGCGGAGCGAACGGTCGCAATCCGCTGCCGATCGTCGTGCCGTGTCATCGCGTGATCGGAACGTCGGGCGCACTCACCGGATTCGGCGGCGGTGTCGACATCAAGGATCGCTTACTGCGGCTCGAACGAGAGGTGATGGCATGCGTCTCCCGGTGAGGGGTTCGGGCGACGATCCGCGTCTGTCGGAACTGTTCGCCAAGGGGCTGAACGGTCCCGATGGAGATCCGCTCAACATCTTCGGCGTGTTGGGCAATCACCCCGACATGTTGAAGCGGTGGTTGGTGTTCGCCACGCACGTGTTGTCGAAGAACACGTTGTCGCCGCGCGATCGCGAACTGTTGATTCTGCGCACCGGCTGGAACTGCCGTTCACGATACGAGTGGGGTCAACACGTGGTGATCGCGCGCGAATGCGGAATCACCGACGACGAGATCGAGGCCGTGAAACTGGGGCCGTCGGCATCATCGTGGTCGAGCCACGACCGCACGATCCTGATGGCCGCCGACGAACTGCACGAGCACCAGACCTTGAGTGATCACGTGTGGAACGGTCTGGCCGCGGCGTATTCGACCGAGCAGGTTCTCGACGTGATCGCCACCGTGGGCAACTATCACTTGGTCGCGATGTTCTTGAACAGCACCGGGGTGCCGCTCGACGAGGGCGTCCCGGACGATCCGGATCTGCGCCGAAACTGACCTCAGCGGCGCTTCGCCATCACGACGCGCTCA
>VFQT010002092.1_pt1 | contig 21434 bp, 15 predicted proteins | sample 3512381 | NCBI WGS metagenome assembly VFQT01 (sample SAMN10412376, study PRJNA504923) | tailings metagenome | isolation source: Relicate 2 Philex TSF3 active mining site | place: Philippines: Tuba, Benguet | collected 2017-08-29
GTTTCGCATCGGATCCGATGGCGTGCGGCGCCTCGATGAATGGTTGCCGACGCATCTGACGCTGCCTACCGGTAGTCGTATTCGCATCGACTACATCGATGATCTGGCGCCCTGCGCATCGATGCGTATGCAAGAGGTTTTTGGCCTCGCGGCGACACCGAGATTGGGACTCGGAAAAGTCCCCGTCACCTTCAAGCTTCTGTCGCCTGCGCAGCGACCGCTACAAATCACCTCTGATTTGGCGAGTTTTTGGCGGAATGCCTACACCGACGTTCGCAAAGATATGCGCGGACGATATCCGAGGCACTATTGGCCGGAAGATCCCCTGCAGGCCGAGCCGACGCGTCGCATCAAACCGCGTTCAGACTGAACGTAGATTGGATTTCCGCCACGATAGACAGTGCGATCGCTTCAGGTGTACGGCCGCCGAGATTCAAGCCGACTGGGGCGCGCAAGCGATCCTTCAGCTGCGATGCAAGCACTCCGATATCTGCCAGTAATCGCTCTCTTCTCGCTGGTGGTCCGAGCAGGCCGATATATGGGATTTGTGAGCGGGCGAGTCCGGCAAGATATTGGCCGTCCGCGCCGAGGTGATGACTCATGACGACTGCAGCGGAAAAAGATGAAAGATCAAGGCCATCCGTCCAGCCGTCGAGTTCCACTTGTTTGACGAGCTCAGCATTGCTGAAGCGTTTCGATACCGCATAGGCAGATCGATGATCGAGGAGGGTGACTCTCCAGCCGAGTCGATGCGCAAACTCGCAGAGTGGTTCTGCATCAGGGCCTGCGCCGCAGATCAGTAATCGTAGTGGTGGGGCGATTCGCCAAAGAAAATAATTAGCAAACGAATCTGAGTGAGGAGTTGCTGCATCTCCTGCGAGACAGGCGCCATCCCGCAAGTCAATTTGGATGCTCGCCGGTTGATTTTTCGATATCGAGTCGAAAATCGCCGTTAACGGTTCGTAGCGATCATAGATGCCGCAGCGCAGCAGCAGAATCGTCATCGATCCCTCGCAGCCGAGGCCAAGCCCCCAAATGGGATCATCACTACTGCGGTTGTCGTAGCGATGGGTCATGCAGCGACGACGATCGGTCAACATCCGCAGGGCGTGTTCCTGCAGATCGCCTTCAAGACAGCCTCCGCTCAACAACCCGCAGCGATGACCGCTCGATGAGAGCAGCATGAACGCCCCTGGCTTACGATAGGTCGAGCCTTCAGTCGCGATGATGATGGCGATGACGAGATCAGCGCCGGAGTTACGCTCTTGTTCGAAAAAATCTCGTAGATCCATCAGCCATGCCGGATGACGATTTTGCCAAAGTGACTGCCATTCTCCATGTAGACAAATGCGGCATCGGCTTGCGCGAAATCGAATATTCGATCAATCACGGGCTTGATTCGATGCTCGCTGATGAACGCATTCATCGCCGCAAAGTTAGCTCGTGAACCGACGAAGATGCCTGAAACGCTGGTGCTGCGACCGATCATGGCGGCGGCTGGTATTTCACCGCCGAATCCGGCGAGGCCGCCGATGATTGCAATATGGCCGCCATGCGCGAGCGAAGCGAGCGACTGAGCCAGGGTGCCGACACCGCCGACTTCAAGCACATGATGAACGCCGACGCCCGCCGTTGCGGCGATCACCGAGGCAGCCCACTCGGTTGTTTGGCGATAGTTGATCAAGTGACTTGCACCAAGATCTTTGGCGCGACTTAACTTGGTGTCGCTTGAGCTGGTAATGATGGCCTTAGCGCCCGATGCCACCGCAAACTGTAGACCAAAGATCGAGACGCCACCGGTGCCTTGCAACAGCACGTGATCACCCGCACGAAGACCACCGCGTGTGACAAGTCCATTCCAAGCGGTGAGTGCCGCACAGGGTAGCGTCGCAGCTTCCTCAAACGACAAGTGGTCGGGAAAGTGAAGCACGCCCTCTTCATTGAGGGTGACATATTCGGACAGCATTCCATCCTGCGCACCACCGAGAGCCGAGGCGCCCGTCGAGGCTGTGGGTCGGCCGTCTAGCCAGGTTTGGAAAAATTGTGCGACGACACGATCACCAATTTTGACGCGGCTGACGTCAGGGCCCACCGCGACGATTTCACCGGCTCCATCCGAGAGCGGTACGACCGTTGAGCGATCGCCGACAGGATACCAACCGCGCAGCACCATGATGTCGCGACGATTCAGTGAAGACGCTCTTACCCGAACGAGTACTTCCTTTGGGCCGGGTTCTTTCACCGAGGTGCCCTCGATGAGGTTCAGGCTAAAGCCCTGTGCTTGTTTGAAGAGTTGGTATTGGTTCTGCTGCTTCGGGATGTTCATGGACCCGATTGTACGGCTATCGACCCTCGCTTACAGCGGGCTTCCATCCTCACGGCTGATCGCAACAACGGCCGAACGAGCGGGCAGACCGTTACCATCTGGCCAATGACTGATCGGCGCATCGACTGTTCCGCCTTCGCCGGGATGCTGGATAGACAGAAAAAGAGTTTTCCCATCCGGCGTGAACTCGCAACCACAAATTTCGGCCCCGACGGGAGCGCTAACGACTTGCCGTAAAAATCCACGTTCGGGTCCGCTCGTGGGCACGACATAGCAGCCGTTATTGCCGATGAGACCCGTATCGGCATCCGTCACTACCCACAGTCGTCCGGTTGGATCGAAGCCCAGATTGTCAGGGCAAGCGATGGGGCTGACCTTGGATCGATCGGCGAAACCTGCGTAGTAGGTGTCCTCGCGGTTCAGTGCGCCCGCGGCGATGGCATCCGCATCAGTGAGGAATTTTGCTTGGGCGTTGCGTGGATCGCCGGCAAGCAAGAAAAGATTCCAAGTGAAACCGGTGCTCGCTGCATCGTTATCGTCTTCGATCAGCTCGACGATGTGGCCGAAGTCGTTTTGCGGTCGAGGATTGGCGGCGTTCGGTCCGAAATCGACGGTACGACCGTTGAATGATTTATTTGCGGTTTGGCGCTCGTCGTTTTTGGTCAGCGCCATGTAGACACGACCCGTGATCGGGCTCGGCTCGACATCCTCGGGGCGGTCCATCGGCGTCGCGCCAAGCAAGTCTGCAGCGGCGCGACATTTGATCACGACCTCCGCCTGACTCGAGAAACCGTTGCGTGAGTTGAGCGGACCTTTCTCGTCGTGTACCAGCGGCAACCATTCACCACGACCGGAAGCGTCAAAGCGCGCTACATACAAAGTGCCATCGTCTAAGAGCTCGAGGTTGGCATCACGATCTTTCGCGTTATAACGATTGCGACTAACGAACTTGTAGACATACTCGAATTTGGTGTCGTCACCCATGTATGCGGCGACTCGTGAGTCACGAGTCAAGATGGTGTTCGCGCCCTCATGACAGAAGCGACCCAATGCCGTACGTTTCTTTGGTGGCGATGTCGGATTTTGCGGGTCGATTTCGACAATCCAGCCATGGCGAAGTGGCTCCCGCGGCTCTTGCCGAACATCGAAGCGAGAATCGACGAGATCCCAGCCATAGGCAGAGCGCTCCCGCAGCGGCCAACGCCGGTGCGCTTCGACGGACGCTCGATCTGCAGTTTTGTCAGCCCAGGACTTGGCAGAACCAAAATAATCTTGGATGTTTTCTTCTGCGGTTAGGTACGTGCCCCAAGGGGTTTTTCCGCCAGCGCAGTTACCGAAAGTGCCGAGTACCACGGTGCCGCTGGGGTCGGCATTCGTGCGCATGAGCTCGTGGCCTCTGGCCGGGCCGCGAATCTCCATTGGCGTGTTGGCGGTGATACGCCGCGTCAGCGGACCGCTACTGATGGTTTGCCAGCCTTGTGCTGCCTTTTCGAGTTGCACGACGCTGACGCCATGCGCCGCTTGCATCCAGCCGACCGCCTGCGGGCGGCTTTTGATCCAAGCTTGGCGAGCTTCGGCGCGATTGGGGCCGGCTTTAGGCCATTGCGAAAACGACAAATCGGCCACGACATATTCATGATTGACGCACAAAACGCCAGTCGTCCCCGTCGCGTTCAACGGAAAAAAGGCGAGGGCGTCGTTATTGGTGCCAAAAAGCTTTTCTTGTCGCTTGCCAGCATCTTGATCCAGCCAATCCAGCGACTGCATGGTTTTGCCATCAATCGGCGCCGCCTCGTCAAACAAGGCATCGCCCGCACGAATGAGAAGATCGCCGCGCAAGCCAGCGGCCAATGTCAACTCATCGGCGCGAGTCGGTTCTATCGCCGTGGCAACAGCGCGTTGTACGGGCGTGTTAGCGATCGCTGGTAGCGATAGCGTTGGCAGCGATGCAATTGTAGTGACCACGCCGCTGCTAGCCAAAAACTGGCGGCGCGACAAACGTTGCTCGAGGATTGAGCCAAAGTATTGAGCGGACATGCGGCGATTTTACCGCAAGCCTTTGATCATTTTGACGACGACACTAAAGTTTTTCGTTGTAATGCCGTAGGCGCTTGGAGAGGATTCTTGCGATGTTGCGATAAATCATGATCGCTGCCTCCATCGAAAGATCAATGTCATTTTTCTGAAACATGAGCGCAATCGCATCGCTAGTTGCGCGTACGCGTGCCGAGCGTTTGCCGCCATCGACGATCGCCATCTCTCCGAAGGTTTCGCCAGGACGTAGATCCGACAGTGGCTGCCACCCGCTGGAAGTCCGCTTCTCGATGACGGCACTCCCGGCGATGAAAACGAAGAAAGTCTGACCTTCCTCGTCCTCATCGAAAAATAGTTGATCGGCGGTTTTTTGGACCCGCGTTGCGTGAGCCAGCAAAGCGATCAGTTCAAGGCGACCCACTCCAGAGAATACTGGGACCGCGCCAAGCACTCGCAATAAAGTTTCATCAATTTTGAGCACGTCGTGACCTCGTACCGGCGTGGGCGGCTACCTTGCGGCTAAGTACCAATTTTCGGTTAGATTGTATTCATAATGGTGCGGTTGGGTACCGTTTCGACTGACGGTGCGCGGAATCGCCACGGATTGACGACAGGGGTTGGCTATGAACTCGGTGCAGGTTGCTCACGTACGTATTCAAGGGAACGAGTTTGTTTTCGTTCCGTTTTCGCCGCTGATGGCGACGGTATCGCCTGCAGATCAGCAACATTTATTGACCCAGATGCGCGAGATTTGTCGCGGCTTTGGCCTGAATGGCGAGGTCGTTGTCGCCTGGCAAGGACCCAATGGGCTTGGGTACCTCGCCGACAGTCGATATCACGGTGTGCTGTCGAAAGTCTTGAGCATGACGGTGGTTCGCTCAAATTTGAATAAAAAGGTGTCGTCGCCCGCGATCTCGGGGTTGTTAGCGCAGGTGGCGCTCGATCCGTTCAATACCGCGCCGGCCGCGACCCGCGCGCCGACGCCAACAAGTGCACCGGCAGCGCGTGCACCCGCAGCTGCACCCGCTCCGGCGTCTAGCGGCACAGATGAGCATCGCTCCATGCCAGCCATTCATGACGGTGCTCGCAAAGCGACGTCTAACCGCGTCGTCACGATGCTGTTCACCGATCTCGTGGGGTCGACGAAGCTCAAGCAGGAGTACGGCGACGCACACGCCATGCAGTTGGTACGACAACATCATGACTTGGTGAGAAATATTCTCGCCTCGACCGCGACGGGTGAAGAAGTTTCGACGTCTGGTGACTCTTTCTTTATCGCTTTCGCGACACCCTCAGAGGCTGTGACTTTCGCCTTGCGTATGCAGACTCGGCTCGAAGATATGAATGAGGCCGAGGGCACCGACATCCAAGACCGGATTGGCATCCATGTGGGTGAGGTCTATGCCGATAACGCCAAGGTCGCCGGCAAGACTTTTGATTTCAACGGAATACAGGTCGATACGGCTGCGCGCATAATGTCGTTGGCGCAGGGCAGACAAATATTGATGTCGCGTTTCGCCTATGACAACGCTTATCAAATGCTTAACGGTTATGAAATCGACGGCGTTCCCGAAGTGGAGTGGCGTAACCACGGCTTATACGAGGTCAAAGGCGTCGAGGATCCCGTCGAAATTTGTGAGGTTGGTGAGCCCGGCTTTGCACCGTTAAAGCCACCACCGGACTCCGAAAAAGCGAAGCGCGCGACTAGCGGGCGACGCTAGAGCAGCATCGCCCGAGCAAGGTCTCGGGCGCGCGATTGAATTTCGGTCGGAAAACTCTCGATCAATTTGCCGTTGATCGGTGCCGCAAGATCCATCGACTCAGTATGTGCGCGAACCTCGTCGCGCGGCATTTGCTTTGCCAACTGGTACGACAGCGGCGACTGACGAACGTCAAATTCCACATTGCCCGCCGCTCCTGCGACTAGGACATCGTGAGCGGTCATGCTGCTTGCGGTGATCGCTGGGCGCGGTGCGGACTTCAGACGCGCGGGAACAAACGCGCGACACCCAAAGTTGTCAGCCGATTCGATTAATGCGATCGCCAAGAGTTTGGCGTGCATGATCTCTGCGATGACTTCAAGATTGCTCGCTGTCGCTGCGATCCTGTGCTGGTGATGAGAGTGAATCGGCTCGCCGTCGTATTGCCTAAACACGCTCGGAGCGGAGAGCGATGAAAGAAATCGCGTCATCCTCTGAAGCGTCTGACGATAACTCGTGACACCAACCGATCCGCCGGACCTGAGGTCAGTCGATGACTCGTACATCAAGCCCCAAGTGTCATCGAGGAACGCGATAAGATCTGCTTCTCCAAAACTACGTACATCTCGATTGGCGATGCGAACTGCTCGACGGATGTGCGAGCGCATATCTGACTCATCAATCTGAAGCTGATGCTGGTGGTTGATATCTCTGAGCGCCGACAAGTAGCCAGCAGTGATTGACTGCGCATCTTTTCGAAAAGGCACTGTAGCTTCGATTCCAAGAGCAACGGCAGCCAAGTGCTCTACATCGAGAAGATCACTCAACGCCTTGCAGGCGATGACCGCACTCAAGAACTCGTTCTGACCACCAAACGGCGAAAGAATATGATTTTTGCCGAAGTTGAAACATCGCTTGACGATCCCGAAGACCTCGTCATTCTGCGACTCCGTCGAGTTTAAAAGATAAAACTCGCCGCGCTCGTTCTTGCTCACCAAGCCCGTGAGGTACATGTCACAGCTTGGCGGTAGACCACCGTCGACTCCTGCCTGAACGACATCGTGGAATAGCCCGATGATCGTATCGAGAGGGTCGTTGGAGTCCGCCACCATCAAAGCATGCGGCAGATCATGGTAATGACGACTCGGAAGCGTCATCGAAACATCGACTAACTCAACAAGTCTCTGCAAGCGATCGGGATCGCACTGCGGTGCGAGATGAGCAAGCGCCCATCGCAGCGTCTTTTGGCAGGAAAGCTTTTCGGTCATTTTTCCTTCATCACCCACACGCCGTTCCATTCTCCCGCAGGCGGATGCGCTTCGAGATAGTTGCAGCGGTCAATGTATGTTTGAGAGAGATGATCTTCTGGATTGAGCTTCAAGCAGAGATTGAAGCCTTCTTTTGCCTTGCTCCAGTCACCACTTCGATACGCTTGCATCGCATCGCCAAAGCGCGTGATGACGTCAATCATATTGGGGAAGGTTTTGTTGTCATGATAATCGAGAACTTCGTACACACGGACTGGTTGAGTTTTTCCTTTGACTACAACGAGATCGATGTCTCGGTATCGATAGGTTCCCTTTAACTTCAGGATAGTCGATTCACTGGCGAGAATATGTGCCGAGTATGCTTTGCAAGCGCTCTCAAGCCGCGCCGCCAAATTCACTCCATCGCCGATGACGGTGTAGTCCATACGCTTGGGTGAGCCAATATTGCCCGAAACGACCGTATCGGTATTGAGACCGATCCCCATATCTACCGTTTTCAGACCTTTTTCTCGTCGGATCGCATTCCAATCCCACATCTCGCGAATCATTGAGATAGCCGCCTTCATTGCACGGTCGGGATCATCTTCGTGAGGTGCCGGAAGACCGAAGCACGCCATGATGGCATCGCCGATGAACTTGTCGAGCATGCCGCCTTGACGGTTAATGCACTCGACCATGAGCGTGAAATATTCGTTGAGGAACGAGACAGTTCCCTGCGCGCCGTACTCCTCCGTAATCGTCGTGAAACCACGAACGTCCGTGAACATGATCGTCGCTTCTTTGTTGGCGCCACCAAGCAGATCGGAGCCGCCACCTTCGAGCATTTGGGCCGCGATAGCCGGATCCATGTAGCGCGACATAGTGGACTTCATGCGCTTTTCGGAGCTGATGTCTTCAAACATCAGCATCGCGCCGAGCTCCTTGTCGTTATCAGCAGCGCGTAGCGGCATCACACTGACGTTAACCGACCTTTCCGCACCGCTCAGTGTCAGTTGTGCATCCGGAAAATAACCACTCTCTCCAGTCTCCTTCGCCGAAGCGATGCTGTCATTGAGCCATGCGCTATTCTCACCGAGCAGCTCGGTTAGAGGCTTGCCGATGACCGCGTTACTTTTGGCATCCCATATCTTCAGACCAGCAGCGTTACAGGTCACGACCTTGCCAGCGGCATCCAGCGTGATCACGCCGTTGGACATACTCTGCAAGATGCTGTCGTTGTAGCTCTTGACTCGCTGCACATCGTCGAACAGTTTCGAGTTCTCGAGCGCAATAGCTACTTGTGCCGTAAAGGCTTTCAGACGTTGCTCGTCTTCTTGCGTAAAGACACCGGTCTCCTTGTTGAGGACTTGGGTGACGCCGATGATGACTCCGTGTTTATTGAGAATAGGAGCGCACAGGATCGAGCGGGTAAAAAATCCCGTCTGACGATCAAATGAGGGGTTAAAACGCAGATCTGCATAGGCGTGTGGGATATTGAGCGATTGGCCGCTGGTGAAAACCTCGCCCGCGATACCGAGATGTGACGGGAAGCGAATTTCCGCTATTTCTCCACCAGCAGAAACTCGCGAAAAAAGAGTTTTGGTCGTCGCGTCAAACATGAAGATGGTTGCTCGCTCAGCGCGGAGCATCTTGGTTGTCTCTGCGACGACTCGCTGCAACAGTCGAGAAAGATCGAATTCCTGGTTGATCTCCGATACGAGACCGATGAACTTCATTTCTTTCTGGCGCAACTTTTCCGTGCGTTCGATGAAGTGCAGGCTGCTGAGCGCGATGGCTGCTTGCGAGGTCATGTCTTGCAGCAGCTCGAGGTCATCTGCGGTGAATGAGCCCGTGTTCTTGTTCAAGCATTGCATTGCGCCGATGACTTCGCCCGAAGCGAGCCGGATCGGGACGCAGATGATGTTGCGTGTTTTGTAGCCGGTCCAGTCATCGACCTGGCGGTTGAAGCGGGCGTCTGAATAAGGGTCATGGGTGATCACCGACTCACCAGTCTGAAAGACATGCCCGGCAAATCCTGAGGTATTCAGTATTCGAATTTCCCGAACTAGATCGCCTTGTGCTACTCGGGAGTACAACTCGCCGGTCTCAGAGTCATTCAGAAACAATGTGCCGCGATCACAATCGAGCGCGCGAGCGGTGATATCTACGAGCGTGCGTAACACGCTAACGAGGTCATTAGCTGCAGCACAGCGTGCAGAGACTTCGAGCAGCGTCTCCGCCCGTCGCAAAGCGACCGATTTGGAGAGCTTTTTCTTCCGCGCCGGTTTTCGTCTTTGAGTTTCGGTATTCACTTGCGTTTTTCCAGTTCGAGTCGGAGCAGTTTGACTTGCTCCATGAGGTGAGTTCGCTCGAGTGCGAATCCAGACTCCTGTCGAGTCAAGGCTGCTTGATGAGCTACGCGCAGGCCATCCATCTCGATACGCATCGAGTCGATGGTGTCGCGTAGTTGTTTCGCTTCGGCTGCACCGCGCGCCTTTTCTGCTTGGGTTTCCGCGCGACCTTGCGCCGCGGTCTCCTCGAGGTTGCGTCGCAGGCTATCGATCGTTTTGCGAAGTTCGGAAATTTGATTCGCAAAATGCGTTTCGGTGGCTTGAACGTTGGCGCGCCCGACCGCAGCAGCGTTTTCGAGTTCGGTGCGCAAGCTTGCGACCGTATCCTGCAATTGGAGATGGATAGCGCGCAGTGATGACAGCTCTGTATTCGAGATCGATTCCATATCAGCTAATTTATCCTTGCAGTTCTCGATACATGCGTAGGTACTCGCGCGCAGAACTATCCCACCCGAAGTCCTGACTCATGGCGGTCATCATCATCTGATGCCAGCGGCTCTTGTCGCGGTAGACGTGCACCACGTGTTGAACCACGTCAGATAGCGATGTGAAATGCTCGTCAAACACGAAGCCGGAATGGTGATCGACTGTGTCGGCTAAGCCGCCGACGGATTGCACGACCGGCAGGGTTCCGTAGCGTTTGGCGTAAAGCTGAGTGAGCCCGCACGGTTCGTGACGCGAGGGCATCAGTAGAGCATCGCCGCCGGCCATCGATAGATGAGCGAGTGGTTCGGAATAACCGATGTGGATACCGACTTGCCGAGGAAAGCGATCTTGAAGTTGTCGGAACTGCCACTCCAAGTGACCATCGCCGCTACCGACAAGCACGAGTTGTGCGCTTGCTGCGACGAGCGTCTCGGTCGCATCGACGACCAAATCGAGACCTTTCTGCCTGTTCAGGCGACTTACGATAACGAAGACGGGGCCTGACGCGTCGTCCGCCAGCGAAAAATGTTGACGCAGTTGTGCGCGGCAGGCGGCTTTCCCAGATAGGTCATGTTGATCGTACCGGGCAGGCAACTGTGCGTCGTTGCGGGGATCCCAAGTGCCGTAGTCGACCCCATTAAGGATACCTACCAACCTGTCGTTGCGGGATCGCAGGACCGCATCGAGGCCGCCGCCATGTTTTCCGTGACTGATTTCCTCTGCGTAAGTTGGGCTCACTGTCGTGACGCGATGGGCGAGCAACATACCTGCCTTCAGGAAACAGAGATCGCCAAAGAATTCAAGCGGCCCATAAGGTGCTGCGAGCCAATGCGGCAGCCCGAGTCGTCCATAGTCATGAGGAGGGAAGCGGCCCGGGTAGTCGATATTGTGGATCGTAAAAACCGTTATGACGGGCGGCCATGTTTCGGTTAGATAGGCGTGTGCGAGCGCTGGGTGCCAATCATGGACATGCAGCACATCGGGACGCCATTGGCGATCTAACTCACCAGCAGCAAGCTTGGCTGCCGCCCAGCCGAGCATCGCGAAGCGCAGCAGATTGTCGTTCCAATCGCCGCCATGAGGGTGGGAATAGGGATTGCCTGGGCGCTGAAACAGCGCGGGTGCATCAACGACGTAAACAGCGGTTTTACGTCCCGGAAGCGAACCGTAAAAAACCCGCATCGTCGCCGTACCAAACAAACCCGCCGCTTCATATACCGGCGTCGCGTTTTCCAGCGCAGCCATGATTGCGGGAAATCCCGGAACGATGGTGCGTGCATCAACGCCGATACTTGCGAGTGCTTCTGGCAGCGCTGCAGCGACGTCGGCAAGGCCGCCGGTTTTTACCCACGGGAACAATTCCGTTGTGGCATGCAGTACACGAGTCATGTGTCGAGACGATCAAGCATCGCTTGGGTGATCAGGGTAATACCGTTCTCGCTACGCACGAATCGTCTTGCATCCATCTCTGGATCTTCGCCAACGACGAGTTCCGGCGGCACTTGGCAGTCGCGATCGACGACGACCCGACGCAGTCGAGCGCCGCGACCGATTTGCGCGCCAGGGAGCACCACCCCCAACTCGACGACTGCGTTAGAGTGCACGCGGACGCCGGAGAACAGCAGCGAACGTTCTACGGTGCCAGAGACAATACATCCACCCGACACGAGAGATTCGATTGCAACACCGCGTCGCTCGTCAGAGTTGTGCACGAATTTCGCAGGCGGTAACTGCGGCTGATAAGTCCATATCGGCCATCGGTCGTCGTACAAATTTAGTAAGGGAACGGTGGCTGTTAAATCAATGTTGGCATCCCAATAAGAATCGAGTGTGCCGACGTCGCGCCAATACGGTTCCGAATTCACACCGCGATTAACTGCGCTGCTCTCAAACCGATGGGCCACCACCCGACCTTCGCGTACTAGGCGCGGAATCAAGTCGCGACCGAAGTCGTGAGTCGACGCAGGGTCCATCGCATCACGCTCAAGCTCGGCAAGCAGGAATGCAGTATCAAAGATATAAATCCCCATCGAAGCAAGCGACCGATGAGGGTTATTTGCCAATGTCGGTGGATCATGCGGCTTCTCAACAAAGTCGGTCACAAGGTCATCTTCGCCAATATGAAGAATTCCAAATCCGGAGGCTTGCTCTTTAGGAACTTCGACACAGGCAATGGTGCAGCCGCGGCCGTGTTCGACATGGTGTGCCAAGGCGATTGCATAGTTCATCTTATAGATATGATCGCCAGCCAAAATAATGGTGTAGTCACAATTGAAGCTTTTGATTACTTCCTGATTTTGATGCACCGCATCCGCAGTTCCTTGATACCAGACATCGCTGCCCATTCTTTGATTGGCAGGTAGAACTTGTACGAATTCATTGAGCTCGCCGCGCAAGAAGCCCCATGCCATTTGGATGTGCCTGATAAGGCTGTGGCTCGTGTACTGCGTGAGTACTGCGATGCGCCGCACTCCTGAATTGATCGCGTTTGAAAGCGCAAAGTCGATGATTCGGAATTTGCCGCCGAAGTAGACAGCGGGTTTAGAGCGTTTGACGGTCAGGTCGAGCAGGCGACTACCTCGGCCGCCTGCAAGCACGATCGCGGCGGTGCGGCGCGGCAGATCGAGACTGGCCACGACATCGTTGCGAATCACTGCACAAACCTCCGCTCCAACTTTCTAGTTGAATTAATCCGTATTGGAGCGATGCTAGCAGGCCATAACGCGCCGGATTCTTCAACGGGGTCTGCTCTCCTGAGGATGACAACATGATGAAGTGGAATTGGTCTGAGTATCTGAGTGAGTTTTTTGGCACGGCGATCATGATGGCGATCGGCATTGGTGCCGTGGTGTTCATGTGGTCGGAGGGCAGTGTGATGGCTGAGGTCATTCCCTCCGAGCCTTGGCGTCGGCTAGCGACGGGCGTTCTCTTTGCTGGCGGTGGTACCGCAGTGGTGTTGTCACCCTTGGGGCAGCGTAGCGGTGGTCATCTCAATCCGGCGATGACCTTTGCGTTTTGGTTACGAGGCAAAATTACCCATAGAGATGCGGCGATGTATTCGCTGGCCCAGATTTCGGGTGCTGTACTCGGCGTCTTGGTGGTCGGCGCTGTCGCTAGTGAAGCGGCTGCGACGGTCAATCTCGGCATGACCGCGCCCGGCGCGGGTTACTCGGCGACCGTCGCCTTGGCGGCCGAGCTGATCATCACTTTCTCGTTGATATTCCTCGTTTTTTGGGCGGTCGATCGTCGCGCAATTGCGCGCTATACACCCTATCTAGCGGGCGTTCTGATCGCCGTGTTGGTGATGATCGAAGCGCCGATCTCGGGGACCAGCTTGAATCCGGCAAGGAGCCTCGCACCAGCAGCATTGATGGGAATGTTCGAGCATCTCTGGTTGTATTTCGTCGGGCCCATGGCGGGAGCCGTTCTCGCTGTTGCGGTGTATCGCGGCATCGGTGGCGAGCGGACGGCGACGGGTTGCGCCAAGTTGCATCACACGGATCAATATCCTTGTCTTTTCGAGGGTTGCGGCTATCGACGCGTGCCAGCAGGCACCGTATTGGTGCAAGAAGGAGCGGAGCCTGATCGCGCCTATGTGATCCGGCGCGGTGAAGCCGAGGTGCGAAAAGCGCAAAAAGACGGAAATTACGCGGTCATTGCGCGGCTCGGCCCGGGCGATTGGGTCGGTGAAATGGGCTTGCTGCTCGATTTGCCTCGTTCAGCCTCTGTCGTGGCAATGACCGATCTGGAGGTCGAACCGCTGACACGCCAAAATTTTGAGCACCTTATTGGTGCACACCCCGACGAGGCGTTACAATTAATGAGGCAGTTAGCAAGTCGGTTACATCAAGCTGATCAGCGACAGGTCCTGTAGTGTTTGGACTCGCTCTAAATGTGATCGCTATTCGGTAACGTCACCAGAATTTCACATAAGCCCGCTTGTTTTCATTCCGGAAACGATCCATTCTGGAAGGGTATACAAGGGGTCTAGGTGGCCCCGCAGTAATAACAACAACGACGAATGACCGGCCGAAAAGAGCTGGCGCGACGTTCTGACTGGGGGGTTGAGATGGGTAAAGCCAAGCAGACGGCCGAGCATGAACGGCTGTCACAAGCCCGTGGTGGTTCTCCATGGTACCGATGGGGCCCGTATCTCAGCGAACGTTCTTGGGGAACGGTTCGCGAGGACTACAGCGCCAACGGCGCCGCTTGGAATCACCTGACCCACGACATGTCGCGCAGCAAGGCTTACCGCTGGGGCGAGGATGGTCTTGCTGGCGTATCCGACCAGTACCAGTTGTTATGCTTTTCTTTGGCGCTGTGGAACGGCCGCGACCCAATTTTGAAGGAGCGCCCGTTCGGTTTAATCCCAGCCGAAGGCAACCACGGCGAAGATCTCAAGGAGTACTACTTCTACATCGACAGTACTCCGACCCACAGTTACATGAAGTACTTGTACAAGTACCCGCAAGCGGAGTACCCGTACGAGTGGTTGGTTCGCGAAAACGCGAGTCGTCAGGGTCGAGGCCCTGAATTTGAGTTGCTCGATACCGGCACCTTCGACGAGGACCGCTATTTCGACGTCTTCGTTGAGTACGCGAAAGAGGGTCCAGAAGATCTTTGCGTTCGCGTCGAAGTCTGCAATCGCGGTCCAGATGACTCGGAAATTCACCTGATTCCGCAGTTGTGGTTCCGCAATATTTGGAGCTGGGATGCGAACAAGAAGCGTCCGCCCAACATCAAGCTCGGTGCGAAGCGCGGTAAGCAAGTTCGCCTAGTTGCCGATGACAGTGAAGCCGACGGCCTCACCAATTTGCCCTTCAAATATCAGCTCGGTAAGCGTTATTTGTCAGCCGAGGCGGATGGCGAAGCGCTGTTCACGGATAACGAATCGAACGTCGAGCGTTTATACGGCGTTATGCCCGAGAACGGTCGGCGTTTTTATAAAGATGCGTTCCATCGTCACATCGTTCACGGTGAAACGGCAGCGACCAACCACGAACAGGAAGGCACGAAAGCCGGTATCCATTACCGCCGTGTGGTTCCAGCACGCGGCTCTGTGGTGTTCCATTTCCGTTTGTCTGATGACGGCAATGCGTCGCTGAGTGAGGTTGACTCGGTGATGACCCGCGCGCGGCGTGAGGCGGATGAGTTCTATCAGACCATTCATCCGAAGGGCGCGACAGAGGACGAGTGCCGCATTCAGCGTCAGGCTTTTGCCGGCATGATGTGGTCGAAGCAGAACTACATCTTCGACGTCGAAAAATGGTTGAAGGGCGATAACCCGAACCTCCCACCGCCGGAGTCGCGTAATCACATTCGCAATCAGCACTGGCGCCATCTGAACTCGATGCGCGTGCTGTCGATGCCGGACAAATGGGAATACCCGTGGTTCGCGGCGTGGGACCTCGCATTCCACACCGTGGCAATCGCAATCATCGATCCAGACTTCGCCAAACAACAACTTTGGTTGATGTTATTTGAGCAGTTCCAGCATCCGAACGGACAGATTCCCGCATACGAGTGGGAATTCTCGGATCTCAATCCGCCAGTACATCCTTGGGCCGTCTGGCGTGTCTACAACATGGATCGTATTCGTTCGGGCACGGCCGATCGCGCCTTTCTCGAACGCTGCTTCCACAAGTTGCTGATCAACTTCGCTTGGTGGATCAACAAGGTCGATAGTCGCGGCAACAACGTCTTCGAAGGCGGATTCCTCGGACTCGATAACATCACGTTGTTCGATCGTTCGGAGAAACTGCCAGGTGGCGCAGTGCTCGAGCAGTCCGATGCGACCGGTTGGATGGGTCTGTTCTGTCTGAACATGATGCGTATCGCACTCGAACTTGCAAAAGAGAACAAGACCTACGAGAGCCTCGCGACCAAGTTCTTCCAGCACTACGTCTATATCGGTGCGGCGATGAAGCGTCAGGGTGGGCGTGACCATGATTTGTGGGACGACACCGACGGCTTCTTCTACGACGTGCTGCGTTACCCGGATGGTCACTACGAAAAGATCCGAGTTCGCTCCATGGTCGGACTCATTCCGATGTATGCCGTCGAGCGGCTCGAGACCGACTGGCTGAAGCAGTTCCCGGAGTTCAGCTCGAATCTGAACTGGTTCATGAACAACCGTACTGAATTGGTTGGGCGCTGTATTTCTCGTATTGCCAATCCGGAAGGTGAGACGTTGGCGATGACCATCGTCGATCGTCAGCAACTGGAGCGCATGCTGCAGTGGCTGTGCGATCCAGAAGAATTCATGTCGGATTACGGTCTGCGCAGTCTCTCGCGCGCGCACCTTGCGCATCCATTCCGTTTGGGTGGTAACGAGGTGGGTTACGAGCCGGGTGAAGCCGACTGCAAGATCAAGGGCGGCAACTCGAACTGGCGTGGACCGATTTGGTTCCCGACGGCCTTCCTCATGATCGAGTCGCTACGCAAGCTCGCGAAGGCCCACGGTAGCGATCTGACGATCACTGATCGTTACGGCAAGACGTGGACGATTGACGATATCGCGCGCACACATGCGAATCGACTGATCGCGGTGTTTGCGCGCGATGCGAATGGTCGACGACCCGAGTACGGCAATATCGAGAAGTTCCAGTCGGATCCACACTGGCGCGACTACCTCACTTTCCACGAGTACTTCCACGGCGATACGGGCGTGGGTCTCGGTGCATCCCACCAAACGGGGTGGACTGGCCTTGTTGCTTCGTTGATCGACGAATGGCGTTCCCACTGATTTAGCTGCTCAGACAGCAGGAGTCTTTTCATGTCATACCAACCTTTGAAAGGTCAGAAAGCACTCGTCACGGGTGCAAGTTCCGGTATCGGTGCCGGTGTTGCTATCGCTCTTGGCCAAGCCGGCGCTGACGTTGTCGTGAATTACGCCGGGAACGCAGCCGGAACTGTGCCGGTAATCGCTGCGATCGAAGCGGCCGGTGGTCGTGCTATCGCGGTGCAGGCGGACGTCTCTGACGAGGCGCAAGTCGAAGCGATGTTCGACAAGATGATGGCGGAGTTCGGCGGCGTCGATATTCTCGTGAATAACGCTGGTCTGCAGCAGGATGCCGCTTTCCACGATATGACTTTGGCGCAGTGGAACAAGGTCATCAACGTCAACCTGACGGGCATGTTCCTCTGCAGCCGTCGCGCGGTGCGCGAAATGATGAAGCGTGGCGTTCAGCAGGGTGGATCGCCAGCTGCCGGCAAGATCATCTGTATGTCTTCGGTGCACGAAGTCATTCCCTGGGCGGGTCACGTGAACTACGCCGCATCGAAAGGTGGCGTGAAGTTGTTCATGCAGAGTCTGTCGCAGGAAGTAGCGCCGCTGAAGATTCGCGTGAACTCGATCGGCCCGGGCGCTATCGCTACGCCGATCAATCGTCCGGCTTGGGAAACACCCGAAGCGCTCGAGAAACTGCTCGAGTTGATTCCGTACGGACGCGTCGGTCAACCGTCTGATATCGGCAAAGCGGCCGTGTGGTTGGCATCCGATGATTCAGATTACGTCAACGGCCAGACGATTTTCGTCTGCGGTGGCATGACGCTCTATCCGGAGTTTGCAGACGGCGGTTGAGATGACGACGAAGGTCGCGATTGCAGTAGTAGGGTCTGGGCCGGGCGGGCTGAGTGCGGCTGCCCGGGCGGCTGAGGTTGGCGTTTCGCATGTGCTGCTCGAACAAACGACGGCACACTCGAACACGATCCAGAAGTACCAGAAGGGCAAGCATGTCATGGCTGAGCCCAACATCCTCCCTCTGCGCAGTCCGATGCGTTTCGAAGCCGGTACTCGCGAAAAGATCCTCGGCGAATGGGCCGAGGGTCTTGCCGAGCATAAGGTCAACATTCGCTACGGCTCTGAAGTCGTCGGTATCAGCGGCGCGAAAGGCGACTTCCATCTCAAATTGCAGGATGGGAGTGAAGTGCTCGCCGAGAACGTCATTCTCGGTATCGGACTGCAGGGTAATCCACGTCGTCTGGGTGTTCCGGGTGATGGTCTGCCTTGCGTGCAGTACACGCTGGACGACCCCGACGAATACAAGGGTGAAACCATTGTCGTCGTCGGTGCGGGTGACGCAGCTATCGAAAACGCCGTCGCGCTCTCGAAACAAAACACGGTTTATCTCGTCAATCGATCGGGCGAGTTCTCGCGTTGCAAAGACGGCAACCTCGCGCTGATTTTGAAGACGATCGAGGCAGGCAAGGTCATTTGCCTGTACTCGACGCAATGCGCCGCTTTGAGCGAGACGCCAACTGGCGAAAAGCCATACTTATTATCTTTGAATACATCGACGGGCGAAATGCAGTTGCCCTGCGATCGCATCATCGCGCGTCTTGGCGCAACGCCGCCGCGCAAGTTCGTCGAATCTTGCGGGATCAAGTTTCCCTCGAACGACCCCTCGTCGCTACCAGTGCTCTCGACATCGTACGAGTCGAATGTTCCTGGGCTCTACGTGATCGGCGCTTTGGGCGGATATCCGCTCATCAAGCAGGCGATGAACCAAGGCTACGAAGTCGTCGAATTCATTCGTGGCAATCCAGTCGCGCCGGCCGACGAGCCATTATTGGCGGCGAAGTTTTCCGGCATTCCGGACCATCGCTCGGTTTCGGACACCTTGCAGGCGATGCAGCAGCGCATTCCCTTGTTCACCGAGGTGAATCCGCTGATGTTCCGCGAGCTCTTGCTCGGCAGCACGATCCACGTGCTAAACCCAGGCGACATCGTCTTCAAGCGCAACGACTACACCAATTCCTTCTACACCATCTTCAATGGTGGTGTAGAGATTCAGATTGACGACAACAACCCGGCCAAGCGTATTCCCTTGATGCCGGGCCAGTTCTTTGGCGAGATGGGTTTGTTATCCGGCCGTCGTCGTACGGCGACAGTGCTCGCTGGCAAAGACTGCGTACTGATCGAAACGCCACGTCGTGATGTTTTGAAATTGTTGAGTTCCGTCGACGCCGCGCGTGCGGTCATCGATCAGACGTTCATCGTTCGTGCGATCCAAAGTGGCTTCGCACCGCAGGCCAAGACAGCCGACTTATTGCCGATCGCAGCCAAATCGAAAATGAACCGTTACAAGGCGGGTCAGGTTCTATTTAGCGAAGGCGATGAGGCGGATGCACTGCATCTCGTGCGCAGTGGTTCGCTAGCCGTCTTGCGAGCTGTCGGAGGTCGCGAGATCGTCACGTCCTACGTCGCTGCCGGTAATTACGTCGGCGAAATGGGCTTGATGGGTAACACGCGTCGCAGCGCAACCGTGCGCGCCACCGTGGCTACCGAAACGATCAGTCTCGATGCGGATACCTTTGCAGAGTTGCTGCAGAAAAATCCTGCGCTGAGATCGGAGCTCGAAGAGACGGTACGACAACGTATCGCAAGCAATACGCGCTTGCAGGGTCAAGACAATGCCGGCGCGCTGATTTCGTTCTTGCTCAAGCAAGGCCTTGGTGAAGCGACGGACGTTCTTCTAATCGATGAGACTCTGTGTGTCGGTTGCGATAATTGCGAGCGTGCTTGTGCAGCGACTCACGATGGCACCTCGCGTCTTGATCGTGCCGCAGGTCCAACCTTCGCCAATGTTCACGTGCCGACATCATGCCGGCACTGTGAAGACCCGCATTGCATGAAGGACTGTCCGCCGGATGCAATTCGTCGCTCACCGAACGGCGAAGTGTTCGTTGGCGATAACTGCATCGGCTGCGGTAATTGCGAACGTAATTGCCCCTATGGCGTCATCCAGTTGGCGGGCCCGCCGCCCGAGCAGCCCTCGCTGGCTTCGTGGCTGATGTTCGGTAGCAAGCAAGAAAACGTCTTTGGCGAAGTGCAGGGCCTGGGACGAAAGCACCATCATCACCACGATGACGGTCACGGTGCCCCCAAGGCGGTGAAGAAGGCCGTCAAGTGCGATATGTGCAAAGGACAGGATGGGGGCCCCGCGTGCGTCCGTGCTTGTCCGACCGGCGCTGCCTTACGCGTGAGTCCTGAAGAGTTCGTGGCATTCGTGCAGCAAGAAGCATCGAGGTTCTGATCATGCACGAGTCCATGCTCGATTATGCCAAGCGCCGTTATCTGAAAATCGCCGTCGCGTTGTGCGTTGTGTCGATCATCGCCTATGCCTGGCACGACCCGCTCTCGCCACCCAATGGTGGGACATGGCTTGGTTACACTTTGGGAGGCATCGGTGCTGCGCTCATTCTTTGGTTAACAGCGCTCGGTGTGCGCAAGCGTAGTTACTCATCCTCGCTCGGCACGCTGCGTGGTTGGACGAGCGCCCATATCTATCTGGGTTTGGCGCTCATCGTGGTAGCTACGCTGCACACCGGCTTTCAGTTCGGCTGGAATCTGCACACGCTCTGCTACGTCCTCATGTTGATTGTGATCGCAAGTGGCATCTTCGGCATGGTGGTTTATTTGCGTTATCCGCAAGTGATGTCGTCCAACCGGGCAGGCATTAAGCCGGATGTCCTACTCGAGGAAATCAACGATCTCGATCAACGCGCTTTGCGTATCGCGAACGAGATGCCACGCCGTTTTGGCGACGTGCTGCGCTCGAATCGCGAGGGGACGCGTGTGGGTGGCAGCACCCGGGCAATTTTAGGCGGACACGATCTCTCGACCATTGCGCTGCCCACTGCCGGCGGCACGCCGCAGCAAGTCTCTAATTCGGAGCAGGCCGCGTTGCTCGATTGGCTAGGCGACGAGCTTGCTCGCAGCACCGATGGCGAGCTGACCAAACGAATTGGCGACCTGCTTAGCGTGGTCGCCACGCGTCGTAATCAACTTCGTCGATTGCGTCGCGATGCCCAGATCCGTGGTTGGCTCGAGATCTGGCTCTATGTTCACGTGCCTGTAACGTTGGCTTTGATCGGTACGCTGATCGCCCACGTCGTCAGCGTCTTCCTTTATTGGTGAAGCGATGCGTATTCTGATTCGTACACTCGAGATTGGGACGACGGGCGTTGCGGTCGCCCGTGACCGAGTCGTCGATGCAGACGTGATCGGCTTCGGTCGAGCCACCGATCAACACATCCATTGCAACGACCAACGAATCGGTCTGCAGCACGCGAAGTTCACGCGATCCGATGCCGGATTGTTGCTCTCGTGTGTCCCGCCGGCTCAAGCTGAGGTCAATGGTCGGCTGTGTCGAGATGCGACCTTGCGAGTGGGCGACGAGGTCAATCTCGGGCCTATGCTCATTAAGGTTCTCGAGGCGCCGGCAGACTTCGATGCTGCGATATCGGTCGAGCACGACTCTCGCGAAACCAAGGCTGCCGATGATGCGCCATTGCCGGCTTTTGCGACGTCACTCGAGCAGGTGGGTTGGCGCAAGCGTCCGTGGGC
>VFQT010002093.1_pt1 | contig 21431 bp, 23 predicted proteins | sample 3512381 | NCBI WGS metagenome assembly VFQT01 (sample SAMN10412376, study PRJNA504923) | tailings metagenome | isolation source: Relicate 2 Philex TSF3 active mining site | place: Philippines: Tuba, Benguet | collected 2017-08-29
TTATGTTCTCTTGCACCCGCCGAGGCCCTCGAACCTTCGCACGCCCGGATATCTTCCGATCTCCAGCTCGCCATGCGCGCTGAAATCATGGTGATCACGGAAGCCTGGGCGTACCCGTTCAACTCCGCAGAAGTCTGAGGCAGGCGCCTACGGATTGGGCATTCGCTTCAGCATCTGATCGTGAGATTTTTCCACTTAGCACAAGGCTACTAACATGCGTGCGAAGCAGCTCGGGCAGCTGAGAACTGCGTGTTACATGAGGCGATGTGGCGTCGAACATCTTCTGCCCAATCGGCGTGAGTTTTGTTCGGCACGCGTTGGCTTTCTCGGCGTCCGCGACTGCATTTCCAGGCAGCGCCGCCATCGCAAGCAGCACGATCACTGTGATCTGGCGTACCCGTTTCGTCCGCATTGCCTATCCCCTCAAGAATTGACGCTAGCGATTATGCCGATGCTCGGCGGGATCTCGTTGGCTACCAGTCGTGAAAAGGCCCGCGCGACGGCCTCAGCCCCAGTCACTCGCTGAATCGACAACGCACCTCGCAGTTCTAGCGACATCCGCGCCGCTTCGCGCGAGGCGCGGCGGATCACTTCCCCTGGCCCCCATTCCTGTTCGCGTTTCATGAACTGGGCTGGCGCGAAGAAGAAGTTGTGCGGGACAGAGGCGCCCTCACCCCGGAAGCGCGGCCCCTGCCAGTGTGTTGCACCCACGCCCGTGCTGAGCTTGAGATTTTCACCAAAGTGCCCGTGAATGCCGCTGATCACCTCGGCGCTGCCGGACATGTCCACGAACGCCGTTGGCAAGGAGGCGTCGAGATCGCCGATCTGCTGGTAGGTTCTGACATCATCGCACATGCCAAGACTGCGGAGGAAATCGAGATTTCGCGCCGAGGTGAGGCCAATGACACGCGGACGCCCGCCGTTCAGCCGCATCAACAGGTTGCAGAGCCCGAGCCCGGTCTTCGAGGATGCGCTGCCAACGATGATCTGGCGCGCACCAAAATTCGCGTTGTCGACAAGATAGTCACACAAGATGAAGGATGTCGTGAACAGTGGGAACAGGATGCAGCGTTCATCTTCAAGCGCCTTCATCTCGGGCGGATCACCCGTCGTGCGCTGGTAGGTGTTGTAGATGCCCGGCAAGGGCGCCCTGTGTTCCGCGCCATCGGTAAACGAACCGGCAGCGACTTGGACTGGCTTCAGCGCGACATGGGTTGCCATTGGCAAAAATCCCCAAATTCGCTCGCCGACAGGCAGCGCATCGCATCGCGACTGAACAATATCAGCAAAGCCCCACACAGGAACGATGCCCCACGGCTCCTCAACCGGAAAAAATTTCCAATAGCCTATCATGTCTCCTGAAAGCGCGTAGGAAACATTGTTGGCCGTGAGCGCAAAGCGCTCGATACGTGCCAGCACTTCGCCCTCCGCCAGGTAGGGAACCGCGTGCGAGGTGACGCTCGTTTCACCAAATGCTTTGCGCCGCACCTCAATCTGCTCGATGATCATAGCCTTGCTCCCCAGACTTCGAGGTGATTTCGGCGCTCGATGCGTCTTGCTGTTCGCAGTCGCAGTAGGTCCGAGAGCCCGGTCTCTTCCAGCAGCGCCCGCATTCGTGCAGCGGCCTCTGGCTCTGCGCGGTCAGCGATGTCCTGGATCTTCTGCAGCAGGTAGAGGCGATAAGGCATGACGCCGACCCTGATCCGGTGGCCGCGCCAGTCGAAGTCAACCTCGCCGATGCGGCGCTCCTGCACCCGATCGAGACCGGTCGTTCCCGCCTCCAGATCAGGACGCGCGGCCAGCCAGTCGTTCGCGAACGAAACGAATGCGCGCACTTCAGGTAGATAGTCTTCAGCAATATAGCAAAGCAGGGCCTTTAGCGTCTCTGGGACAAGATCGTCCGGATACAACGCTTCAGGCGGGCGTCCGTATTCGCCTGCGTCTTGGTCGGGGCGATTCATGCGCTCGACCCAACGCCAGACACGATGTGCGGAGGTTTGCATGATGCGTGCGGGATAGGGATCGCGGCCGAGATGCGCATAGAGCGGCGCGATCAGGCCATAGTCGCCGATCGTCGGTCGCCCGCCGAGCAGGAAGGGCGAGCCCTGCAGATGTGCATTGAACAACCGAAGGAACTCGGCATAGGACGACTCAATCGCCGGGATGGTCTCAGGCGACACGCCGAAGCTCGACATCGCCTTGCGCATGCGCTGGCTCGCCATGTCGAAGATGCCGGCCTGCAGCTCGACCGGCGCGCCCGTCGGCGCCAACGAGGAAGCAAAGTCGACCGAGACGAATGCGCGGTTCACATCGTCGAAGTTCCACCGATAGTGCATCGCCGGCCGCAGCATCCCCTCACCGCCGAACAGTTCGAAGATCTGGCCGATCAGCGCATGGCGGGGCGTCGCCGGATAGGCAGGAAGGCGCGTTGTGCCCCCCGCCTCGAAGTGCGCGATGATGTCCGATCCATCCTGGATCAGGGCGCCGTCCTCGGCCTCGAGAACCGGAACGATCCAGCGGCCGATCCTTGGCACGATCTCTTCGCGGAAACGCGCCTCCCCCGCTGCGCAGTTTACGAACGGGATCCCCTGCTTGACCAGGTAGCTGCGCACCTTGCCTGTGTAGAGCGACCCGGGCGTACCATGGAGGCGATAGGGGAATGGCGTTGAGGGGTCCGATGATACGGACATAATCAGGCGTCCTTCGTTCGGGCGGGGCAAAGCGACAGATAGAGTGCGACGAGAACGATCGGCAGAAGCGCAAAGTTGAAGGCATGTCCCGGCGCCGTGCCGACCGTCTCAATCGGCTTCAGATGACCGGCCAACGCCCGCAAAAGGGGCTCAGCCGCGAATACGCACAGGACGAGCGGCAGCATCCCCGGGTAACGCAGCAGCAGGACCCCGATCAGACCGGCCAGCAGCAATTGGATTGCACCCCATTGTCCGAACAAGCCGATGATGTTGGCCCCGCCCGCAACCGATGTATCGATGGTGGCGATGGTCTCTGCGCCTCCGTCCGGCAGGAAGACATGAATGAGGCTCCGCGCCGTGGTCGCCAACAGGATGAGAAGCGCGACTCCAAAGGGCAGGCTGGGTCCGCGATAGACCGCCGGGTCAGCGGGCAGCAGCTCCGAAAGCCGAGGCGACCAGGCGACGGGAAGCACGGAATTCATCGGGCTCGCCCCGAAAGGGAGGATCGCTTCATGGCTGCGCATCCAAAAGCGGGGTCTCGGCGATGAACGTGATGATGCGCTCGACCAGCTCCTCGCCCTTGTTGTCCTGGATGAAGTGACCCGCCTCGAGCGCCGCGTGCGCCTGGCCGCGCGCGCCGGGAATCGCCTGCACCATGTCGTCCTGCATTTCCTGCGTGCCGAACTGCGTGTCCAGCGTGCCGCGGACATGGAGGAAGGGACGCGTGAAGCGGGCAAGGCCGCCCCAGGCCACGGCATTGCGCGGGCCGCACTGGTTCACCATGGAAGGGAAGGCGCGCGGGCCTGCGCGGTAGAGGATGGACGGGAACGGAGCGTTGTAGGCAGCAATCTCGGCCTCGTCGAGCGGCCTGGCGCCGCGGGCGCACATCAACGCGATCATTTGGCCGGGATCGAAACCTGGCGAGGTGAGCGCGAAGTTGATCCATGCCTGGAACGCCACGGGGAATGGTTCGCCAAGCGTCGGACCGAGCGCCTGCAAGATGGTCGGTGCGGCTGCGTCCAGCTCGACCGGTTCGGGGATGTAGAAGATCGGCGGGGTGAACACCGGAAGGCCGCCATTGGAGATGGCGACGCGGGCGAAAAGGTCACCACGGTCGCCGACGATCCGCAAGCCGAAGCAACTGCCCCAGTCCTGAGCGAAGAGCGTGATGCGGTCGAGGCCCAGCGCCTGGATGAAAGTCTTCACCAGCCCAACCTGCCGCTCGAATTGATGAAAACGCAGGTCGATCGGCTTGTCGGACCTGCCAAAGCCGATAAGGTCGGGCGCGATCACGCGATAGCCAGCAGCTGCGAGCGGACCTATCATGCGGCGATAGAGATAGGACCATGCCGGCTGGCCGTGCAGCAGGAGGACGGTCTCTCCCGTTCGCGGTCCCTCGTCGACATAGTGCATCCGCAGCCCGTCGATCTCCACATAGTTGGGACTGAACGCGTAACCCGGCAGGTTTTCGAAACGCGCATCGGGTGTGCGCACGAACTCAACGCCGCCTGGCGTGCGCATCAACCCGACCTCGGGCTCGGCCGCAGCTAGTTCGCTGGGCGAAGGGATCAGCGTCCGGATGGTCGCATTGCGGACGCCGGCATATCCGGCCTTCCTCTGCTCGACGGTGGGCATTCTGGACTCCGGAGAGTTGCTCTAGGCGACCGGGCTGGCGGGCTTTCGCGAAAGGGACAATGCAAGAAAGACGAGGCACAGACCCACCGCGACCGGGCTGGCATAGTGCTCCGGCGGGTGATGGCCCGAGTGTGAAGCTTTGCCAAACCAGCCGTCATAGGCCATCAGCCCACGCGCGATGATCACCGCCAGCAGGCCCAGCGGTACGAGCGTACGGTAGCGCAGGCCGATGATGAAGAGCATCATCGCAAATGGGATCTGCAGCGCGCCGAACCAGGCGAACACCGAGATGATTGTGTCACCGCGCGCAGAGAGATCCAGGCCCGCAATGACCCCCGCTCCGCCATCCGGCAGGAAATAGTGGATGCAGCCCGGGATGAACTCCATGATGCCGACCAGCATCAGGAACCAGGCCGAGGCCTGCGCTCCGCGATAGTCGGCGTTTGTGCTGACAGGGAGCAGCGACATGACGATCAGCTCACGGACAGGAAGCGGGTGATGTGATCGACGAGCTCCGCGCCCGCGTCCTCCTGGATGAAGTGGCTGGCGCCGGCGATGATCCGGTGGTCTTGGTCCCTCGCGCCCTTGAAGTATTCCTGGGCGCGCTTTTCCCAGCCGCGCGCCACCGGATCGAGTTCGCCAAACAGAGTCAGGAAGGGCTTGTCGAACGAGGCCAAACGCGCCCAAGCCTCGCGATTGAGCGGCGCGCCCGGATTGTCGACCTGGACTGCAATCAGCATGGGAAACTGGATGATCCCGGATTCGTATTCAGACGTCGGGAACGGCGCACGATAGGCGGTTAGTTCGGCGTCCGTCAGCTTGCGCGTCATGCCTGCCGTCAGCATGTGCCAGGGGAACTCGGTCGCCTCGCGCATCATGCCCACCCACATCTTCATGAAGTCGCTTTCGCCCTCGCCTAGCGGCAAGCCAGTGTTGGCGGCGATCACGCGGTCAAAGCGCTCAGGGTGCAGCGAAACGAGATGCAACCCGATGGTCCCGCCCCAGTCTTGGCAGAACAGCGTGATGTTTTTGAGGTCCATCGCGGTAAGCCACTTAGACATCCAGTCATAATGGCGCGCGAGCGTGTAGTCGGACTTCGCAGCAGGCTTGTCTGAGCGTCCGCAACCCACCAGGTCCACAGCGATAACGCGACGACCCGTCTTCAGAAGGCCGGGAATCATCCTGCGGTACAGGAACGACCAGGTCGGGTTGCCGTGCATCAGGAGAATTGGTTCGGCGCCGGGGGGACCCTCATCGACATGGTGGATGCGGATCTCGGTACCATCCTCATCGCGCACGGTCGTGTAGCGAGGGGCGTAGGGGAAATCCGGTAGATCCTCGAAGCGGTCGTCTGGCGTGCGCAAGAGCCTCATGGATGCATAGTTCCTAATGATGTGGGGTGGACGTACGCGCCGCGCTAAGGCGAAGCAGCCAGGCAATTTGCGCGAAGGCAGAGATCAGTGCGAGCAGCCCACCGACCCAGAATTGCGGGCTGGCCAGGATCAGCAGCTCTGGTTGGGTCGGAAACGAAAACGTATTGGGCATGGCGGCGAACTTGAAATCGTGGGCTCCACTGAAGCGGGGATCCAATACAAGCTCGGCAAGATCGCGCCGGCTACGATAGCGCATATAGCCGATAACTGACCAACCAGGATCCGCCTCCACGCCCCAAGCATCGAAGTATCCGCCGTGCTTGCGCGCTACGATGGCCGGATGCCCTCCACGCGCAAATAACGCTGGCATGAAAACCTTGGTGTAGCTCTCGACGGCTTCTCTGGCCGGGCGTTCTGCGCCATCCGGTCCTTTGACACTCCCGGCAGCAACCCGAACCAGATTGAGCATGTAGAATTCACGCCCATCATCCTCCTCCAGGAATTTTCGCAATGTCCCGAGTTCATTGCGGTCACTCTTTCCAACGTCGCTTTCCTGAATCCTTTCCATGATGTCGCTGATCTCAGCGGAGCTAAGCGGGCCGCTCCAGTTCTGATACCAGCCAAGAAACAGCACATAGAGAATGGCGGCTGGAATCCACGCAAGAAAAGTCTTCACGTCGAGTTCCCGGTTTATTGACACTCTTAGTGTCAGTTTTTTCTATGGCGGTCAAGTACGCTGAGCGCGGCGAGCGCGCATACTCAGACCTCAATCAGGAGCTTGCCTTCGTTGGCGCCCGAAAAAAGCATGTCGAACGCCTCAGGGAAGCGCTCAATCCCCTTCACAACGTGTTCACGGAAAAGGATCTCTCCGGATGCGCGCCACTGCGCCAGCGCCATGAACGCCTCCGGGATACGGTCGATATAGTCACGCATTGTGAAGCCCTGCATTCGAGCACTCTGGGCGACAAGTTGCAGATAGTTCGATGGTCCGCGCACGGCGTCCATGTCGCCATACTGAGAGATGCCGCCGCAGACGACGATCCGGCCATGGCGGTTGATCAGCCCGAGCGCAGCGTCAAGCGTCTCCCCGCCGACATTATCGAAATAGACATCGATCCCGTTCGGGGCGGCAACAGCGAGTTGCTCGGCGATCGGCGAGGCCTTGTAATCCAGCGCCTCATGCACCTTGAGATCGTCAAGCAGAAAGCGACGCTTGCGCTCGCCACCAGCGATTCCCACCACGGTACACCCCCTGATGCGCGCAAGCTGAGCAACAATTGAACCAACCGCACCAGCGGCGGCTGAGACAACAACCGTCTCGCCACGAGCGGGCTGACCGACGTCCAGGAGGCCGAAATATGCGGTGTAGCCGGTCATGCCGAGCCCGCTCAGATAGTCGCGTGGAGATGCAAATCGCGTGTCGATTTTCCGAAGCGATCGAGCCGACAAGGCGGCCTCGGATTGAACGCCCGTAAAGCCCGTCATCCAGTCGCCGGCGGCAATCCCTTCTGCCCGGGACTCGACGACCTCTCCGACACCGAACGCGCGCATCACCTCGCCCGGTTTGACCGGCGGCATGTAGCTCCGCTTGGGCGTGATCCATCCGCGCATGCCTGGGTCGACCGAGATGTGGCTCATGCGCAACCGCACGTCGCCTTCGGCCAGGACGGGCACGGGATCCATCGTTCGCTCCCAGACGCCATTGAGGCCGGCGCCATCGGGATAGCGCATCATCCGATACTGTATGGGACTGGACGGGCCCATCAGGGTTCCTTTCCGGTAATGGGAGAGCATACCCGCTGCATGAGGGTTAGCGCGGAAGCAGGCGCCAACCCGCTGCAAACACGAGGCACAACACCACTTCGATCACCATAGGCGGCCCCATCTCAGACACGAAGCCATTCACGGCCACGGCAACCAGGCGGCCTGCAAGCGCAAGCCCCACCAGCACGACTGGCGCCAGCAGAAGGCTGCCACTGCCCTTGAAGCTTGCCGCCAGGGCGAATGCCCCACCAGCGCCAAAGAACCCACCCATGTCAGCCCGGATGCTGGCCAGGCCCAATGGACCTGTCGCGGCAACACCCAGTTGAGCCGCAGCCTCCTCCGGCGCCATCCACATCAGCGAGGCAATCAGAACGCCCAGCAGGCCGGCAACACCCACCAAGGCGCGCAAGACCATCGTCATGTCCGTCAACCTTCCCTGCGGGCGGCATTGAGGACGACCTGCATCATTCGGTCGGCTGTCTCTGCTCCGTCATTCTGGTTTTGGCCGGTCACCAGGCGACCGTCGACGGTCACATGACTGGCGAAGATGTCTCTGAACCGGGTCGAGGATTCGAACCGCGCCCCAGCGGCGCGCAGGTCACGTTCCGGGTGACGTGGCGTATGCGTGATGCCCAATTCCCTGACCTGCTTGTCTGTTACCGCAGTCAGTGCTCGGCCATTGACAAGCGGCTGGCCATTGCCGCGCCGGGCCGCCAGTAAACCCAGCGGTCCATGGCAAACGCCTCCGATCACCGCGCCCGCATCTTCCGCCTGAAGAAGCAATCGGCCAAGTTCCGGGGACTGCTCGAAGTCGAAAGCAGCGCCCCATCCGCCAGCAAGAAACACGGCGTTGTACCGCGCGCCGTCCACCTCGCTTACGGATTTCGCCGCAGCAACCTTTCGGCGCAGGTCCTTGTCTTTTAGAAAGCGGTCATCGTGATCGGATTTCAGAGGCCATTTCACGGACATGGGTTCAACAGGAATGACCCCGCCCCTGATGCTCGCCACATCGACATCCATTCCAGCATCCAGGAATGTATAGTAGGGGGCCGTCATCTCCGAAGCGAACACGCCGGTCTTCTTGCCAGTATCGCCGAGCGTGTCGTGGCTGGTTGCGATGACCAGCGCTCTCATGCCCCTGAGGTTCCGCTTCGGGGCGGCAAAGCGGCGATGCAGGCCCATCGACCTCAACAGCACCGGAAGGCCCAGCCATATCAGGAGCATGGATCCGGCAACGGCCGGCAGAATGAGCCACTCCATCTGCGCCTCCCTAAATTGACATTCTTGATGTCATAATATCCCATGACTCACATGTACAGCGCCGAGGTGAAATGATGCGCGAAATCATCCGAGGAGGTCTCGCCGCGGCCATCCTGTGGCTAACTGGCCTCCTGTCCGCGTCGGCGCAGGAGGAGGCGCCGATCGCTGCGGGTCGCCCCAACATCATTCTGATTCTCGTTGACGACGCTGCTTTTTTGGATTTCGGCGCTTATGGCGGCGAAGCGCACACACCCAACATTGATCGCCTCGCCGCCTCCGGCGCGATGATGACAAACTACCATACCTCGCCCTTATGTTCGCCCTCGCGCGCCATGCTCCTGACCGGTATGGACAGCCACCGCACGGGCGTATCGACAATCGAGGAGGTCCTTCCGCCGGAACTGAAGGGCAAGCCTGGCTACACCCTTCGCCTTGAACCTGGTGTTTTCACCATCGCGGACCGTCTCAAGGCGGAAGGTTATCGCACGTTGATGTCGGGGAAATGGCACCTTGGACATGGCAAGGGGGATCTGCCCAACCATCATGGCTTCGACAGATCACTCGCACTCGACGCTTCCGGCGCCGACAACTGGGCCGCCAAGGCTTACATGCCGTACTACAAGGACGCGCCATGGTTCGAAGACGGCGCGCCCGCAAAGCTGCCGGATGAGTTCTATTCCTCCGAACTGCTCGTCGATCGTCTGATCGCGTACATCGACGAGGGAGATCGCAGCACTCCCTATTTCGGGTATCTCGCCTTCCAGGCGGTGCACATTCCTGTCCAGGCGCCCAAGGCGTTTTCCGACCGCTATGCCGGCAAGTTCGACGCGGGGTGGGAAGCGATCCGCCGCGCACGTTGGGATCGCGCCGTTGCATCGGGGATTGTACCAGCCGATGCGCCCTACGCCGCCATGCCAGCCGAGGCGCGTGCGTGGTCATCGCTCGGTCCTCACGACCAAGCCAAATATGCACGCGCGATGGAGGTCTATTCAGGCATGATCGAGGCGATGGATCATCATGTCGGTCGACTGATCGATCACATTGCGTCGCGTGGCGAACTGAACAACACGGTCTTCGTGATAACGTCGGACAACGGGCCAGAGCCCAGCGATCCTGTACATGAGCCGTGGATGGATATCTGGATGTCCCTCAACGGCTATAACTGGAATCTTGAGGGAATGGGCGAACCGGGCAGCCTCGGCTTCATCGGACCTGAATGGGCATCAGCTCTCTCGGCGCCGGGGTCGCTCTACAAGTTCTATACCTCCGGTGGAGGCCTTCGCGTGCCGATGATCATGGCCGGGCCCGGCGTTCCGGCCGGCGAACGACATGCTGGCCTGACATTTGTCACCGATGTTACGCCGACCTTGCTGGAGCTTGCCGGCATTGGCGCAAGCACACCTGAAGGGGCGCGGCCCATGACCGGCCGCAGCCTTCTGCCCATGCTTACAGGCCAAGCGGACCGCATCTACGGCCCTGCGGATACCGTTGGCGTCGAGGTCTCCGGAAATGCAGCCCTGTTCAGGGATTCCTGGAAGATCGTCCGCAACATGCCGCCGGTCGGCGACGGCGCATGGCGGCTCTACGATCACGCCAGAGACCCCGCCGAGGCAAATGATCTCTCAACAGCAATGCCAGACCTCTTCAAGTCGATGCTGGCGGAGTATGAGGCCTACGCGACGCGTTCCGGCGTCCTCGCCCTTCCGGACGGCTATCAGGTCGAGCTGCAAGTTCGCCGGAACGCGATTGCGCGGCAGTTATCCTTTCATGCCGGTACGCTGATCGCGGCCGGCGCCGTCTTCATTGTAGCGGTTGCCCTGCCCGTCTTCTGGCTTCTGCGCCGTCGCGCACGGAAGCGCGCGGCAAGGCTATGACAACCGGCGAGCGTTATACGCTACACGGGCTGAAGCTGTCCTACTTTACCGGGAAGCTTGAGGCCTACTTCGGCGCCAAGGGCATTGCTTTCGACTATGTCGAGATGAACCTCGCCGATTTTCGCCGCTGCGCCCGAGCAACCGGCATTGCCCAGATGCCACAGGTCGAAACCCCCAGCGGCAGCTGGCTGACCGACACCACCGACATAATCGCTGACTTCGAAGCCAGGACATCAGAGCCTCACCTGAAGCCAGCCGACCCGGCGACCGCCTTCATCAGCCTTCTGCTGGAGGACATGTTCGACGAGTGGCTCTGGCGTCCTGCGCTCTACTATCGTTGGGCCTTCCCGGAAGACGCCCGGCTGATGAGCTCGCAACTCGCCCGCACACTGCTGCGCGATGCGCCGGGACCTCTTTTCCTGCGCCGGCGAATTATCCTGGAACGGCAGCGGCGTGTGTTTCTCAAGAAGGACGGCGTTACCAGGACGACGGCGCCGCAAATCGAAGACCTTTATCTGCGCACACTTGCCATTCTCGAGCCGATCTTTGCCGCACGTCCCTTCCTGTTTGGCGCGCGCCCGTGCGAAGCGGACTTCGGTCTCTTCGGACCTTTCTTCCGGCACTTCTCCTCAGATCCCACTCCCGCTGCCATTCTTCGCGCACGTGCGCCACATACGCTTGCCTGGGTCTGCCGGCTCTGGGCCGCAACACCCGCACAGCTGGCTGCTTCGCCTGTCGTAACCGACGCGCCAGCAGACCTTGATCCGCTCCTTGCGATGGCGTGCAACGAGTACCTGCCCTATCTCGCCGCCAACAGCGATGCAGTACACGCGGGGAAGAACGAAGTCCGCTGGACAAATCTCGGTGTGGCCTGGCGGACCCCAGCCTCGCCCTATCGCGCCCGGTGTCTGGCTCGTCTGCAGGCGGCATATCAGGCGCTCGAGGCTGCGCCGCGCAGTGTGATCGATGCGCGTCTTACGCCCGGCGGTCTGGTCTTGCTGACGCGGCCAGTTGCGGTGAACGTTATGTCAATGACGCCAGCACCTAAACCACGCGACCGCAACTGGCGCTAAGGACGGGGATGGAGCACATCTCTCGCGCACCCAGTCATTCGAACTGAGGAGGGGAAACGATGACAGACTTGGTGAAAATCTCTGACCGGGGCCATGTGCGCTTGGTGAGGCTCAACCGGCCTCATCTCAAGAACGCGCTATCAGATGAGCTTGCCTGGTCGATCATCAACGCAGTCGACGACGCGGCGCGGGACGACAATGTATGGATTGTCGCAATCACCGGAACCGGGGACGCGTTCTGCGCCGGCCTCGACCTTACAATGAAGGAGCGCACCTCGCCGCTCAGCCCACAGAACGCGCAGCTCGATGATCTGGGCTGGGTTGGAAACTTCCTGCTGGCGATCCGCAAGCGTTGCGACAAGCCGGTTGTCGGTGGCGTCAATGGCGTCGCGGTCGGGGCAGGACTTGGCCTCGCGATGGCTTGCGACGTTCGCCTGGTCGCGAGGAGCGCGCGCCTCATGGCCGGCTACACCCGGATTGGAGGTTCACCCGATGGCGGACTTACCATCACCCTGCCTCAGGCCATGGGCTACGAGCGCGCCATGCGCTTCATGATGGAGAATCGCACCGTTACCGGAGACGAGGCCGTCGCCATTGGCATGGCGGGCGAGGTCGTGGACGATGCGCAGTTTAGCGAACGCCTGGCGGAATACTGCGACGAATTATGTCGCTGGTCGCCCATCACGCTGCGTCTGCTCAAGCGCGGCATGGTCAAGTCGATGGAGTCCAGCGACATGGAGCAACAACTCCGATTTGAGCTTGCCAATATCCGCCGCGCCTTTGCCAGTGAGGACGCTCAGGAAGCCAGGCTTGCCTTCATCGAGAAGCGGCCACCCGTTTTCAAGGGCAAGTAGAAACGCGGCCTGCCCTGTTCCGGTTGACGGATCTTGCTTCTGGCACTCTAACTGCCATTTGAATGGCCCGGGGCAAATGCGCCCGCGCCTGCGCCAGGGAGGTCGCCGCATGAGCGGGTCAGCAGGGCCGATTGAGCTGATGGGCGCGCCGGGCTCGCCTTATACCCGCAAAATGCTCGCCCTGCTTCGCTACCGCCGCATTCCGCATGCCATTATCTGGGCCAGCCATCGCAATCCTCCTGCTGGATATCCAGAACCTGCGGTAAAACTTCTGCCGACGTTCTATTTTCCCAAGCCAGATGGCGGGCTTGAGGCGGCAGTCGACTCAACGCCGATCATACGCCGCCTCGAGAAGCAACACGCTGATCGCTCCGTCTTGCCGTCCGATCCCGTGCTCACCTTCCTCAACTTCCTGATCGAGGACTACGCGGACGAATGGCTGACGAAGTGCATGTTTCACTTTCGCTGGGCCCACAAGACGGATGCCGACAATGCGGGACCCTTGCTGATCTTCTGGAACCAGCCCACCATGTCCGACGATGAGGCCGCGGCGGCGTCTGATTTCATCTCGAAGCGACAGATTGATCGCCTGTATGTTGTGGGCTCAAACCCCACGACTGCCGAGACGATTGAAAGCAGCTATGCCCGCCTGATTGTCGCGCTCGATGCACTGATCCAGCGCCAGGGCTATGTTCTTGGCGCGCGGCCGTCTTCAGCTGATTTTGCGCTTTACGGGCAACTGACACAGCTGGCCATCGTTGAGCCGACCTCGGCGGCCATTACGACAGCAACGTCGCGGCGTGTGCGGGGCTGGCTTGACCGTGTGGAGGATCTGTCCGGCCTTGCTCCTACCGATGCTGACTGGCTTTCGCGTGACGTGCTAGGCGCCGGCATCCGGCCGCTCCTGACTGAAATCGGGCGCGTCTATGCGCCCTTCCTTCTCGCCAATGCAAAGGCGGTGATGGACGGGGCGTCGAGTTTTGACACCACCATTGACGGTCGTCCATGGACACAGCCGACCTTTCCGTACCAGGCAAAGTGCCTGAAGTGGATCCGTGACGAGTTCAGCGCACTTGGGCCGGGCGACCGGTCCGAAATCTCGGCCCTCTGCGCAGGCACGGGATGTGAAGCTCTGCTGGCCGGCCTCTGAAACGGGAACCGCTTATGTTCAAGAAGATTCTGATCGGCCTTCTCGCTCTCGTCCTTGTCGGTGGCGGGGTCGCCTGGCTTAACCGCAAGGCCATCGTTCTCTTCGTCGTGGGCAATACTGGCAAGAGGGAAGTCGGGCCCAACATCTCCATTCCTTGGAAGGATGGCCCATCCGAGGCCTCGCTTGCGCCAGACCAGCGAAAGCCGAACATCATCTTCATTCTCGCGGACGATCTCGGCCTCAACGACATTTCGACCTTTGGCGGCGGCGTAGCCGGCGGACGCGTGCCGACGCCGAACATCGACCGCCTCGCGGCGCGCGGAGCCGTGTTCACGCAGGCCTATGCAGGCACAGCGACCTGCGCGCCATCGCGCGCCATGATCATGACCGGCCGCTATCCAACGCGTACGGGCTTTGAGTTCACCCCGACGCCCGATGGCATGGGAAGCATGGTCTCCATGCTTTCCGACACAGAGGCCAGCGGCCTGCCTGCCGTCGTCTTCAACAAGGAACAAGCCGACAAGGCGCCAACCTACACGCTCCAAGGCCTGCCGGGTTCGGAGGTGACGATGGCTGAAGTCCTGCGGGACGCGGGCTATCACACCGTTCACATCGGCAAATGGCATACGGGCATCGGGCCAGAGTTCGGCCCCAACGCGCAGGGCTTTGACGAAGCGCTTATCATGGCATCCGGTCTGCATCTTCCGGAGGACGATCCCGGGGTCGTCAACGCGAAGCTGCCATTCGATCCGATCGATGCCTTCCTGTGGGCGCGGATGCAGTACGCCGCGTCCTTCAATGAGGGGCCCTGGTTTGAACCCGGAGGGTACCTTACGGACTACTGGACCGAAGAAGCCATCAAAGTGATCGCAAAGAACAGGAACCAGCCGTTCTTCCTGAAGCTTGCGCACTGGGGTGTCCACACGCCGTTGCAAGCGACGAAAGCGGACTATGAAGCTGTTGGCGACATCCAGCCTGAGCGTTTGCGTGTCTATGCAGCCATGGTGCGCTCACTCGACCGCAGCGTCGGCCGCATCCTCGACACGCTGGAGGCCGAAGGCCTCTCTGACAACACGATCATCGTCTTCACCAGCGACAATGGCGGGGCGGGCTATATCGGCTTGCCCGAGATCAACCAACCCTATCGGGGCTGGAAGATGACGCTGTTCGAGGGCGGCATTCGCGTTCCGATGTTCATCAGCTGGCCCGGCCGCATTGCACCGCAGTCCCAGGTTACGTCATCGGTTGCACACATCGACCTCATGCCAACATTCGCCGCAGCTGGCGGCGGAACCATTCCTACCGGCGTTGAGATTGATGGCGTTGATCTGCTGCCGTTCGCAACCGGAGCGGCCGCGCCCGGAACGAAGCCCCATGAAGTCATCTTCTGGCAGAGCGCCTACTACAAGGCGGTTCGCCAAGGCGACTGGAAGCTGCAGGTATCGGAGAAGCCCGCCAAGACATGGCTCTTCAATCTGGCAACCGATCCGACCGAGAAGACCAACCTTGCCGACAAGAACCCAGACAAGGTCGCAGAACTGAAGAAACGTCTGGCGGATCACCAGGCGACGGCCCGCCCGCCGCTTTATCCTCATACAACAGAGGGACCGATCGCCATCGACAGGACCGCGGCTGAAAAGGTGACACCCGAAGATGACTACATTTTCTGGCCCAACTGACGTGGCGTCGAGGCGACCTGCTTTGAAAGTCTACTGAGCGATGTCACGCACAATGCGGAAGCCGATATGGTTGGACGAGAAGTCGACGTCCTGCCCCTGACGGGCGGCGCTACGGTAGCGTCTGCAGAGGTTTTCGGCGCACAGGAATGATCCTCCCTTGATCATGTTCTGTCGCACCCCGTAAGCGGTGGCCGTCCACTCCCACACATTACCGATCATATCGTAAGCCCCGATGCCGCTGGCGGGGAAGCACCCAACCGGCGCCGCCTCGATAAAGCCATCGGCAACATCATTGATTGCGGGGAAGATCCCCTGCCATGTATTGGCGATGGGGTGCCCTTGCGCGTCATATGCGCCTGATGTCACGTCGGCCGGCTCCGTCATCCCTAGCGTGGCGGCGTATTCCCATTCCTCCTCGGTGGGCAGCCGGCCACCGGCCCAAGCCGCATAGGCTTCAGCATCTCGAAGGGAAACATGCACAACAGGGTGATCCAGCCTGCCTGTGAGACCGCTGCCGGGTCCTGCCGGTGCTTTCCACGTGGCGCCCCGCATCAGCACCCAACCTTGAGGAACGTCCCGCTCGCCGGTCTGCCTGAACATGCCAGACCCGCCGCCAGGATGGCCCGACGCAGAGCTGCGCTCGGCATCCGTCACGAAGCCTGTCTGCGCAACAAATTGCTCGAACTGGCGGTTGGTCACCTCATGAATCTGAATCGCGAATGCGGCGACGCGAACCGTTCGCGGCGGCCCCTCCTCGGGATAGAGGCCGTTTGCGCCCATTTCAAAGCTGCCCTCTGGCGCCGTAACGAACTGGCCGATCTGATCCGGCGCAATCCCACACGGGCGCGCCTGGGAAGCAGGAGCCTCTGTGCGTTGTCCCGCCGCAGAAATCTCGGGAGGATCCGTGCACGCTCCCACAACTCCAGCGACCGCCAGCAGCAGCCTACGCATCATCTGCCATCCAGCAGCCTGTCGACCGTGAAGCGCAGCACATTCAGTGCATCACCGACCGAAAGGCGTTGATCCTGGCGAAGCCTCCGCCAAGCCTGAAAGCCAGAGGCAAGCTCAATTGCCGCAAACAAGACAGGATCGTTCACGATCTTTGGCGGCAACACGCGTTTCAAGCCATCGCGTTCCCCACGGAGAAAGCGTCTGTAGTCATCCATAAGGAAGTGTGAACGGAAACGCTGCAAGCTCCCCGCGACCTTCAGCGGCATCACACGCTCGTAGATCTGTGCACGCCGGGCTAGAAGTTCGCCCATCTGGATACGCCAGGTCTTGCCGTCGAATGGCTTCTCGATCAGAGGCAGGATCTCAGCCTCAACGATCGCAGTAATCTCCCGATGGAGTGTTTCCATTTCTTCGAAATGGCGGAACACCGTACGAAGGCCGACATTTGCCTTCTCCGCAACCCGGGCGGCAGACGGCTGCATGTCGCCTGCCCGAATAAGGTCGATCATCGCGCGCACGATCTGCTCGCGGCTACGGCTGGAGCGCTGACGGCGGCCGTCAGCCTCATCCTCCGGGAGCGGCGCGCCGCCGGGCTCCGGGCGTGACGCTTTCGGCTTGGTCTGAATGCGATCCGTCAATCAAAATTCCCTGCAATTGTCCGGCCCAAAGCTAGCATGAAACCAGTCTGGACGAAGCAGCAATTCCTGCCCTGCCTCCCGCTGGCCGTCAGCGGATCACAGACTGGTTGATCGCTGTCCCTCCCGCCGGCAACGAAATCAGGAGCCCATCCTCGGCGACGCGGATTGGCCCCTTGTAGTGAACCGGGGCGTCGCCCAGGTACGCCACATCCAGCAGAGAAGACGGCAAGGGCGGCACGATGTGGTAGAGCACCAACGCCTTTGCGTTTGCAGCCGCCGCTGCACGCGCAGCGTCTTCCGGCGAGGCATGGTAGTCCAGAATATCACCCATGATCTTCGCGATATTGGCCTGCCCCTTTGCCGCAGCCGCATCACGCATTTGCGCCACCATCACTGGCTGAAGCGCCTCGTGCAACAGTACGTCGACGTCCTTCGCTGCAGACACGAGTTCATCTGAATAGGTAGTGTCGCCGCTGATCACGACGCTTCGACCCTTGTAGTCAATGCGGTACCCGAAGGCAGGCTCAACCGGGGCATGGTCAACACCGATCACTGTGATCCTGACGCCATCTTGGTCATGGAGTAAGGCGGTCCTGCCCGGCCCTACTGGCGCGGGGATCGTTTCAGCGGCGCCGCCGAACCCCGCAGGATTGGCAATCTTGTCTCCATGGTGGGCCGTCCGATAGGTGCTGTCGATGCGATAGGCGGCATTGAAGCCCGCCACAACGCTTTCCACACCCTGAGGGCCCGCGATGGGCAGGGGCTGCCCGCGCGAACCACCGACCCACGCCTGAAGCATCAGCTCGCCCAATGAATCGATATGATCGGAATGCAGGTGCGTGAGATAGACCTTGTCGATCCGACCAACAGGAAAACCCATGCGGGCAAGTCGCCTCGGACCACCCGATCCCGCATCAATTACGATCACCTGATCGCCCGCCACCAGACCAAGGCATGGTCCAGCCCGCAACGGTTCCGGCATGGGCGAGCCTGAGCCGCAAACGAACACGTGCAACCCGTCCGGCAACTCGGCCGCGCGATCGCGGCCGACATTGTCTTGCACGGCCTGGCGAAACATCGCCTCGCCAATCTGCTTCTGGAACAGGAACGTGCCTGCCGCCACGCTCGCGAGAAGACCAGCGCCCGCCAGTGCGATGAATCGCCACTTCATGCGTCAGGCTTTCATGCTCTTGACCAGCATCGACAGCCACTCCGGCAGGACGTCGACGTGCGCCAGCTTTGTCTCGATGTTCAGCTGACCCTTGAGGCCCGCCGTGCGATGTACGGATGCCTCGCGCCATTCCGGCGAGAACGACATCCGCACCATGTCTGCGCGCTGCGGGTACGCGGCAATGGCGATCTCGTCCCACAATTCTTCAACGCGCCCCAGCGACAGGAAAGTGACGTCTGCCGCGAAGACAGCGCGGCCACCGAACTTCGGCAGGATTTCCGTCACGGCCCGCCCATAGATTTGATAAGCCTCACGGCCTGTCAGCGTGGTGGCGCGTCCATCCTCATACTCTGCCTTGTCCTTGAACTTCAGCAGATTGACCATGAAGATCGGTCCTTCAGGTCCCTTCTCACGGAGCGCCTCAATCTGGGCGATATCGCTTGGATAAACGTCGTTGAATACCTGCATCACTTCTCTCCCTCATTGACTCATGCGCGGCGCGCGCGGATCGCGTCCTCGATCACCCAAAGGCGATCCTGGCCCCAGACCGCTGTATCCTCGAACCGAAAGCAGGGCACGCCCCATAGCCCCAACGCTGTGAGCTCCTTGCGATTGGCCTCGGCCTGTTCGCGCCAGCCTTCGGTCCCGATCAAAGGTCGCGCGAGGCGCCAGCTGAGGCCAGCCTCCTCCACGATGCTCCGCAGGCCGTTATCGGTCCCGGCATCAACGCCCTGCGACCAGACCGCACGCATAAATGCGTGGCAATACTCATAGCCTCGTCCTTGATCTATCGCCCAAGGCAGAAGTGAGTAGCCGCGTTCGACGGGCCGGCCTACCGGGTCGGCAACACGACCGAACGGAACGCCGAGCCGGCGCGCCTCGCGCGCAGCGTCCATTGTGATGTAGTTGCGTTTCGCTCGCGGCACAGGCAATCCACGCATGACCATGGGCAGAACGAATCTCAGCTTGAGTTCGAGCCCATAGGCGTCAGCAAGCGCCTTCACACGCTCCGCGACGATGTAGGTGTAGGGGCTGCGAAACGACAGATAGTAGTGAAGTTCGCCGCCTTCTGTACGCGCGGCGTCAGCGCGCGGAGAAGAAGGTTGAGGGTAGATCGCCCTCAGGGGTTCTCTCGCGCGACGAGCCCCGAGGCCTGCTAGCCTTTCTTCGAGGAAGTGCAGTCTATCGAGGCCCCAGTACCACTCGCCTTCGTAGTTGAGAGTACCGCCCAGATAGTGTCCCAATGACAAGCGTACGGCATCACCCTCCGCCTTTATGGGGGTGGCGTCCGTCTCACGGCCTCCAAGATCGCCATCCGACCACAACGCCAATGAAATGCGGCCAGCCTCGGCGACGAATCGCCCTTCGGTGATGCTTGCGGCCAGCCTTCTTTCGGCCAGCGCGACGCGGTCTGGTGGGGGTTGGGTCTCCAGGGTCGGTGAGACGATACCCGCTTTCTTGGCGAGCAATGACGCATCCCGGCGCGACCAGCCCGCCAGGAGTTGACGCTCGGGCGCGGCCGCATCCTGTGGTGGCGATACAAGATAGCAATCGATGGACACGTCGTATTGATCCGCAAGCTGCGGCAGAATCTGGGCCAGCAGACACGAATAGGGATCATCTGCCTGGTGAAAGTAACTCACGACATGCGGTTTTCCTGCCCTGCGACGCTTGAGCTCCAAGACTTTACGCCGCCGGTTTAGGCGTGCCTCGCTCGTCAGGCTCTCAGCAATGTGCGAGATCAGAAGCGAACGGAGCGACATCTAGGCCAACTTCCCATTTCTTGGAGGCGCCCGTGCTCGCCCAATGCGGCCACGCCGCGTGGATGGGTCTTTATCGACGCAGTTTGCACGTAGCCCACAGCAGCGCGTCTTGACACTCACTCGCCACGGACGTGGGCTTAACTGCCCCCGGGGCGAACACGCGACTGGCGCGGGAAGCCATCGACTGCCCCGTCAAGGTGCGTAGGCTGTCAGCCACGCCACAAACAGTCTTCCTCAACTGAAACAACCAATGCACAGACGAATTCTTTGCAATGCGGATGCGCAAGAGCTTTAATATGGCACGTTATATGCCATTTTATCTGCACGTCAACACGCGCTGACCTCAGCGGATTGGCGAGCTGAGGCTCGGCTCAGGCCGCCGCGAACTTGATCTGGCGCATGCGGATCGACCGACCGGCCTGTTCAACAAAGCCTCACTGGAACAAATCTGATCAACGAGAGGCCCGCGTGCTGAATATCGCTTGCTGAGCCCCAAGACTCGTCCCGGCAAGCGTGCGCGGCACTTCGGCATGATCGCCGCAGGCGCCTCCAAAATGTGAGCGCTATGTGGGGTCAGCGCTAACGCGGAGCTAGCGCCGCCAACCACTCTGAATTGCCTGCTCTTTTTTTTCGGCGATGGATTTGACCGCTCACCCCGGACCCTCCGGACGCCTGCGGCAGCTTCGGTCCTGCGTCAGGAAATCGGAAAGCCTGCGAATCGCCGGCGCGGCGACCACGACGATCGGAACCATCATTGCCCAGGAAAGCAGCCAAGCGCTCAACCAATGGCTGAAGAACGAATCCGGCGTAACCAATGTCGCACTCGCACTTGCGGAAACGAGCGCTGATGTCAGGCCCGACTGGAGAATGCCGAATACGTGGTGGACATATCTGCGCGGTATGCTCAGCATCAACCAACCCATTTGAACATGCAGAAAAACGCGTGAGTCCTCAGCCCTGGATTCGATGTGTCCGATCAACGGCCATCAGAGATGCCTCACGCCGCCTGCCGGTACCTCATGCGCCGGTGAGCGAGGCTCTGCAGTCTAGGGAACCCCTTTGTCAGCTAAGGAGCGTGCCCAGCTGCATGGCAAGGCTCATGTCGCCTTCCACCTTTAGCTTTCCGGCCATGAACGCATTCATCGAGTTCAGCCTGCCGGCAGAGATGTCCAGAAAGTCTGATATGGCGACGCGGATAGTGCAGTCGGCCGCGCCATTCTCATTGTCGACAGTCGCAGGCTCCGATGAGCCGACGACCCGCACGCAGCCATCGTCGCCGAAACTGAACTTGATGGTCTTGCCCTTGATCCCGCCCCTGGCGGCCACGCGCGAGCTCATCTGAGCAGTGATTTGATCAAGTGTCATTTACGGCCCCTGCACCGTGCAGCAAAACGCCCACGGATATTTTGGCACGATGTATGCCATCATATTTGACACGTTGCAATGAGATTCAGGTCGCGCGGGCAACCGCGCGAGGCAGGGCGCCGGCCAAATCGCAACGCGTCGGGTTGCGGAAGCGCTGAGTGAAGCCGTATGCGCATCGGCGCACCATGTGG
>VFQT010002094.1_pt1 | contig 21430 bp, 32 predicted proteins | sample 3512381 | NCBI WGS metagenome assembly VFQT01 (sample SAMN10412376, study PRJNA504923) | tailings metagenome | isolation source: Relicate 2 Philex TSF3 active mining site | place: Philippines: Tuba, Benguet | collected 2017-08-29
AGTAGAGGATCGATTTCATTGATATTAAGAGCAGCAGCGTCATGGATAGTAGAGGTAGGAATACCTGTACGACGACCCCAAAGATGCAGTTGTCGAACAACACTAGCATCATCTGCGTGAGTACCGTTTACACCAAGACCTAGTCTAACATCACCTACTTGACCTTTACCTAGCAGCTTACCATCTTCAGCATTCATTTGATAAATGTTACGAATGTAGCGTTTAGACTGAGGGTCATAGAATCGGATTTCTTGTTGAATTTTTGGACGGTAATCCTGATATAGTAACTTACCATCAAAAGTAACCCAAGGAATACGAACCTTTTTAGTTGATCGTGCATAGTCTTGACCTACACGTTTCCAAAAGTCAATGTAGTTATCAGTAACAGGAGCACGTTCTGAAAGCTTTTCAGACATAATAGCGGCAATTCTTTTGAAGTGATCAGGACCTACTTGAGGACCTCTTCTATTTGAGTACTTGTAAACAAAGTCAGCAAGATCTGGATGAATCTCAGCAGCTTCAGCAAGTAACGCATCACTAACAGCCTTATCTGGATTGTTAGCAATTTCAAGGACTTCTTTCTTTAACGCTAAGAGGTCAGCTTGGGTGTCTGTTGCACCTAAGGCTTTAGCTTCTTTAATCTTAACATCAATTTGTTTAGTTAATGCTAAATACTCAGCTCTAGTAGTAACAAGAACATCTTGCTTACGAAGTACCTTAGATAACTCAAGAGCAACTCGTGCTGCTTGCCCTGCTTTACCTGCACCATACAACGAAATCATAACTTGGTACTTAGCAGCTTTGTTAATATCTTCCCAAGTAAGGTCTAACCCTAGTTCATCCATTAACTCACGGAAACGAGGATCAGAAACAGTATCTTGAGCAACAAGGTCATAGATTCTGTTCTTTTTAGTTGACTGTAATACATTAGATGTAATAGCCGCACCACGGTCACCTGTTGCAAGAGCAATCATCTGCAAACCTGAAGCAGAAGCGTCAGCTTCACCTAGTAATTTAGACTTGTAAGTACGAAGTTTAGCCGGAGTAAAATCGCCTCCTGTATGTTTATGAATACGATAGTATTCTAAACTAAAACGAGCAATTTTAGCTATTTCAGCAGAATCTGTAGACTGAATCAAAGGATGCTCAAGAAACTCTCTAATACGACGTTCTCTTTGTGTTTTAGCACTAAGTAACTGCCCTACTTCGAGAATAGCTTTTTCATTTCTTGCAAAGATAGCAAGACGACCTGCTTCTGTAAGAGCTTCAGTACCTGGCCCAATAACTGCCGCCATTTGGATTCGAATTTGATGCAATCCTTGAGGAGTCATTGAAACAGCATGAGCAGTGTTTAAGAAAGAACGAACTACTTCACCCCCTGTAGGGGTTAGATAACCGTTATAATAGACGCGGCCACGACCGTCAATACGGGCATGTACGGTGAAAGCCTTTCCATTGGCCCGATAGTACCGGATAGCTTCCATAAGACCATAGCCTTGGTCTCCTCGCCTGATAATTTCTTCACGAAAGCCGTTAATTGAGTCATAGTAAGCTGCATTACCTCTCTGATCTTTAAATCTAACTAAGTCATCCATGAAGCTTGAAAATTCATCGTCTACTTCATAGCGGAAAGACATTGTATGGTTTAACATGTCGGCGAAATCGCCATCAATTTGTTTTTCATCAAACTTAGAAAAAGCTGAACGAGTAACAACAGGAACACCTGTATCACGACCACGAGCATCTACATAAGTCTTTTTACCTGGAACTACAAAGTATTTGTTTTCAGGGCGATCTACACCTAAACGATTAGACAACTCAATACGACGATTGTAGTCTTGTAGTTTAAGCATTACTGGGTCGATAACCTGTACTTCTCTTGAAACAGTATCTTTCCAGTTACCTGAAGCACGTCCAGTGTCAAGATCAACAGTAGCTCTTCGTGTAACACCACGAGAGTTTACTCTAATTAGTCCTTGTTCACGGAATAGCTCAAGAATCTTAGATCCTTGTTCATGGTAATCTTCAAGAGAAGAACCAAAAATTGGGTAAATAGGATTCCAAGTAGCTTTTAACTCTTTTCCTAAGCTAATAGCTAGTGAGTCATAGTCTGTTGTTGTACCCTCAGCTACTACAGCCATAAGGCGAGACATAGAGCGAGTGACTTCACCTTCAATAGGCTCTGTTAGCTTTTGAATAAAAAGTTTTTCTAAAGTTAAAGAACGTCTTAGCTTGTAAAAGAACTCTAAGTCAACAATCGATCGGTATTCTTCACGAATAGTTCTTGTAATGAAGTCAGCAAAGCCTTCTTCACGAATTTCAAGAAACATTTTTAACCAATCAGGAGTAACTTTCTTTTTCAAGTACTTTTTAACTATTTTTGACCATTTATCAGGAGTTTTACCAAAACGAGTGTAAAACCCAATAGGGTCGTCTCTGTAAAAAGTAGAACGAATAGAGCGTTTAATAAAGCTTTCTTTTAGCTGTTCAAACAAGCCTTCAGGTTCTTTATTAGGTCCAAAGAAGTAAGCTGTCCAAGGAGCTTTACCACGATAATAAACACTACGAGCTAACTTGATACCCTCAGTTGAAGCCCAGTCTTGAACATAACGTTCATACTCTAGCTTCTCTTTATGTAGTTTAGCGATTGGCAAAGTTTGACCCTGGATCATTACAGCAGGCTCATTAGGATCACCTTTAAAGCCAAGAAACAACTCTGAACGAGCACGAGAACGTCTATCAAGCAATCTAGAAACGTTTACTGTAGAAAAGTTCATTTCTGCTCGAACGGTAGCTACAAAGTTTTCCCAAGGTTGAGGATTTTTTTGATAGCGTTCAAATAGCAGACGAAGGTTTTCTACTACTACTGTTTGTTGGTTTACTGAAATACGATCTTCAAGGCTGTTAGTAAAATCTTCAATAAAAGCCTTTTGATTGCGATCTAACAGCTTAGATTCCTTCATGTAGTCAATACGTTCACGAAGAAGCGTGAAGTCAGGATCATAGTATAAAGTAGAGCGAACTTCTCCTGTAAAAGGATCAAAAGTTTGATTACGGGGATCAAACTCATTGTTAGCAGCTTGACGTACACCACGTTTACCACCTAAACTAGTACCACGAAAGTCAGTTAAACTAATTGCTGAGTTACCGTTTAAAGTGTCTGCAACAATAAGATCAGCAAGATCTTTTTGTACTTGTGCTGAACGAACTACTTGAAAAGGTCTTGATACGTTAAGAAAAGCTGCTTGAGGATCTCTATCTCTTAAAGTGACAGGACTAAAGAATGTTAACAAGTTGTCTTTTACTCTTACAGCACTAATGTCTAAAGGACGACCAAGATTGCTAAAGAAATCTGTTAGGGTAAGCGCACCTCTTTCAAAAAGAGCTACTCTTTCTTCTGAACCTAGCTTATCTAGCTTTGTTGCCATAGGCTGACGGATTAGCCACTCGCTAAAAGACTCTTTAATAGGTAGCCCACCAGATAGTGAAGCATCAGCTACAGCAGCTAGCCGTTCTTTGTTAACTCTGTCGTTAGTTGAGCGAGCAATTTCTTTTTTAGACTTCAACACAGGAACAAGAACGGAACGGCAACGCCAGTGTAGCGGAGGACGAAATTTTACGTTGTCTGCTGACTGGAACAAATTGTCATAACGAGAACAAATTTCACTAGTGCGAGAGTCAAGAATGGCTGTAAATACATAACCAGAATAAACATCTTTGTTTGCTTCAAGGACTTTTTGTTTGACGATGTTGTCAGCTTGAGTCATGTGAGTAGTAACAAGAGTTTTAGCTTGGTTATCGGTTAACTTGGTAGTTTGTAAAACTTTTTTAATAATATCGTCTTCAACTTCGCCTGCAGCAATGCCTCTACGAATTGTAAGATTAATACGTGTTAGTTCTGCGCCACCTATGTTTTCAAAGCTTTTTACCATAGTAGGATGTGCTTTAGTTTCATTAAAAAGCTTAAGAGGTTGACTAGTAATTTCTTTAGCTAACTGTCCACGATTAACTGATTGTACACTGTAAAAGTCACCAACAGAACGTCTAAGGTTGTTAGTTTGAAAATCCAACTCTGCTCCAATAAAATCAGAAACAGCATTAGCTCCTAGTGCGTGAAGCTCTTGGACATGCCTTGTAACCTCACGCTCTAGTGCTAGTCGATCTTTTAAGTCTTTGCTTAAAAGCTTTTTTAAGAAGCCACGATGACGATTAGAAGCTTTATCGATTAGTAAATTAGCTGCATCTTGATAACGTCGAATTGTAAGTAAATGCTCAATTTGCCTATCAAATAGCTCTTGGGTTAAACTCATAGTAACTCCTTATAATTCTTCCTGTTTACAAAATCTCAGGAAATAAACCTTTATGGATAAAAACTTCTACCTCTTTTGGGTCTAATCCTAATGCTGCCATAACTTTTGGAGTATGAGGATTTTCTTTTTGTTTTTGACAATAAAAATTTTGTTCTTTAATATAGTTTTTATTAGCTTCTTCACCAATATTATTTAAATAAAATTCTAGGTTAACTTTAACCATAGAAAGTATTAAAGCTAGCTCTTCTTCGGAATTGACATTGCCAGCAGCAATCATGTTACCACTAAAAATACTTTTAGCCCAGTCAGGAAGTTCTCTTTCTTTATTAGGTTTAAAAGAAGAAGTAGTGTTAGCAAACCAATCTAGTAACCAATGTTCTTTTTCTACAGGACTAAAGTCATGAAAAGCCCCTGTTACTTTTTTAGGTCCTGCGATGATATCAAATCCAAAAATCGGGGAAGGATCTTTTGTATTCGGAAATACGCACAAATGTAACATGTATAAATTTTTAGTAGTTCTTGCATCAACTATATCCAAGTGTGCACGTCTAAAAGTTTTATCTTTAAAAACGTAGTTAGGCCAAGAAAAAGAATGCTCTTCTGTTACTGGCTCATAGCTGCTAAAAATGCTTAATAAGTCTTTATGAAGAGCTTCTAAGCTATTGAATATTATGCTCATTTGCTAACTCCGTAAAAAACTGTAAAGCCCAGTCTAAACAATTGTTAGCTTCTTCAGCCATACTGTCGTCTAAACGAGTTCGTAGTTCTTGAATTAAATCGTATCGATCTTCAAACTCATACATTGTACCTGAACCAGGAACAACTTTTTTCATTAGCTGACCACCGTGTAAGTCACCAAAATGTCTAACATAAACATGAGACATTAACTGATGCTTTGTCAGCTGATCAAGGTATCTTACATATTCGTAAGTAACCGGATAAATTTTTGCAGACGACTTTAGTTCATGAAAGTCATCTAACATTCTTTTTGATCTTTTTACTCGTTCAACTCCAGAGAGTAATCCATGCGACTCTGCTAAATTTTCTAATTTTAGATACATAAAATATTGGTTTAGCAGATAGTCTGCATAAATACGAGGTGAAACACCCCCAGCAAACAAAAGTTTTACAAAGGGGTGCTTCTCAGCAAGATCATGTTTTTCTTTAATATGATCTCTTAGTGCCATTATTGTGCTTGAGCTATTGAATCAAGATGAGCTTGGTTTTCTGCTTCAGAATCAGTCATCCCCTCATACTTTATAGTTAGTACTTTTGTTTCAAGATCATAGTGTAAACGCCATAAAGCAATTCCTTCTGGAATATCAGCTAAAGGATCGTTAATACTCCCTGGAAGAACTTCACTCTCAGTAGCCCAAGGTTTACCGTTTGTGTTAATATAATATTTCATTTTTAACCTTCATATAAAGAGCTAAACATATCGCCAGCAATTACATTGTTTTCCTTTGGCCAGTAGTTAACTGTTGCAAAACGAGGATAACTTGTACTATACCAGTAACTAGGTAAAGTTCCTAAGTTATAAGTATCAACTGCTAGTGCTCCACCGTTAACTATTGAAACTAAGCCTAGAGTGGTTATACTACCAGCTCTTGAAGGTAAGTAAAAGGTATTACTAGTACCGGTTGTAGAAGTCCTTTCAAAGTTCCAAGTCATACCTTGAAGACCTGCGGAATCACCATTTACACCTGTAAAGTAGGTAAAACCTGTTCTACCAGATGGAAAAATAGCTCCGCCACCACTGCTTGCAGTGTAATTTGCATAAAAATATCTAGTATTATCCTCTGCAGATACAAACCAAGTTTGGTGACCACTACCATAGTAGTAATAAGGACGAGTCATAGCAATCCATTTGTGATCCCAAGTAGTTTGTACTTTAGGGCGATATGCAAAACTTGTTTCTGGTCCATAAGAAGTTGTTTGGTTTCGAGATGCTACTGCAGTAGCAGCTACTGTCCCAGCAGAGCCAGCTAAACTAACTGCATAAAGAGAAGAAGATGAACTGTAAGACCAATGCATTAATAGCCTATCATTGTTATCTATATGCATAGAATTACTGTAGTTTATACTGTTTAAAGCAGCAGGTGCAGAGCCAGTAATAGAAAAGTTCTTTACAGAAGCAGTGCTAAAGTAATCTTCTAGCTTAGCAACTTTATTTAGGTTTACAGTCCCTTTAAACACAGCACAATCAACAGTAGTAGAACCAGATGAACCCCAAAGAACTACAAGAGTTTTTGTAGTTTCATTGTAAGTAGCCATTGTTCTGCTAAGGGTAAAACCATTTACTTTAGTAACATAAGAAGCTAAGCTGATGTTATCAATCGCAGAATGACCACTAATTCCGTTACCAGAACCACCATGATTGCTAGCTCTCCAAGTAAAAGCATTATCGTATACAGAATAGTTTCTACGTGGTCTACAACCTTCTGGCATGTTTGTAACATCAATTAAATGAGCATGTGCTAATGCACTATCCATCTGAGAGTTACCATTTAACCAAGAAATTCTTCCTTGAGGAGAACAAGAGCCATAAACAAAGAAAGGATACTGATTGTTTTGAAAAAGGCTTTGAGTCCAGCTACTGAAATTACCAAACGCTTCAGTACTTAACTGAGTACTAAGAGAACCAACATCACCTTGATATCCAAAAGCTTGAGTAGAAGCCGACATACCATGAGCGTAACTAGCTGTGCTACTGGTAATAGCCGCCCAAGGACTACCTACAGTATTAAGAGCAGTTGTATCTCTAACAATAGCATCCCAGTTTGTGTTAAAATCACCGCCATACATAACAAAAAGAGGAGCACCTTCTTTGCGAGAATCTTCGTCTTGACCGAAACCCCCTCCTAAAAATTGTGATAAATTAGTCATATTATAGTACACCCCATCCATAAGTTGTGTTAATATAAACTAAAGTAATTGATGCATTACTTACATCAATAATGAAGTTTTCTAACACAGCGACAATTTTATTCCCATTGCCGTCAATTGTAATATTATTAGTTTCTGCAGTAGAGCCTGCATCTACAGCTTGCACAGTCTGCCCAACTACTGGTGTAGCAGGAAGTGTTAAAGTAATTGCACCTACTGAAGAATCTACAGTATAAAGTCTACCGGGTAACACTGCTTGGTTAGCGGAAACAGAAACTACACCAAAAGGAGCAATTTTAGAGTTCTCATTATCAACATAAGTCTTTACAGCAGCTTCTGTTGGAACAGCAAGGTTAGAATTACCAGATAGCGTAGTATCAGAAGAAAACTCATTGATAGTCTCACCTAGCTGAGCGCCGATAGACCCTAGACGAAGCGAAGTTAGACCTGCAAGATCGAAAGCATTAGCATTAAGTGTAGCTTTGCCTGTTGCTTGGTCAATCTTAAAGTACTCGCCTACTCTAAAGTTACCATCTTGGTCAGTAGAAACATAGTAAACTCGTCCTGGGAAAACTTCATTGATTTCATTTCCTTGAGCAGGAGGCTGAGTTGGAATTCCAGGGTAGTTTGTAGTAGTAATACCACCAGTACCAACATTAAGGAAGTCATGACCAGTAAGACGAATTTGTGAAAAGTTTTGTCTAATAGTCACAGCAGTATTATCTGCAGAACCTGTAGGCTTTTCTTGAGAAAGAACAAGAACAATTTCACTTGAAGAGTTTACATAAGTACCTGAGAAACTTTGGATAACATAAGCAAGGCTATCATCAGAGAACTGGATACTGTTACCGGGTCTAGGTAGAGCTGACAATCCATCAACAACAATAACAAAACCTTTTTGGTCTTCCATTGCATCTGGACCAACAGAGGCAGTACCACCGCTTGTAGCTGTGACTGTTTCTGCAACAGCAAAAGTCCCTGTAATATTCTTAACATAAATGTAGCCAGCATTTTCTTGCATGTTAGTGACTACTGCAGTAGCACCACTAGTACCACCGGTAATAGTATCTCCAACAGCAAAGTTACCGCTAATAGCTAGTACATCAAGCCTACGACCGAGAACACTAGCAGTTAAAGGAACTTCTTCGTCGTCAAAGCCAATAGATACAGCACCCCAAGTACCGTAGCTGTTGTTACCATTTAGAGCACGAATTTGTGCACCATGCGTAGTAGCGTAGCCAAAGTAGCAGTAGTAAGTAAAGCAAGAAACAATCTCTGATTTAGCACCATTAGCCATCCAGTAACCTACACCGTTATCGGAAATAACAGTATAGCCGTGGAAAATCATACTCTTGTTGCCTGAAGCATGAATGTTACCGTCTACATAAGCACCAATTAAACCTGAGCCAATAGCAGAGCACTCAAGAATATAGGGTGACTTAGTAGTAACAGGAGAAGCAGGGTTTAGCCTAGCAACTACACCTTTAGGGGTAGAGGTACTGATGTCATCTGGAGTAGTAGAGTTAGGAACCCAACCTGTTAGCCCTTGGAAAGTCATTTTGTTTAAAATAGAACCATTACTTAGCAAGAACATTGTAGCTTCTGAGTTAGGTGTAACACCGTCATCACTTAGCCCAGTTGCAGGTTGGATAATAACAGTTCTTTGATTGTCACCTACAATAGCTACAGTTGCTGGAACAGTAATTGGTAGTTGTTCTGAGTAAGTACCTGTTTTAACAAAAATCGTAGCATTAGTACCGCACTGTTGAGTTGCGTACTTAAGTGTAGCAAAAGGTGTAGCTAGTGACTTACCAGAGTTTACAGTATCAGTACCATGAGGAGCAACATAGAATACTTTGTTAGACCCAGTTGCAGAAATCCATTCATAGTTAATACCATCTGCTGCAACAGTCAGAGACTTACCAGTATCTGTTGCGCTTACTAGTGGTAGAACATCATCTGCGCCTCTAGCGAAGAATTCCCAATAATTTAAACCAATATCTGTAGCAAAACTAACTCCTGCAGTATGATTTTGTAAACAGATATAAGTAGAAATACCATCTTTTACAACATCGTCTACAACATAAGCTGTACCAGTAGTCCATTCACCTTTGTAGCTAATACCATTGATAAGAGTATCCCAGTAGCTTGTGTTACTTGGCAAGTTACCAGTTGTATTAGCTTTTGCTAAATAAACTGAGTTACCATAAACAACAATATCATTTTTCTGGTAAGTAGCTGTATTGCTATAAGTACCTTCATACTGAATACCATCTGCAAATTGAGACCAGTAGTTAGTATTAGGTGGAATTTGGTTGGTATTGTCTGTGTGAGCGATATAAACCTTACCACCATGGGTAATACCATCACCAATTTTGTAAGCAGTAGTTGAAGACCATTCACCTACAAACTTAAAGCCCTCTACCATTAACGACCAGTAAGTCGTGTTGGTTGGTAGGAAACCACTTGTTGAAAGAGCATACGTATAAACGTAAATATTGCCCCCGTATTTTACAATATCGTTTCTTTCATAAGTAACTCCGGCTTGCCAGTTACCTGCAAAATGAAAACGTAATTTGCCTAAATCAATTAGTTGTGCCATATTTTCACTTCCATTAAATCATTCTCATTACTAAATGACCGTTTTCATCAAAATAGAAATTAATAGTGTCTGAAGACCAAAACCAATGTTTATAGTCATTGTCATCTATAATATCATCTTCTGGCAAAGAAACTACAGTAGTTCCGTCATTAATAATTTCTACGGTTAGATCGCCTTGCTTGTCTAGCTTAAAACCATAAAAAGTTTTATCAGCCAAAGCAGAACCTTCATAAAATCCGCTTACTACACTTGCCATTAAGTTACCCCGCTAAGAATAGATAGGATTACATCAATACTGTTTTCTATTTCAGATTTTACAATTACTTGATCGTTGTTATCCAGAACAATTTTATTGCCTTTCATAACTTCGATATTGTCACCAGTCATAACTCTATGACCTTTAACAATGTAATAAGGTGTACCTGCTTTGTTAATATAGATTTCAAAAGGTACTGTAGAACCTGTTAAGTTTGCAATATTGCACCCAATGAGAATAGCCTTGCTATCTGCTGGGGCTGTATACATAGTTACAGCTGTAGTTCCTACTTGGTTAGTTGTTCTATTAATAAAACTTGTTGCCATAACATTATCCTAACGCAATTGCTAAAATTAATGCTTCTTCGTTAGCAATTACAGCAATAGACTCATCTACTCGCTGAAGCTCATCGTTTAAAGCAATAAAGTTGTTATCAATTTCACTATTAGTTAAGGGGCTTCCTTTAGGGCTTTCTCCTTCTACTCTTAAAGTAAGATTTACAGCCATGTTAGTCTCCTATTAAGCTTCAATAGTGACTTTCCATGTAATAGTAAGGGTATCAGCAGCACCTTTGTTAATTACAGGAAATACAGTACGGCAAAGCATAGTACCAGCAGTAGCGTCATTAAAAATACCTGCTTCTGTAACTGCACCAGTACCTGTTCCTGGAAGGAAAGTAGCAACATATTGAATAGCATCATTAGTTACGTTAGTGGTTACAATGGTAGTAGAAGTTAGAGCTACTCGAGCAATTTCAGATTCTAGTGTAGCATTAGCTGCAGCAGCTGCAGTAGTACCTTCACCAACTGCCATATGACTCATAACTGCGTCAGTAGTATCTTTCATACGGCTGGCAATAAAGGCTAGACCAGTATTTACTACTAAGTTGTTTACTTCTAAAACTTGGTCTGCTTTATTTGGAGAGGACAATACTAGTTGTAAAGTACCTTTCATGTTTAGTTTATCTTTAATCATTTTTAAATCCTTCTAGAAATAAAAGTTTTCGCCAGTATAGTCATCAACCGTATATTCTTCTAAGAAGTAATCTTGTTTGTTTATACGACCACTGGTTGTAATAGTTGTTACATCATTGATGTTATATAAGTAATTTACAACAGCAGTCAAAATGTCATTTACTGTTGCACTGTCCAACTTGTTTGGACGTGGATGAAGGAATGCTTCATCAGAGTTACTGAAAGTATCTTCTCGGTATTTACTAAAAGCAGCAGCAAGAAGATCTTCAATAGTGCTAGTATCTTTAATTGAATCGTCTTTAATATCAATTCTATCTATAGCAGAAATAGCATCAAAAATAGCCTTAGTAATAACTCTGTAGTCTACATCGCTTACCCCTGAAGCATCAAAAGCAGGTCTTTGTGTAGAGGCTGTTTGGTCATCATCAGGATTTAAGTTTCCGAAAGCATCATCAGTTGATTTAATAAAATCGAAAATAGCTTTATAAACTGTAGCTTCTACTTCTTCAGTTGTAGTTAAAACTTCTAGTTTAGCACTCTCTATTGTTTTAGAGTTTGTATCTGTGTTAGCAATTAGATCACTAGTAACTTTACCAATACTACTAAAGGTAAAATCAGATAGACTGTAAAATTCTTCTAAAGTCTTACTAGTAAGTACTTGTTGAGCATCATCAATTAAAGCAGAATCTAAGTTTATCTTTTCAAAAATAAACGATTGTATATCTAAGAAGTAACTTATATCAATAAAGGCTTTATCTAGCAGTTTCTTATCTTCGTCAGTAATACCCGTAGTGTCTAGCTCAGGTGAGTTAATATTTGCTTCTTGATCATCATCAGGATTTAAATTACCTAAATGATCATCTGTAGCATTGATTTTATCAAAAAGAAACTTTGTAAATACATAGTAGCTATCATCGTTTACAAAGTAGCTATCAGCCTTACTAGGACTAATATTTAACTGTCTGTAGTCTGAGCTATTAGCCTTATCAACAAAAGGCTTTTCTAAAGTTTGAGCAACTAATTCTTCTAAATAGAAAAACTCTGATTTCACTGTTTCTACAACTTTGATATTTTCATCAAAAGCTAGAGGAGTCTCTACTTTAAAAGGGTTTGTAATAAAACTAAAGTTGTCTGAAATACTTTGAGACTCTTCCGTTGGTTTTAAAAAAGTAAGAGCAGGGTAGTCTACTACAGTGTAAATATCAGGTCGATAAATAAACTGTAAACTATCAGGCTGTCTTTCTTCCCCAAGACCTTCTAAAGTTACCTCTAAGTTGATTGTTTGAGTTTTAGTTGTTGCACCATAGTCTTTAGCAGAGGCTTTGATTTCTGGTGTTGTTATTTCAGCTGATAACGAAGGAATACGAGCTTGGCCTTCTAGCCTAATATCAGGTATATCAACAACAATATCTTTGATTCTTGATTGTTCTCCTAAGACTTCGTTGGATTTAACCGTTAATTTCTTAGTTTTATCAGCCATGCCCGTTTTCCTTATACGTCAGGAACAATATCAGTAGGACTAAATAGAAATTCAACCATACCTCTAATTGGTTTCCATGTTCTTGTATAAATTGAATCTGTAGGCTCTGTAATCCTTAGCTCAAAAAAACCATAAACAGGAGAGTCTACTGTAGGCAGTACAGCATAATTGCTAGCTAGAGTAGAAGGAAATTGAATATAAATTTTATTTAAAGCTGTAACTTCCCAAGCGGGATCTAAGTTAGGAGTCACTGCTGAAACTCTAGCTGCTCCACTTAAAAGCTTGTAGTATACACCGTTATACAATACAATTTCTTCTCTGTTATATGCTTGAACTGCTTGCCAAATACCTCTGTTTGTAGGTACTCGAACTACCAAAACATTTTGAACACCATTAGGTAGTATAGACTTAGGTCTTACTGTTTGTTGGTTAGTTGTGTTATTTGCTTCTACAATAACTGCTTCAAATACGTAAGCATTGCTGTCTGTAGCATCTTGCACAAAGTTTAGTGTTACAGGAAACTCTAGTTGTTCGCCTTTGACTAAGGAAAATAAAACACTACCAGAGTCGCTGATTAAGTCTTTGCGACTAGTGTCTGTAATACGACTTCTTGCCATTTACTTTTTCCTTTTCTTTTTAGTTGCTTGACGAAAAGTAGCTGCTGTAGGATAGCCCTTTTCCCCAGGTCTTTTCATACGTTCTTTAGAACCAGCTTTAATTCTAGCTCTTTTTTTACGAATATTATCAAATAAGTTGTTTACCATTTAACTTTATCCGCCCAGTAAGCTGCTGACATTTTACCTTTAGCGATATTGGCAGCATGTCTAGCTTTAAATGACTTACGGCGTTTAGCATCCGCCTCAGACTCTCCGTCTTTTTTAGGAGAACCTTTAGTTCCCTGTTGACCAAAACGAATAGTTTTAACTTTATCACCTTCTTTAGCAACAACAATATGTGATTTTGTAGGATGGTTAGGTGTTCTTTTTGGCTGGTTGTAACCATCAACCCCAGCCCTTACTAGTCTAGGGTCTTTTTCGCTCATTTAGTTTTTCTTCTTGTACACTGAACCACGTTTAGCTAAAATGTCTGCCATTCCTCTGTTATACTCTCTCTGCCCTACTGCATACCAAGGAGTATCTTTAGCTGCTTTTCTATAAGAGTTTTCAACGGTAGCTACAGCTGATTTTGCAGCAGCTAGCTTACGATCTACTTCAGCATTACCAGCTTTAATTTGACGTCTACGAGTTGCTTCTGCTACACGAGCTTTTTGTCTACGAGCATAAAGTTCATCCTTAGTTTTTTCATATGCAGCTTTGTTAGCTTTGTACTCTTTATCTTTAATAACCTTAATGGCTCCTTTTAACGCTGTTGTTTTAGCAATAGCTTTTGTTTTCTTTAAAGCCTCTTTAGTTTTAACTTTAGCACGTAACATTTTAGTATTACCACCAACACTTGCAACAGCCATACGACCTTTACGTTTTGTAGCAGAAGCTAGTTGTGCAGCTTTAAGTGCTAGCTTACGTCTAGCAGTCATAACGTAGGCTTTACCTTTGCGCAAAGCAGATTTAAATTTAACTTTAGCTCGTAATATACTAGTATTAATCCCCATTTTTAATCTCCTTTTTTAAATATAGTTTAGAGATCTCTAGTAAGGAGATCTACTTACGGGATTTCTTTTTCTTAGCCTCTGCAGCTACCGACAATGCGATAGCTACAGCCTGTTTTTGTGAACGTCCAGCTTTCTTTTCTTTACGAATGTTAGCTGAAATGGTTTTCTTTGAATAACCTTTTTTAAGAGGCATTATGCTGACTCCCCCGGAAGAGGAGTACAAGCAGTTTTAATGTAAGTAATAGGTTGTTGCATAACTACGTTAACAGCTTTTTCAAGATCTGCTTCACATTCTGCTTCAGTCAAAAAGACTTTTTCAGTGTTGTAGTAAATATCACAACTGGATAACTCTGCAGAAGTACAAACAAGCAGCATTGCTAAAAACATTACACACCTTCCTCTATGGTTAATCCAGAATTATCTTGAATCAGTGGATCTTGACCGATTTCTTCTATACCAGCCACATCATCGTAGTCGTTAGGAATAATGTCATGCTGCTTAGCTACAGACAACCATACAGAACGAGGAATTAACCGATTTTGATACCATTCTGTTACTAGACGAGTCCATTCTGAGCCTAGTGGTGTTGGGTTAAAGTCTGCTGACAGCCTAAACTCTAGCTCTTCAACTTCTAGCTCTTTACCATAACGCCAACGAAGCATTAGCTTAAGAACTTCACCCATAGTAGCAGAGAGTTTGTTATTAAGAAGCCCTAGTTGAGCTGTTAAACTAGAATTACGAATTTCTAGTGCAATACCAGATTGGTCACCCTCAGGCGCTAGAATACGAACACCCATACGAGTCATTTCTGCAAGAGAAGCTTCGATAGCTCGATCCATATCCGATAGAGCATCTGTTGGAGTACGGAAGGCATCAATTTTGTCATTAGAGCCTAGTTTAATCCAAGAACCTAAACCAGCATTTACTACACTAGCAAAGTCTTCATTACTCATGTCAGAGAAAACAACAGGAGTAAAAGTAGAAGCACCATACATCAAATGGTTACGACGAGATACTTTATTGTAAAGAGCAATTTCTTTGTCGATTAGTGGAGTCAACATAGGAGCTTCTAGAGTCACTTCACCATTCAAAGGAAAAATAGGGAGTTGATTCATAGGTTCACCCCACATCATAGGAGTAATTAAGTCTCCATCTTCAATCCAATGATCGTTACTAAATAGCTCAGTACCAAACAACTGAGTCATTTTTAGATCACCATTGATTAGATCTACTGTTGCTTCACCTTCTTTTTTGTAGTATTGTACTCTGTAAATACCTTCTTCATCAAGATAATGGTCTGCAGCTACAATGTCAAGGTTAGGATGCCATTCAGAATCTTTGTAAGTCCTACCAATATAGCGGAATACTACTCGAGTAAGAGTAGGTCTACCTGTAACTTTGTCAATACCTGTTTGCCAGTTGATTACATCCTCTGCTCTCCAAAGAACAGGATAAGGAGCAATCATTTGCTTTTGTTCAGGAGTTAACTCTGTGTAGTTAGGTACTACAGGAAAATCTACAGAAACCCAACCACGACTAGTAGATAACTCTTCCCAAATAGCTGAGTCAAGAAAAGCAATCATTGGACGACCATCTTCAGTAAAGCGATTACGTAACCAAGATTCTGCTTCTTCAGGAGCATCTTCTGGAAGAACCATTTCAGGAACTTTACGTAGTAGCCCACCTGTAAGGATTTTTGCATACTGTGAGGTTAAACCAGGTAGTTCTGCTTCAGCTACATACCAACGGTATTGCTCTGCTGACATACGAGGGCTAAAAGGTACTAGTAAATTAGTGTAGTTAACTTGATCAAGATAACGGTCATGCTCTTTAGCATAAAGCTCTCCCGAAAGGATAGCTCTGCATCTTTTCCAAAGTCTAACCATAGATTCGTATTCGTATGAAGGGGTACCGACGCTAGATTTAGAAGTTAGTGTTGGGATTTGTGTCATTATCATAGACCTCCTAGGTTAAGCCTAGCATGAGTTAAGCCAAATTTTTTTACTGCATCATCGTAAGCTTTAGCAGCTTCAGTAATTTCAATAAAATGACCAAGAAGTATTGGGAGTTTATTTACAAAAATTCTTGCTTGCCATTTTTTAGCGGCTTTGTTAAAAGTAACCCCTCTAAAGCCTGAGGTGTTTGTTGATTTTATCTTTTTGTTTAGCATGTTTTGGCTTCTTGTAGCTAAACGTAAATTTTCTATTTTGTTGTTAGCTTTATTTCCATCAATATGGTCTACTTCAAAACCTTCTGGAATATTACCTTTTAAAAGATTCCAAATAATTCTGTGAGCCATAAACTTTTTATTAAAAAGTCTTATACAAATATAACCTTTACTGTTAATACCACCAGCTTTGTCACCTACTTTAGTAGTTGGCCCTGTAGAAACTTTACGAAATAAATGACCATCTTCATAATAAAAGTATTGAGACCAATCTACCATTATTTACCTCTTACACGCTATCGTCTGATACAACTACTACAACAGCTTCTTTAATAGCCTTAGCCCAAACACGTTTAGCGCCTGCTACACCTGCACGATAGTCAGTAATAGTGCGGTTAATTTCATGGTCGTCCCAAGTTGCAAAATGAAGACCATAGAGTTCTGTAGGGGCTGTACCATTGTCTGTTACACGAACGAAAACACCGTTAAGTTTGTCTTCGTTTGAGACAATTTGCCACGTAATTTTAGTTGCGTCACCGCCAGTTAGCTCAGTCCATACACCGACTGGCACATGCACTGCTTCTTGATTTCTTGCCATTTTTGTTGTCCTTTATTTTTTCAGTTTCAGGTGCAATCTTTTTTGAAGAGTTTTTGGCCTGAAAACAATGGGCGTTAGTGTGTGTTAATTTTTCTCATATTTTACATAGGCTTTCACAAGTTGAGCTACAAGATCAGAACGAACAATATCGTCAAGACCGAACTCAATAACTGGAATGTCTAAGTTAAATTCATTAATAATCTTTTTAAATGTAGTTAAACCAGAGTCACGAGTATCTCTTTGCATTGGATCACCCATGAGAATCATTTTAGAACCTTCACCAATACGTGTAGTAATTGCTTTTACTTCCTCATAAGTTAAATTCTGAGACTCGTCAACAAGAATAATTGTGTCTTCAAAACTAGCACCACGAATAGTTTCTAGAGGATGAAATTCAATTTGACCAGCATGTCGTTTAGCATCATAGTCATTTGCACCAAGTCTTTTCTTAATTTCACTAGTCATAGGAGCTAACCAAGGACCTAGTTTATCATAAATATCACCGGGAAAAGAACCAAGAGTTTTTCCTGTAGGAATATTAGCACGAACCAACACAAGTTTTTTAATACGACCTTGAACTAACAAATTTACAGCTGCATTAACAGCACAGTAAGTCTTACCCACACCAGCAGGGCCAATTGTAACCACAAGTTGATTACGTTCAATAGCTCTAATCAATCTATCTTGGTTTTCTGTTTTAGGTTGAATATGAACTGCCTTCTGAACTAGAGGGCGAGGTGCAGAGGGTCGTACACGAGTTCGTTTAGTCATAAAAAATCCTTGTAAAAAAGTGAGGAAAAGTACGTATCTATAATGAGATAATCTCAAAGGAGACAAACCATGCTAGAACTAATAGTAATGTGTGTCTTGTTCATTGGTGCAATATACCTTCTTAGTGAAGGTGGTGATACCAAGTATTCAAAGGACTATGGTCCTTTTGAGCAGCCTAAAAAGAAGCACCGTGTGCCTCTTTCTAAGGTTCGCTTTGTGCGTAAGCGCAGAGCATAAGCCGAGGCCTGAGTATGCAACTAACTGCTCATAACCACCAACCCCTCATATGGAGAGAGACAATGAAAGTTACCATGATTACTGCTGCGATGTTGCTAGTTGCTAATGTTGCGTCTGCACAAACTCTTGAGCAGCTGACTGACAAAAATACAAAAATATTTTTGACACCAGTAGAAACTCATGTCTGTGAAAACCCAATTGAGCCTATCACTATAGGTGGAGTTGTTGGAGCTACAGCAGGTGCTTTACTTGCTGTAGTAGCTATTGCGACTACACCCTCTACAGGAGGTGGTAGCGTTGGTCTGTATGCAGCTGTTACTGGTCCAGTAGCAGTTAACACTACAGTACCTGCAGTAGTAGGAACCGCTGTAGTAGGCGGAACTGCAGGAGCTGCGCTAGGCTACGCTACTTGCGTTAACTAGCAAGACGACCTGAGCAGGTCGTTAAAAGGCTCATAACTGACGTTAGTCACTAACCCCAACGAAGGAGGCTCTTATGAGAGCGATGCCGTACCACGTTAAACTGGCTTTCACTACTGATGACGGTGAAAACGGTTTCTTGACCAGTGACTACTTCATGGCAGCGAATAAAGAAGAAGCTTTGCAGAAAGCTTTTCAGCTGCATGAAGATGTAACTGAGACTCTTAGCGGGTCTTTTGTATATGAGTTGGTGATGACTCTCTAGAGTCTTGGCCTGAGCAAGCGACTAACTGCTCATAACTAACGGTAGTCAAAAGGAGTCGCCATGAGTTTTTTACGTCAATACAGAATTCTAAGAAAGCAAGGCTACACTCGTAGTCAAGCTTTGTCAATCCTAACCTTCACAATGGAGTGAACCATGATCCGCTACACCTTTATCAGTAAACTTGATGAAGAGACTCAGCTGTTTGAAGGTACCTACAATGGGTATCGTTGGACTGCTCGCTTTGGTGAGTATTTGCTTACCCTAACCTACCGTGATAAGGAAAACACTTTCCTTGAAGGCTCAGTATGGCCTCTTTCTGAACGTACCAGAAAAGAGATTATTGAGGAGTGGCTGGTATGTCAGTGAGATACTATGCACAGTTAGACTCAGGAAAGTTACTTGAGGTTTCTTGGGTAACTTATGAGTTACTTGTCAAGGAAGGTTGGGTTCATCGGCTAAAAGAATCTGATCTTGCAATCGTCTTTCGTCTCAAAAGAAAGAAGAAAAAGAAATGGAACTCACAACTGAAGAGCTTAGAACGCTCTGGAACACTTGGCTTGGCGATTCAAGTCTTCGGTCATCTCTGAGATTCGGACAGTTTGTCTGCAACAGAAAACTTCAGCCTGGCTGGGTCTGGGCTGAGGTATACTACGCTTCAAGCGAAACAGCTTGGCAAAGATTGTACGAGCTGGCTTCAGGAGTCAACCCCTTCACTGGACGGAGAATCTAAAATGTGGAATGCAACCTTTGTAACTTTGTTTTTCATCGGTGTCATCGTTGGTGCTCATGAGTATCTTGAGTATCGTAAGCAAAAAGAAGCACATAAGAAACTAGAGCTTCGCTACTTTTTTAAACTGCTAGCTGATTATGATAAAGGTAATCAGCAAAATACCGAGATCTTTCAGCGTTTGTTGAACAAGTCTGCAAAGCGTATCGCAGTTTACTACCCCGGCTTTACCGCCCCCATCCTCTGATAAGGAAGTCTAAAATGAAAGCACTACTCACCGTACTGTTTACTCTGGTAGCAACTACAGCCTATGCAGAGACTTGTGAGACAACTGTAGCTCAGTCTCCTGCTTACTCTAGCACACTTGAAGCTATGGAAGCGATCTATATAGACACTAACTGGTTTCAAAAAGCTGTTATGCGTTACCAGCATCAACTAGAAATCGAAGCCGTATGTGATGTTAAACTTAAAAGAGGAAAACAAAGTCGTTATTGGTCACTACCCGGAGTAATCACAGATAAAGATTATTTCAAGCTCGTCATTAGCTTTTATGAGCTATGATATGCTAGTAGGATCTTTTCTTTTCTTCTGTACTATTCTAGCTATGATCTTTCGTGGATCATTAAAGTTTGGTACAGAAGGCTCGTTAATCTCAGGCTTCTTGTTCTTTGTCTTTATCTTTGCAGTTACCAAAGATATGGCAATTGCAACAGGAGCTGGTGCTGCGTTGTCAGCTTACACTCTATAGGCCCCCTTCGGGGGGCTTATAACACTTCACTTTTTTTGTCGGAGTTAAAATGGAAGAAGAAGAACTAAAGCATAAAGTTGTTTATCGTACTAAAGATGTAACAGTTGTTGATGGAACAATCGGTACTCACCGTTTCACAGTGTATCAAGATCCAACAGTAGTCAGAGTTACTTTTTTACCCTATGATGAACAAGAGGAAACTACTTGTTTTGCACAGTATTTCCAGTCACCTATCGAGGTTGAAAATCCAAAAGATCTTCTTGGGTATGTAGAAGTATTTGGAGAGTTGCTATGATCCAACAAGTATTACGTGCCTACTCTCAAAACAAACTGTTGTCTGATGTGGCTAGAATGAACCGACTAGGCTGGTTGCCCTTAGGCTCAACCTATAAAGAGGGATTGTTCTGGTACCAAACGGTTACTAAGCAATGACCTTCACAGTAGAACATGTGTTTGCTGAGTCAATCGTAACAGTTCTTGACGACTCAGGACGACTAGAAGATGTTGAATGGTTACTCGATGAACAAGGAGTCTTTGTTCGTCAGTGGAATGAAGAGTACGAAAGGTATGAAGTCATAGAAATGACAAACCAACAACTAAGAGAAGCACTAACTGCTCTTGGGTTACCAGAAGGGACTTACTATGCTGAATAAAAGGAAGTTATAATGTGCCTGTCTGGAAACTGCTCACTGTGTCAACGAGACTATCCACCAGTAAAGGAAACTAAAATGCCTACAGTAGACTTATCTAAACCGCTTACTGTTGTTGGCTGGTGTGATTTCTTTTACATCGGTAAAGATAAAAAAGGACAGCTAGTCATTGAATCGGATGGTGGCATTCTCCATCGTGTAGATCCCAAGACTTTGCAAGTTGCTTGTTCAACAGGAAGTTACTATCTAACCAACAAGCTAGAGCCTTGGGAAGAAGCTTTTTTAAGTCGCACTTCTTTTCGCTCTAAGTTTATGACTGAAGAAGAATACTTCAAACACGTCTTTGAGCTAGGTCGATCGTGGAAATAACTGACGTTAGTCACACTGCCGCTAGTCAAATAATTGAATTGTCAAAGAAAACAGAACCAGTGTTCCGCTCTAAACATGCAGCGGGACTCTACTACCGAGGCCGGTTGTTGGCTACAGGAGTCAACCGCTACAAAACGCATCCTATGATGCTACGTTACTCTAAACACCCTGACTGTGTAAACTTGCATGCAGAAATCGACTGCTTAGTCAGGGCTATAAATCTTTATGGAACCGAAATACTAAAGGAGTGTACTCTTTATGTTGCTAGAACTTGTAAAGATGGAACTACAGCTAGCTCAAAACCATGTGAAGGCTGCGCAAGAGCAATTAGAGCTTTTGGAGTCAAACGAACCTACTACACT
>VFQT010002095.1_pt1 | contig 21411 bp, 15 predicted proteins | sample 3512381 | NCBI WGS metagenome assembly VFQT01 (sample SAMN10412376, study PRJNA504923) | tailings metagenome | isolation source: Relicate 2 Philex TSF3 active mining site | place: Philippines: Tuba, Benguet | collected 2017-08-29
CGCGCACGGCGCTTGATGTCAAGGCAGAGTTCGCGCACCTGCTCGCGCGACTGCACGTTGCGGGCGAAGAGGATCACGCCGCCCACGCCGCGATCGAGCATGTCGGCCAAGGCATCGTCGACGTGGTGCCCATGGAACCCCACGCACATGCATCGTGCACAGGCCAGGCGCAGGTCCGTTGCGTCCATGTTCACAATGCTAACCTTCGGTCAGGCGCCGTGGCCGTAGGCTCGGTCCCTCCCCATGCCGCACGATGCGTTCCAGGCCCTGCAGCACGCCAACTACAGGCGCTTTGCCGCCGGCTTCATGCTCAACAGCCTGGGGCTTCACGTGCTCACCACGGCGGTGCTGTGGGACGTCTGGGAGCGCACGCACGATCCGCTCGCGCTGGGGATCACCGGCCTGTGCCGGGCCCTGCCGGTCGTGCTGCTCGCGCTCGTGGCCGGACACGCAGCCGACCGATTCGAGCGCACGCGGATCATCATGGTGTGCCAGGCGTGCTTTGCGGCCCTGTGCGCTGCGTTCGCCTGGCTGGACCTTCACGATGCGCCGGTCTGGCAGTTCTACCTGCTGCTGGTCCTGAGTGGATGCGTGAGGGCCTTCGCCGGGCCGGCGCGCGGCTCGCTGCTGCCGCTCCTGGTGCCCAGGCGCAATCTGGAGAACGCCGTCAACTGGAACAGCGGCTTTTTCCAGGCCGCGGCCATCAGCGGGCCGATCGCCACCGGCCTGGCGATCGACTCAATCGGATCGACGTGGCAGCTCTATCTCGTGGCCGCCGGACTGACCGCCTCGCTCGCGGTCGTGGCGCCGTTCCTTCGGCCCGAGCCTGCGCCGCGTGCGACCGAAGGCCTCACGCTGCGGTCGCTCGTGGCCGGCGCGCGGTTCATCATCGGCGAGCGCGTGGTCTTCGGTGCACTGCTGCTCGACCTGCTGGCGGTGCTCTTCGGTGGCGCGACCGCGCTGCTGCCGATGTACGCCGACGAAATCCTCCACATCGGCCAGAAGGGATTCGCCTTCGGCGTCCTCAAGGCGTCGCCGTACGTGGGTGCCTTGATCATGGCCGCGTTCCTCGCGTCGCGGCCGCCGATCCGGCGGGCTGGCCCGGCACTGCTCTGGAGCGTGGCCGGCTTCGGCGCCTGCATGATCATCTTCGGGCTATCGACGAGCTTCTGGATCGCCGCGCTCGCCCTGGTCACCAGCGGCGCGCTCGATGCGATCAGCGTCACGATCAGGCACATGCTGGTGCAGACGCGCACGCCCAATGAACTGCGGGGTCGGGTGAGCGCCGTGAACACCATGTTCATCGAATGCAGCAACGAGCTCGGCAGCTTCGAGAGCGGTCTCGTTGCCCGGTGGATGGGTCCGGTCTTCAGCGTGGTCTCCGGCGGCATCGGCACGCTGGCGGTCGTCGGCGTGATCGCCGCGCGCTTCCCCACGCTGCGCGGTCTGCGCAGCCTGACTGATGAGGATCCGCACGCCGGCCAGGCCGAGGGGACGCGCGAGACCAGCGAGGCAGCCAGCGACACCACGGCGCCGTAAGCCACGACGCTGGATGCCATTGGGCCAGCGCGTCCGTCGCGCCATCAGGTTGGGCTTGGAACCCCGTTGGGCCAGCGCGGCTGAGTGAGCGGGCCTCACTGGCACGCGGTTCATCGGCACGTCCCGCCAGGCGGGCCCGGCCTGCGAATAGCCTGTGCGGCATGCACACGCTTCTCCTCATCGCGTCGCTTGGCAGCATCGAACTTCCTGCCGTGTTCACCGACCACATGGTGCTGCAGCGCGATCGTCCGATCGTGGTGTGGGGCCGGGCCACGCCCGGCGCGCAGGTCACCGTGCGCCTTGGCGAAGGCGATCCACAGCAGGGTGCGGCGGGCAGCGATGGATCATGGCGCGTGATGCTGCCGGCCGAATCGGCCACGGCAACGCCTCGATCGCTTCTCGTCACCGGCGATGGCAGCGACCTGGCGATCGCGGATGTGCTGGTGGGCGACGTCTGGCTCTGCGGCGGACAGAGCAACATGGAGTGGACCGTGAACGGCAGCAGCGACCCCGATGGCGAACGCGCGCGCGCGACCAAGCGCACGACGATCCGTGCAATCAAGGTGCCGCACACGCTGGCCTCGGCACCGGCCTTCACCGCGCAGGCTGCGTGGCGCACGTGCTCGTCCGAAACCGTCGGTGACGTCACCGCCGTGGGCTGGACGATGGCCACCGAATTGCAGGAGGCCCTTGATGGCGTGCCGATCGGCCTGCTCGACATCAATTGGGGCGGCACGCGCATCGAACCGTGGATCGACGCCGACACGCTCTTGAGCTGCCCCGTGACGCATGACGCGCTTGCGCGTGCGAACGAAGCCGCCGCGAGCGATCCAGCCAAGGCGGGCGAACGCGACCAGCGCTATGCCGGCATGTACAACGCGATGATCGCTCCGTTCGTTCCCTTCGGGATCCGAGGCGCCATCTGGTACCAAGGCGAGAGCAACGCCGGCGAAGCCGAGGCGTATCGCACGCTCCTGCCGGCACTGGTGTCGAGCTGGCGTCGCGCCTTTGATCGACCGCAGATGCCCTTCGGCGTGGTGCAGCTGGCAGCCTTCATGAAGCCCAGCGAGGACGCTGCGCAGGGTGGCTGGGCCCTGCTTCGCGATGCGCAGCTCGAAGCGGCCCAACGCGATCCGAAGGTCGGGCTGGCCGTGACCATCGACATCGGTGATGCCGACGACATTCACCCGCGCAACAAGCGCGAGGTCGGTCGGCGGCTTGCGCTCTGGGCACTTGATGCCGCCTACGGTCGTGCCACGCACCCGGGTGCCGGCCCCATCGTGTCGTGTTCACCATCGAGTGCGTCGATCGATGGAACCATGCGACGCGGCATGATGGTGCGCATTGATTCGCTCGGCGGCTCGCTGTCCACGCGCGGCGGTGCGGCGCCCGATGGCTTCGCCGTGGCAGGCGCCGACGGTCGATTCGCGTGGGCCTCGGCACGGATCGATGCTGACGGCGTCTTCGCCTGGAGTCCAGAGGTCAGCGACCCGGTCGCCGTGCGGTATGCGTGGTCGAACAACCCGATCCGTGCCAACCTCATCGACGGCCGCGGGCTCCCCATCGGCCCGTTCCGCTCGGATCGGCCAGAGCTCGATCCGGCCTGCGCGACGTGGATCCGCATGCGATAACACGCACGACGGCTGGTGTTGATCGTTCGGCCCGCACAGTCCAGTGGCTACACTGCCACCCCCTCGGGGCGTAGCTCAGTTTGGTAGAGCGCTTGCTTTGGGAGCAAGAAGTCGTCGGTTCAAATCCGGCCGCCCCGATTCGCCGGCTGCGCCGTCTCATCAGGCTCCTGCGCTGCGCGCAGGACTCGCTTCGCGAGTGCGGCCTCTTGGGCCCAGAGGCCTCAAATCCGGCCGCCCCGATTCCCGCCCTTTCACCCGATCGGAGTTGCCCAACCGGCATCGACACGCCATGCTGTCAAGCCATGTCGTGCCACGTGTCCATCCAAGCATGCTGCGCGGCTGCCCTGGCCTTCGGCGCATCGTCGCTATCGCTGGCGTACGACCGCTATCCGCAGGTGCCGATCGTGGCGAGCCAGGATGCGACGTTCCTTCGGGATCTCCTGCTCGACTCGAGCGCGGGCATCGTGCGCATCGGCGTGTTCGGTGATTCGCAGGAAGCCTCGCCCGAGACTTGGGGCCGCCACTACATCATGGAGGCCAACGCGTTGCTGGTCGAAGCGTTCGGTCCCGCGAGCGAGACGGTCGTGCTGCAGCAGAACTGGTGGGACACCGATCCGAACTGGCTCGTCGCGAGCCACAACCTGATGCGCCAGCCAGCCTCCCAGCCGCAGATTCCTGCGGTGGCCGTGCCACCGGGCATGATCGTCCGGGCGCGACTCGGGCCCGCTGACGGCGTTGATGCCTTTCACGCGGTGCTCATGCCCAACGCGGAGCGTTGCGTGGTGACCGAGCGCATCGGGTCGCCGTGGTTCCTTGATGGATCCAACATCGTGGTCGACGTGCTGCTGTCGCGGCGTTCAACGGCCGGCTCGCTTGAGTGGCGCGGCTCGATCGTCGAGTCGACGCACCCGGTGAACAATGCTGCAGCGCTCACCCAAGGAACGCTCGGGGGACAGCCACCGAGCGGTGCATCGGTGGGATGGGTCACGACCGGCACGCTGCCGCAGCCAACGAGCGGATTCAGGCAGATTTCCATTCTGGGTGCGGATCCGTCGATTCCGGTGGACGTGCTGGGTGCGCGCTTTCGCAACGCGGCACAGTCGCGCGGCGTGCTGCTGCAGCCACTGGCCGTTGGCGGAGCTGCCATCGGCGACCTGGTGTCGAAACACGGTGCGAGCGGCCCTGCGATCGCCGCGCTCGGGCTTGACGCGGCCATCCTGCACTTCGGTGCGAACGACGCGTACATCTCAGCGCAGGAGTGGGGATCCCGCCTCCAGAAGGCGATCGATCTCATTCGCTGGGCGCACGGCGACCCGCACTTTCCGATCCTGATCGTGAGTGACTCGCACAAGCGGGAGTTGCCCCAGGGATCCGAATACGACCGACTGCCTGGCGTGGCGGCCGCGGTTGCGCAGGCCAATGTCGGCATCATCGCCTTCAACATGCGACGGGTGCACGAGCAGGCGTTCCTGTGGAACGATGCCCAAAATCTCGGACTCGCGGACTCGGTGCACCACCAGCCCCACGCCCAGCGCATGCTCGCGCGAGCCACGGTATCGACGATGCTCGAGGCCGCCGACATCCCAGTCCCTGGATGCGCACCGGGACAGTCGTGGATCGATCGCTACTACCCACTCGGCGGTTCATGCTCGGTGAGCTGGCCCTGCACGGTGCTGGTCGAAGCCGATGCCGACTCGATCGGTCGCCCCTTCCTGGTCGGCATGGACTGCAGCGATGCCGATGGTGACGGGCGCGCCGACATCTGCAATGAGGCCGCGTCGCCCGACATCAATGGAGACGGCACGGTGGATGGCAGCGACCTCGGCATCATGTTCTCCTACTGGGGCGGCTCCGAACCGATCGCTGACATCACCAGAGACGGCATGGTCAGCGGCGAGGACCTGGGACTCATCCTGATCTTCTGGGGCCCGCTGCCCTGACCACGAGCGGGCATCGATAGGATCCGGACCATGAACCGGATCACCGTGATCGTCACGTGCCTCGCCGTCGCTCTCGCCGCATGCGGCGCCCCCAAGCGTGCCGCCAAGACGGAGCAGGAACTGCTCGCCCGTCGAGCGCAGACGCAGATGTTCGCTGGCGCCATGAAGGCAGGCGTGATGGAAGCGCTCTGCCGGCACGCCCACAAGGAGCGCGAGGCCGATCCGAACTTCTCCCTCGACATCCTCGTGCTGTCCGGTGGCGGCGACTTCGGCGCCTACGGGACCGGCCTCCTGCGCGGCTGGTCCGAGGCCGCGAACCCGCCGATGAAGCTCCCCAAGTGGGACATCGTCACTGGGGTGAGCACAGGGGCGCTCATCGCGCCGTTCGCCTACCTCGGCGGCAAGGAGGATCTCGTCAAGGTCGACGAGTTCTACCGCAACCCCAAGCCGGACTGGGTGAAGACGCGCGGCCTGCTCTTCTTCCTTCCGGAGAACGCGAGCTTCCTCGAGGTCCCTGGCCTGGAGCGCGAACTCGACAAGATCGTCACGCCGACCTTCCTCGAGCGCATCTCGGCGGAAGCCGCCGAAGGCCGCGTGCTGACGGTGCAGACCACCAATGTGGACGACGGCAGCCCACAGCCATTCAACTACGGACTTGCTTCAGAAATGGCGATCCTGAATCTGAAGGCCGCCAAGGACGAGGCGCAGCGTGTCGCGGCGCTCCGCCGTCCGCGCGACATCCTGCTCGCGTCGGCGGGGATTCCCGGCGCCTTCCCTCCGCGCGAAGTCGATGGCCAGCTCTTCGTGGACGGCGGGACCACCAGCAACATCATCTACGGCGGGGCGCTGGGCCGCGAGGAGACGTTCGGCGCGACGTGGAAGCGCCTCTATCCCGGCCAACCGATCCCCAAGCTCAAGTATTGGGTGATCATCAACAACTACGGCGTCTCGATTCCCCGCACCATCCAGGAAGGCTGGCCCGAGATCATCACGCGCAGCCTCGAGCTCTCCATCCGCTACAGCACGCTGACCTCGTTGCGCCATCTCTTCGCGCTGGCCGAGGTCACCCAGCTGCGTGGCGATGGCGAGACCGAGGTGCGCTGGACGTCGATCCCCGACTCCTGGCGCCCCGTGAACAAGGGCGACTTCGACGAGGCCACCATGCGGTCGCTGTCGGATCTGGGCCGCAAGCTGGCGACGGAGCCAGGGACCTGGAGCACCGTCTGCCCATGATGCGATCGGCGCTCCATGTGGCCTGACCTGCGGGAGCGCCGTCGCGAACCTGAGTTGATGGATGACCCGTCGCTCGACGCGGCGCAGCACGATGCTGCCCTGCGCGGCCTCGCCCGCCTGAACGCGGCGTCGCGGAGCCACGCCGTCCTTTGGCCTCGCGTGGCGGAAGTCGCCCGCTCGGCAAACCGCTCCGGCCGACCGCTTCGTGTCCTCGACGTGGCCACGGGCTCGGGCGATCTTCCGCTGGCGATGGCGCACTTGGCCCGCAAGGCCGGACTCGACCTTCACTGGTCGGTCTGCGACGTCAGTGCGCATGCACTCGATGTGGCTGTGCGCCGTGCCGCCCAAGCGGGCTTTGCGTTCACCACCCACCAGCTCGATGCCACGACCCATGAACTCCCGGCGAACGACGTCTCGATCTGCTCCCTGTTCGTGCACCACCTCGATCCGCCCCAGGTCATTCGCCTGCTCGCCAGCATGCACCAGGCATCGTCCATGGCCATCGGCATCAATGACCTGGATCGTTCGCGGCTCGGCTACGCCCTCGCATGGATCGTCGGCAGGATCCTGTCCCGATCACCGATCGTGCACCACGACGCTCCCGTGAGCGTGCAGGCCAGCTTCAGGCCGGCCGAGATCGCAGCCCTGGCGCGCGCGGCCGGGCTGGGCGAGACAACGATCGAGCGCGCATGGCCCGCACGATGGCGACTCTGGAAGCGCCTCGCATGACGGGCCTTGTTCCGACGCCTGCCACCGGAAGCATGGCCCAGCGCCGTGCGGACGTCGTCGTGATCGGCGCCGGGCCAGCGGGTTGCACCGCGGCGATCGCCGCTGCCAACGCCGGTGCGCGGGTCACGCTTCTTGAACGTGCTGCCTTCCCTCGCGAGAAGGTGTGCGGCTGCTGCATCGCACCTCGGGGCATGGCCGTGCTCGCCGACATGGGCCTCGAACGCGTCCTCGACGATGCACCGCGCCTGGGAAGTGTCCGGCTCGAATCGGGCCGGTCTTCGGTGCGGATCCATCGCGACTCCGGCGTCGCCCTGTCGCGCGGCGCCTTCGACACCCGGCTCGCACGAGCTGCGGGCGATCGAGGCGTCGAGGTCGTGCACGGGGCTTCGGCAACCGTCGGCGCCGATGGTGCGGTCCTCGCCACTCGCGACGGACAGGCGTGGACGCTGCACCCTGCGGCTTGCATCGTGGCCGATGGTCTCTCTGGCCGTTCGCTCGATGCACATCCCGGTGTGTCGTGGCGCGTCTCACGGACGAGCCGCATCGGCCTGGGTGCGATCCTTCCGCCGGGCTCGATCCACGTGGATCGTGGCGAGGTGCTCATGCGCGTGGAGCGCGGGGGCTACGTCGGTGCGGTTGAGCTTGAGGATGGCCGGATCGATGTTGCTGCGGCGATCGATCATGATGTGCTCCGCCGCGAGCCCCCCGGCGTCGCGATGACGAATCGACTCGGAGGCGCGGTGCGCGACGCGGCCGCCGTCGAGTCGGCCCGCTGGACGGGAACGCCGTGGCTCACGCGTCAGCGATCCACCCTGGCGATGCCGGGGATCTTGGTGGCGGGCGATGCTGCGGGCTACGTCGAGCCCTTCACAGGCGAGGGCATGTCGTGGGCACTGGCAAGCGGCCACGCCGCCGGCCTGCTGGCCGCGCGCATGATGCACGAGCCACGGTGCTGGTCCGAGTGGCCCGCGCATTGGGCGAACCTGCTCAGGCGAGATCGATGGCGCTGCAGGCTGGTCTCGCACCTGTTGCGTTCACCGGGCGCGGTGCACAACGCCCTCGCCGTCGCGCATCGGTGGCCGGCGATCGCCGCAAGGCTCGCGCGCTTCATCGGTCATCCGCATCACGCCAGCCACCCACGTCACGGAGCCAACACATGAACGAGCCACGCCTCCTTGGCCTTGCCACCACAACACCCCCGCGCGAACTGCCCCGGGCCGATTGGCTGACAATCGCGCGTCGGCTTTCGCCGGCCTGCGTCGATGCTCGCGTGCTCGAACGGCTCGCCGATCGCAGTGGCATCGACGCCCGGGCGTGCGCATGCCTGGCGCCGCCGTATGGCGAGTCGTTCTACCCAGCCGATGACGGCACCGGTGGACCAACCACCTCGGCCCGCATGGAACTCTGGTGGTCGGGCGTGCGCGACATGGGTGAGCGTGCCGCCGCCACCGCGCTCAAGGCATCCGGCTGTGGTGCCGCCTCGATCACCCATGTGGTCACCGCGAGTTGCACGGGCTTCCGCGCACCAGGCCTCGAGATGCACCTGATCGAGGCGCTCTCGCTGCCCGCATCCACCCGGCGCACCAACATCGGCTTCCAGGGCTGCCATGCTGCCGTGAATGCTCTGGCCGTAGCCCGTGCCATCGTGCTCTCCGATCCTGCGGCTCGCGTGCTGGTGTGCTGCGCCGAAGTCTCGACGGCCCACTTCCACTACAGCGACCGGCTCGACCAGCTCATCGCCAACACGCTGTTCGCCGATGGCTGCGCGGCCTGCGTGATCGGCATGTCGACGGATGCGACACAGCCGGCGATCCTCGCTACGCACTCGCGGCTGTTCCCTGCGACCGCGGCCGAGATGGGTTGGCTCGTCGGTGACCACGGCTTCGAGATGATGCTCGGTGCCCGCGTGCCGGAACTCCTTGAGCATGGTGTGGGCCCGTGGGTCGATGGCGCACTGGCCGAGCATGGTCTTGCGCGTGACCAGGTTGGCGGCTGGGCGATCCACCCAGGCGGTCCGCGCGTGATCGATGCGGTGCTCTCATCACTCGCTCTGCCGGCATCGAGCGGTCATCACAGCCGCGAGGTGCTGCGTCGCCACGGCAACATGAGCAGCGCCACCCTGCTCTTCATCGTGCGCGATCTGATCGCGGCGCGAGTGCCACGGCCCTGGGCCGGCATGGCCTTCGGACCGGGCCTTGCGGGCGAACTCCTGCTGCTGAACTGACCGTCAGCGCCAACTGCCGTCGACTGGTTCGCCAAGCACAGGTGGAATCTTCGCGGGGTCGGGCGGGACAAGCTTGGACGACGCCACCACGTCCTGTCCATCCTGGCTCCAAAGGAACCTGAGGAAGGCGAGGATGTGCTGAGGGACGGTGCCATCCTTGTCCGTCACAGCGACGAGGTTCAGCGAACGCGTGAGCGGATAGCTGCCGTCGTTGATCGCCGTCACGCTCGGCGCCACGAACGGACCGCCGTCCTCGTTGGCGAGGGGCACCATGCGAGCGCGCACCTGTGCAGCGCCCGTGCTGGCCACGCCCATCGCGTTCCTGTACGCGCAGCAGGCGTTGACGACCGATGACGGAGTCGACTCGACGAAGGTGCCGATCGTCGTGATCGGCTCGCCAGGCATGCACCATTCCATGAGCCGCTGCATGGTGCCGGTACGGATGTCGCGGAAGTACAGCGGAAAGAACTCCTCGCCCAGGGGTGACGCGGGGTCAAGGTCGTTCCATCGGAGGACCAGTCCCGGGCTCATCGAGTGCGTGGCAGAGAAGATGGCGTTGCACTGGCGGCGCGTGAGGCCTGCCAGCGGGTTGTCGCTATGCACGAAGATCGCGACGCCGTCACGGGCCACCTCGATCTGGTGCACCGTGCGCCCACCCGCCGAGAGTGCCTCGAGCTCCTGGGGCTTCAGGGCACGAGCCATGGCGGCAAGGTCACACCGCCCGGCGCGAAGCGCCTGCAGCCCACGCTCGGTCGAGCCTTGGCGCATCACGACATCGCAGGCAGGCTGGATCTTCTCCCACGCGAATCCTGCCTGCACCAACATCACCGACATCGAGTCGGAGCCCTCGATCACGATGGCCTGCTCGTGCTGCGCACCGTCGCCGAGGTAGGTCGGGAACCGCTCGACCATGCCCGAGAGCTCACGGCTGTAGGCCTGGCCCTGCTTGGGCAGCGCATCGACCGCCTTCGCGATCGCATCGACGCCCGCGGGCAGGTCCTGCGGCACATCGGTGCCCTCGACGGGCACCTGGGCGATGGCTGCTTGCGCCGACAGCGCGAGCATCGGGATCAGTCGTTTCAGGATCATGCTCCACCTCGGCGGGTACGGATGATGGTCACGAGCACCAGGCCGCCAATCAGCAGGCCGACCACAGCCATGGCGCGCCAGAACACCTTGTCGATCAGGGCATCGGATGCGGCCTGAACTGAGGCCAGCCGCTGGTCAATCGCCTGGGAGCCGATCAGCTTGTCGCCGCTCTCGATCGCTCGGTTCGCCTCGGCGAGCGTGCTGCGCGTCTCGGCCAGCACCGCTGCGATCTCAGCAAGTTCGATGGGCTTGGCCGGTGGCGCACCGGGATCCTTGGCCGCCTCGGCACGCGCCTGCATGGCGGCGACCTTGTCGAGCGTCTCGTTGACCTTCGACACCGTCGTGCCCGATGACTGCATCACGCCACCCACGGCTTCCACGAGCGGCTGGGCGCGCTCGAGGGTGGTCGTCGTGGCGGCCATGGCACGCTGGTACTCCTGCAGCAACGCCTGCACGACCGGCCCCTGCTTCTCGAGCAGCGACGGGATCGAGCCCACGACGTTGGTGGCACGGTCCACGCCGTCGAGTGCGCGTCGCACGTCTGGCATGGCCATGATGTCGTACCAGAGCGCCAGCACCTGCCAGTTGGCGAAGAGCGGCAGGCGCTTGGCCCAGAAGAAGCTCCGGTCGTAGGCGAGCTGCACTTCCTCGATCTGCTCGGTCGCCCGGTCCAGTGGCTCAAGCAGGCCGCCGCCATCGCGGACCCTTTCGATCAGGGCCTGGCCCTTGGCGTTCGCGACGTCACTGAAGCGCACATAGGCCACGAATTCGTTGCCGCTGCGGCGGGCCCACCAGACCGAGATCTCCTGGTCAAGTTCGAGCAGCTGTTCATCCGTGAAGACGCGCTCGCAGATCGAGGTGACGTCCTCGCGCGCCTTGCGGAGGTTTTCCTCGACCGCCCGGGAGCGCTCCTTCCAGATTGCCTGCGCGCGGCCGGAGTCGACCCAGAAGTAGTTCTGCAGCGTGACGACCACGTACTGATCGACCAGCTGGGTCAGCGTGTCGGGCGCGGTGGCGATGTCGTACATGCTGGACACCCCGAGCAGGCGAAGGCCATTCATGAGCCGGCACTGCTGCAGATCCGGGTTGTCGCGCATCACGCGCTCGCTGGCGCCGACCATGAGCGTGAAGTAGCGGTCGGCAAAGGCGTTGGAGAGTTCCTCGAGCTGCTTCCGGCTGGTCTTCTCGTCGCGAACCATCCGCATGCCGGGGCCGGTCTTGGGCTTGGGTGGGGCGCAGCCCGGGGCCGACAGGAGCGCCGTCAGCGCGAGCAGGAGGACGGTGAGCGCGGACGGTCGCATGCGCACCTCACGCGCTCCGGGCCTGCATCACGCGTGACATCACGCGCACCGCGATGAACGCGCTCAGACCGACGATCAGGAACTCGACGATCGAGTTCAGGAACATGCCGTACCGGATCGCCACCTCGGCCACCGCCGGAGCGGCATCGGTCGCCGGCTTGGCGGCCTGGAGCACCAGTTGAAGGTTCTTGAAGTCGACCCCGCCGATGAGCAGGCCCAGGGGCGGCATCATCAGGTCGGACACGATCGAGTTGATGATCTTGTTGAAGGCGGCACCGATCACGATGCCGATGGCCATGTCGATGGCGTTTCCCTTGACGGCGAAGGCCTTGAAATCGTCGGCGAACTTGCGCAGCATGCTGGTCTCCTTGCGTGGCCGGAGCCTACCCGCCCCGGAGGTCGGCGCCCCCCGACGGCCCGGCTACACTTCCGCCCCATGAACGGCTGGAACCTCTCGAGCGATCTCGCTGCCTATCTGCCCGTCTTGATGGTGTGCATCATGGCGATCGTCTTCGCCGCGATCAACATCGTGGCCAGCCTCCTGCTGGGCCCCAAGGCCGAGGGCGCCGTCAAGGGCATGTCCTACGAGTCGGGCATGGACCCGATCGGGACCACCCACAAGCGCTTCAACGTCCGCTTCTACATCCTGGCGATGACGTTCCTGCTCTTCGACATCGAGATCATCTTCCTCTACCCATGGGCGCTCGCGTTCACCAAGCTTGAGCCCGGCAGCGCCGAGGCCGGGCTCTTCCTGGCCCGCATCGGCTTCTTCGTCGGCACCAGCGTGATCGCCTACGTGTACGCGTGGAAGAAGGGCGTGTTCCGCTTCGACTGATTGAGTCAGCGCTCCCAGGCGCTGAGGGATCAGCGTCAGCGCTCCCAGGCGCGCGCCTCAGAACACGAGATCGATCTTCTGGCCCGGCAGCGTGCCCGGGACGAACCAAGCCTCGCCACGGCGCTCGATGGCGACCGGCTTGCCGTCGCTCGATGCTCCCTTGGCCTCGCAACCCTTGGGCAGCCTGATCCACAGCGGCTCGAAGCCACACTCGATGCGCACCGCGTGCATGGCGTGCGCGCGCCATTGGGCAAGCACCTCGTGCCCACCCCGCGCGCGCAACCCTTGGTAGCCGCCGTTGATCCACTCATCCGGCCACGCCGGCAGCACATGCACCACGTGACCACGCTCGGCGCCCTCGCCCAATCGCTGGTGCGACTGCAGCATCATCTCGGCCAGGCCCGCCGCGCCGCCGAAGTTCCCATCGATCTGGAACGGCGGATGGTTGTCGAAGAGGTTCGACAGCGTGCTCTTGCGCAGCAGCTCGTTCAGCTGGCGCCATGACTCGTTGCCGTCCCGAAGCCGCGCGAAGAAGTTCACGAGCCACGCACGCGACCAGCCGGTGTGGCCGCCGCCGTTGGCGAGCCGATGCTCGAGCGACTTCCGCGCCGCCGCGATGAGCTCGGGCGTTTCTTCCGCCGTGAAGAGCGCCGCCGGATGCAGGCCGTACAGATGACTCATGTGACGATGCCCCGGCTCCGCCTCGGGCCACGGCTTGGACCACTCCATCAGGCGACCATCGGTGCCGATCATGGGGCGCGCCAGCGACGGCAGAGCCTCGCGGATGCGTCGCGCGATGCGATCCTCCTGCTCGCCGAGCGCCTCGGCAGCCGCCAGCGTGCAGCGCCAGCAGTCCTCCACGATCTCCTGGTCCATCGCATTGCCCATGCCGAGATCGGCGTGGGATCCATCAGGCAGGATGAAGCTGTTCTCTGGGCTTGAACTTGGACCTGCGATGAGCGCTCCGGAAGCAGGATCGCGCACCAGCCAATCGAGATAGAACTCGCTCGCGCCACGCAGGAGCGGCCACGAGCGCCGCAACTGGGCAAGATCGCCACCGAAGGCGTAGTGCTCCCATCCATGCCGTGACAGCCATCCACCGCCGTGCGGCCAGAGCCCCCACACCGTCTGGCCTGTCGCCGTGGCACGGTGCCAGGCATCGCTCGTGTGGTGCGCGCACCAACCGCCGGCGCCGTACATCTCGCGCGCGACCTTGGCTCCGCGCACGGCCAACGACTCCGTGAAGGAGAGCAATGGATCGAAGCACTCGGGCGTGTTCAGCACCTCGCACGCCCAGTAGTTCATCTGCAGGTTGATGTTGACGTGGTAGTCCGAACCCCATGGCGCCTTCAGGTGCTCGTTCCACATGCCCTGCAGGTTCGCAGGCAGGTCGCCGGGCTGGCTGCACGAGAGCAAGAGGTACCGCGCGAACTGCGCATGGATCGCGATGAGTTCCGGATCCGGCTGACCCGATTCCATCCGTGCCCGCCGTCGATCGGTCGGGAGTGCGCGCGCCGCCGGATCGCTCGGATCAAGGTCGATCGTCACGCGGCGCATGCGCTTGCTGAACCACTTGATGTGCTCATCGCGCAAGGGCTGCTCGCTCGTGGCTGCGGTGGTCAGGTCCTTCGCGTTGCGGTCACTGAGCGAGGTCTCGCCCCAGTAATCGGTGCGCCCTGCGATCACGAGGTAGACCGAGTCGGCGCGCTCGATCCGCAGCGTCGCGCCATCCTGCACACAGGTGCCGCCGCGCGGCAGGGCCATCACGCTGGCTTCAAAGGTCACACCAGCCGACGCATCGGCCTCGGTCCGGCCCCACACGCGCACGATGCCCGAGCCCCTGGTCGTGCCGGCATCGATCACGAGGGGACAGCCGTCGCCGCTGGGTTGGCGCTCGAGCGCGACCGTGAGATCGATCCCGCGCGGCTTGTCGCACACGAGCTCGACCACGACCACGTCGTGCGGCTTGCTGGCGAACACCGTGCGCATGTAGTTCGCGCCGTCCTTGGTCCACGTGGTGGCGCTGATCCCCGTGAGCAGGTCGAGCCCGCGCCGGTACCCCGTCACGCGCTCCATGCCGGGCATGCGGAGCACAAGCTCGCCAAGCGTCTGGTGGGATCGGTCCGTCTCGGGGTCCATGAGCGTGCGCTGCGCCAGGTCCTGTCCCTCGCGCACCTTGCCTGCCAGGAGCAGGTCGCGGACGTCGGCCACCTCCATGGAGAGCGCCCGCGGCTGCAGGTCGTCGCGCCGGCCCTGCCACACCGAATCTTCATTCAACTGCAGCCTCGACTCGTGAACGCCGCCGAAATCCATCGCGCCGAGCCGACCATTGCCCACCGGCAGCGCCTCGTTCCACGAGCGCGCCGGCTGGTCGAACCAGATCACCGCACCGTCGGGTGCAGGTTGCGAGGATCGTTCGATGCTCGGGGCAGCGGCTGCATCCGGCTTGGGAGCCGCTGGCACCTGATCCTGCGCACGAGCACCCGCCGCCTGCAGCACAAGAAGAAGAGCCGATGCCGCGATCGTGAACCGCATGCGCCTAGCGTAGCCGTCGTGCGAGCGCGCGAGCCAGGCCAACGAGCAGCGCGCTCATCAGGAGCATGCTCAAGCCCGAGATGAACCACGTGAAGCGCAGGATCTGCAGCATGTGGATGAGCGTGGGTTGAAGACCACCGAGCCCTTCGGTGTTGGCAGCGACGAACGCTCCCGCCCACGCCAGGCACAGGACCGCGGCAAGCCCCGCACTTCCCACCGTGAGCGCGTATCGCCATGGCCAGCGAAGCCCTGTGGCCAACCGCAGCGCCGCCACCATGAGCGCGACCAGCGAGCCGGCAGGCATGAGGATGCCCAGGGTCGTCATGCCCTGGACGGCCCACGGCTTCGCGAGCATCACGCTGATCACCGGGAGGGCCAGCCACTCCTGCACCACCAACCCCGACACGCGGACCAGGCTCATGGCCAACGTCATCCAGCAGACCACGCGGATCCAACGCCCGTGCAGCACAGGCCGCAGGCCAAGCACGACCATCCATGGCACGATGATGTCCGGCACCACGTACAGGAACACCATGGCCGGCAGCGAGGATCGCAGCGCCAACGGCAACATGGGCGGCACGAGGATCCACGCGGCCGAGGCGACCAGCAACGCCAGCGCGCACCACTGGATGCGCGCCAGCGTGCGCAACGCCGCCGTGGCATCGAACGCATCGATCCGCGTCGCACGCGACCATCGCTCCCACGCCTCCGTGCGCGGTCCGCCGCACTCGGAGCACAGCGCCGTCTCCGGAGCGATCGGATAGCCGCAGGTCCAGCAGCGTGCCGGCCCTGCGACCGACCGATCATCCACGCGACTTCGACGCCTTCATCGTGACGTCGACCTCGATCTCCTTGCCATCACGACGAAGCTTGATCTTGACCTTGTCGCCGGGTGCGTGCTTGCGCAGCTGGTCCATCATGTCGCCGGCGCCTTCGAGCAGCTCGCCGTTCCAGGCCAGAAGCACGTCGCCCTTCTTGATGCCAGCGTCGGCGGCGCTGGTGCCATCGCTCACCGCTTCAACCACGACGCCCGGCTGCCCAGTCTCGCCGTAGCCCGGCGACACGCCCAGTCGAACCTTGGCGTAGCCACGGTCCTGGCCGGAGCCGGCCGACTTCCCCTCGAACTCGAGCTTGGCTTCGCTCACCAGGCCCTGCGTGATCGCTTCGCTGAGCGCGATCACCTTGGCCGCGCCGCCGGGATTCACGGTCCATCCGTGATCGCCGGGCTTGTGATAGACGTCATGCACGCCGGTGAAGAGGAAGAGCACCGGGATGCCTGCGCTGTAGAAGCTCGCGTGGTCGCTCGGGCCGCGGCCGCTCGGATCGGCGCGGATCGTCAGGCCGCTTTCCTCGAAGCGCGGACGCAGCCATTCCTTGAAGCCCTTCGCGCTGCCCACGCCGCCCACCACGAGTTCGTCGTTGCGCAGCCGACCGACCATGTCAAGGTTGACCATCGCGTTGATCGACTCCTGCTTGAGCGTGGGGTGCTCGGTCCAGTGGCGGCTGCCGTCAAGGCCGATCTCTTCGGCGCTGAAGGCCATGAAGAGGATGCTGCGCCGGTCCTTCGGAGCGTCGTCCGACGCGAACCAGTCCGACATGAGCTTGGTCATGCACAGCATGGCTGCCGTGCCGCTGGCATTGTCATCGGCACCCGGGTGGAGCTTGCCACGATTGCGCGGGTCCGCGCCGTAGTTGCCGAAGCCCACGTGGTCGTAGTGGCTGCCCACGATCACCCATTCGTCGGCGAGCGAACCGGCTCCGCGCAGCACGCCGCCGATGTTGTCGGTCGAGATCGTGCCGGTCGTCACCTCGGCCTTCAGCGTGACCTGCACCGCATCCTTGAAGGGAACCGTCGTGACGGATCCCTCGTCGGCCTTCTGTCGCCACTCCGCCAGCGAGCGGGCATCGGGATCGGCCTGCTGGATCAGCGCATCCATCGCCTCGATGCTCAGCTGCACCGCGGGAATCGAGAGTCTCTCGCCGAAGCGGCTCGTCGCCGTCGTCTCGAGGCCACGCCGAGCATCGCGCGCATCCGGCGGCGTAACCATGATCACGCCGACGGCTCCGCGCTTGGCAAGCGCTTCGAGCTTGGGCGCGGCGGCGCTGTACTCGCTCCAGCGGCGCTCGCTCCAACGGCTCACGCCTTCCTGATTGATGGGCTCGTAGCGGAAGAAGACCGCGATGCGGCCCTTCAGGTCCTCGCCGTCCTCCTTGAAGCTCGTGTAGCCATCCTTGCCGGATTCGATGGCGTATCCCGCGAACGCCAGGGGCGCGGTCACGCTCGCGCTGCCGCTCGAACCAAGCACCACGTAGTCATCGCCGGACTTCAGCGCGCGATCGCCGATGGCCACCGCACTGTCGATCACCTTCGGCCCAGCGCCCGGCAGCTCGAACGGCTGGCGGTACGTGGTGCGCTCGCTCTCGCCCTCCTTTGCAGGAAAGCCCGGCTCGAGGCCGGCTTGGCGCATCCAGAACTCCACGTAGTTGGCGGCGGCGGCGATCCCATCGGAGCCCGGCGCGCGACCCTCGAAGTAGGGATTCGAGAGCGTCATCACATGCTGGTACCACTGCTGCCCGACCGGTCCGATCGCCGCGAGCTGTCCGGCGATGTCCGGATCGGTCCCCGAATCCTTGGGGTTGTAGTCGTAGACGTTGACCGTGCCTTCGACGATCGTGCCCTTCTTGCGCTCGGGCTTGGAATCCTGCGCCAGGGCGATCGCGGAAACGGCGCACGCGGCGCCCAGGAGCATGGTGACGGTCGAGCGCACGGTGAGCATCGTGTGGGCCTTCCTGCGCGGGGCGGCATGCCTCGTCGCGAGGGTGGCCACTCTAGGTTTCCGAGGCCTCGCCGTGCAAGGGATCGAGGCCCTCAGGCCTATACTTTCCGCTCGCCTTCACCGGGCACCACCACACCATGACCACGCTCTCCTCGACCATGCCGACTGCTTCCAAGGCCCTTCACGCCCTCGCGCCGACCGATACGTTCATCCGGCGCCACATCGGGCCGAGCGAGCCCGAGATCGTGGACATGCTCACGGCGCTCGGCTGCGCCTCCTTGGATGAGCTCAGCACGCAGGCCATCCCGTCGGGCATCCGCATGGCGCATCCCCTTCGGATCGACGACCCGACCAATTCGCTCGGCGTGACCGAGCGCGGCGAAGCCGAGACGCTGGCGGCGCTTCATCGCATCGCGCAGCAGAACCAGGTCTGGCAGACGTGGATCGGGATGGGCTACGTGGGCACGATCGTGCCGGGCGTGATCCAGCGCAACATCCTCGAGAACCCGGGCTGGTACACGGCCTACACCCCCTACCAAGCCGAGATCGCGCAAGGCCGCCTCGAGGCGCTCCTCAACTTCCAGACGATGATCACCGAGCTGACCGGCCTGCCGCTGGCCGGCGCATCGCTCTTGGACGAGGGCACCGCCGCCGCTGAGGCGATGACGATGTGCCGCTCGATCGCCGCGCCCACGCACGACCACTTCTTCGTCGATGCCGGATGCCACCCGCAGACGATCGCGGTCGTCCAGACCCGCGCGAGCGGGCTTGGCATCACGATCATCGTGGGCGATCCGATGACCGCCGACTTCGCGGGCAAGCCGTTCTGCGGCACGCTGCTGGCGTACCCCGCAACCGATGGCTCCGTGCGTGAACTCCGCGGCGTGGCCGAGCGTGCGCATGCCGCCGGCGCGCAGGTCGTGGCCTGCTGCGACCCGATGGCGCTCGTCATGCTCGTTCCCCCTGGCCAGTGGGGCGCCGACATCGCCGTCGGCAGTGCCCAACGCTTCGGCGTCCCGATGGGCTTCGGCGGACCGCACGCCGCGTTCATCGCCACCAAGCCCGAGCATGTCCGCCGCATGCCGGGTCGACTGATCGGCATCAGCCGCGATGCCACCGGCGCGCCTGCCCTGCGCATGGCGATCCAGACGCGCGAACAGCACATCAAGCGCGACCGTGCCACGAGCAACATCTGCACCGCGCAGGTGCTGCTCGCCGTCATGGCCGGCATGTACGGCACGTACCACGGGCCCGATGGCTTGCGCCGCATCGCCGGCCGCATCCATGCCGCGACCTCCACGCTCGCCGCGGCCGTGACCAAGCTCGGCCACACGGTCCTCAACGACACGTGGTTCGACACGCTGCACGTGCGCTTGGCCGGCTCGCCGGGTGGCTTCGCCTCGGCACTCGCATCACGCCGCATCAACGTGCGGCACTTCGCCGATGGCACCGTGGGCGTCACGCTCGACGAGACGATCACGACCGCATCGCTCGAGGCGTTGCTCGGCGCCTTCGCTGCCGCCGTGGGCAAGCCCACGCCCGCGCTCGAGGTGCCTGCGTCGCCTGCCCTGCCAGCCACGCTCCAGCGCACCGATGCGTTCATGACGCAGGACGTCTTCAACAGCTACCACAGCGAGCACGAGCTGCTGCGTTACATCAAGCGCCTCGAGAGCCGCGACCTGTCGCTCTGCCACAGCATGATCCCACTGGGCTCGTGCACCATGAAGCTCAACGCGACCAGCGAGATGGTTCCGGTGACCTGGGCTGAGTTCGGCAACATCCATCCGTTCGCGCCCAGCGACCAGTGGAAGGGCTACGCCACGATGTTCCGCCAGCTCGAGGACTGGCTCAAGGAAGTGACGGGCTTCACCGCCGTCAGCCTGCAGCCCAACGCAGGCAGCCAGGGCGAGTACGCCGGCCTCATGGTGATCCGTGCCTACCACGAGCACCGCGGCCAGGCCAACCGCACGGTCTGCCTGATCCCCGAGAGCGCGCACGGCACGAACCCCGCCAGCGCCGTCGTCGCGGGCATGACCGTGGTTCCCGTTGGCTGCCTGCCCAACGGCGAGATCGACCTGGCCGACCTCAAGACCAAGGCCACCGAGCACGCCGCGAACCTGGCGGCCGTCATGATCACGTACCCGAGCACGCACGGCGTGTTCGAGGAGAACGTCCGCGAGACCTGCGAACTCATCCATGCGCATGGCGGCCTCGTCTACATGGACGGCGCCAACATGAACGCGCAGGTCGGCCTGACTCGGCCCGGCGACATCGGTGCCGACGTCTGCCACCTCAACCTGCACAAGACCTTCTGCATCCCGCACGGCGGCGGCGGCCCGGGCATGGGCCCGATCGGCGTCAACGACACGCTCAAGCCCTTCCTGCCCGGACACCCGGTCTCGAACCCCGCCAGCGCCGGCGCGCACGCGATCGGCCCGATCAGCGCCGCTCCGTACGGCAGCGCGAGCATCCTGCCGATCAGCTGGATGTACATCGCGATGATGGGTGGCCCGGGCCTCACGCTGGCCACCCAGGTGTCGATCCTGGCCGCGAACTACATGGCCAAGCGCCTCGAGGCGCACTACCCGGTGCGCTACGTGAATGCCAACGGCCGCTGCGCCCACGAGTTCATCATCGATTGCAACGCGTTCGACAAGAGCGCCGGCATCAAGGTCGATGACATCGCCAAGCGCTTGATGGACTACGGCTTCCACGCCCCCACCATGAGCTGGCCCGAGCCCGGCATGCTCATGATCGAACCGACCGAGAGCGAATCGAAGCCCGAGCTCGACCGCCTGTGCGACGCGCTCATCTCGATCCGCGAGGAGATCCGTGCGATCGAAGAAGGCCGCATGCCGCGCGACTCGAACCCGCTCAAGCACGCGCCGCACACCGCGGCCGTGGTGGCCTCGGATTCGTGGAACCGCGCGTACACGCGCGAGCAGGCCGCATGGCCCGCGGCGTGGCTGCGCGACCACAAGTTCTGGCCCGCGGTCAGCCGCGTCGACAATCCGTACGGCGACCGCAACCTCGTCTGCACCTGCGACAGCGTGAAGGCGTATGCCTGACCAGCGCGACGCGCGCAAGGACGAACGACGATCGGGACTCGAGGCCCTGGTGCGCACCCATGGCGCGCAAGCGCTTGCTGTGGCGCGCCAGTTCGCGGCGACGGATGCCGACGCCGAGGACATCGTGCAGGATGCGCTGCTCCAGGCATGGCGCCGCTGGGACACCTTCCGCGGTGATGCCGCGCGCTCGACGTGGCTGCACACGATCGTCACGCGCATGGGCCTGAAGCGACTCGCCAAGCGACGGCGTCGACAGCGCCTGGCACCGACCTTCTCCGCCGTATCGCCCTTCGGTGATCGCCAGGTGATCGATCTGCCGGATCGGCGCGGCAGTGCCTCGATCGACCGAATCCTCGATGGCGAGGCGCTCGCGCAGATGCGCACCGCCATGCTCATGCTGCCTGCGCCGTGGCGCGCGGCGCTCGTGCTGCGCGACGTGGCAGGGCTTGAGGCCGTCGATGTCGCCCATGCGCTCGGCATCGGTGTCGCCACGCTCAAGACCCGGCTGCA
>VFQT010002096.1_pt1 | contig 21410 bp, 21 predicted proteins | sample 3512381 | NCBI WGS metagenome assembly VFQT01 (sample SAMN10412376, study PRJNA504923) | tailings metagenome | isolation source: Relicate 2 Philex TSF3 active mining site | place: Philippines: Tuba, Benguet | collected 2017-08-29
GAGCAGCATCGATATCTTCGTACTTACGTGCCTGTGCACCACCGGCCTTAGCAAGAACCGTAGTGATCGCAGCTGTAAGCGATGTCTTACCGTGGTCAACGTGACCAATCGTTCCAATGTTTACGTGCGGCTTTGAACGCTCAAACTTAGCCTTACCCATACCAATTCACCTCATCTATTAGGAGATAATCTCTCCACACACGCTAAAAAGTGCAATGGACACGCACAAACGAGCCCATGCGTTTACAGGAAACGCCCGACTAATATAGGCCGTAGCGTGACGGATGTCAAGCCACGGCCCAGTGTCAGTTAGTTTTTATTTGCCTTGCTTTGCACGGATTTCATCCGCAACGTTGCGCGGCACTGCCTCATAGTGGCTAGGTTCCATTGTTGAGCTTGCACGACCCTGGGTCATCGAGCGCAGTGTTGAAACGTAGCTGAACATTTCAGCAAGAGGAACCTTCGCTTTTACGACAATCGTTCCACCGGGACCATTCTCCTGCCCTTGAATCATTCCTCGACGACGGTTGAGGTCACCGATGACATCTCCAAGGAACTGATCCGGAGTTACGACTTCGATCGACATGATTGGTTCGAGGATGACCGGATGTGCCTTCCCCATCGCTTCACGGTATGCCATACGGCCCGCTTCCACAAAGGAGATTTCATCAGAGTCAACATCGTGGTACGAACCATCTACGACACGGACCTTGACATCCACAACAGGATAGCCAGCGACAGTCCCGTGAAGGATTGCATCGCGAACACCCTTTTCAACCGCAGGGATGTATTCGCGAGGAATCGATCCACCAACTGTGTCGTTGATGAATGTGAATCCGCCACCAGTCTCATTCGGTTCGACGATCAATGTACAGTCGCCAAACTTACCGCGACCACCGGTCTGCTTCTTGAACAGGCCGCGCGCCTTCGCTTCGGCAGTTACCGTCTCACGATATGCAACCTGTGGCTTACCCTGGTTTGCTTCTACCTTGAATTCACGCTTCATTCGGTCAACGATGATCTCCAGGTGGAGCTCACCCATTCCACGAATGATGGTCTGTCCGGTTTCAGTGTCGGTGTACATCCGGAATGTTGGGTCTTCCGCGGCCAATCTCGACAACGCAACACCCATCTTGTCCTGGTCAGCCTTTGTCTTTGGCTCAATAGACATTTCGATAACCGGATCAGGGAAGGACATCGATTCGAGGACGATTGGTGACTTCTCTTCGCAGATTGTGTCACCGGTCGTGGTTTCGGACAGACCTACCGCAGCGGCGATATCACCGGCGTAAACCTGATCGATTTCCTCACGTTTGTTTGCGTGCATCTGAACGATACGCGAAATGCGCTCCTTCTTGCCCTTGGTTGCATTGAAGACATAGGAGCCCTTCGTGATTGTTCCGGAGTACACGCGGAAGAACGTGAGGTTTCCAACGTGCTGGTCGTTCATCAACTTGAATGCAAGCGCGGAGAATGGCTCATTGTCAGATGGACGACGCAGGTCAGTCTCATCTGTATCCGGGTTCGTACCTTCGATAGCTTCTACATCCACTGGACTTGGAAGGTAGTGAATAACAGAGTCAAGAAGTGGCTGGATGCCCTTGTTCTTGAATGCGGTACCACACAGCATCGGGTAGATCTTCATGTTGATCGTGGCTTGACGGAGCGCAGCGATGATTTCATCACGTGTCAGCTCTTCACCACCGAGGTACTTCTCCATGAGGTCATCGGATTGCTCAGCGGCAGCTTCTACAACCCCAACCCGGTACTCATCTGCGAGATCCTTGAGTGAATCTGGAATCTCCGTGATTTCAGGTGCCTTACCAAAGTCATCGTTGGTGTAGACAATGGCCTTCATATCGACAAGGTCGATGACGCCCTTGAAGTCACCCTCAGCACCGATTGGAATCTGGATGGGAACTGCAGGAGCACCAAGACGCTCTTTAACCATCTTGACGACGTTGTAGAAGTCAGCCCCGGTGCGGTCCATCTTGTTTACGAAGATCAGACGTGGAACCTTATACTTGGTTGCCTGACGCCAAACCGTTTCCGATTGTGGCTGAACGCCAGCAACTGCACAGAAGACCGCGACTGCACCATCGAGAACACGCATCGAGCGCTCTACTTCGACCGTAAAGTCAACGTGACCAGGTGTGTCAATGATGTTAATGCGGTGCGTAGACTCTCGAGCTCCCTGTGCCGACTTGACCGGATCAGTGCTTACATTGAGACCCCAGAAACAGGTCGTAGCTGCAGAGGTAATCGTGATACCCCGCTCGCGCTCCTGCTCCATCCAGTCCATCGTGGCAGCGCCTTCGTGGACTTCACCAATTTTGTAGTTGACGCCGGTGTACAGCAGAATACGTTCGGTACAGGTGGTTTTACCTGCATCAATGTGCGCTGCAATGCCGATATTTCGCGTATTTTCGAGGCTAAATGCACGTGCCATTTCTTTTTCTTCCTTACCCCATGCGGGTTGTGAAAATTCGACCAAAATCTTGACGCACTAAACCCCGCAGCCGGATTTCCGGTGCGGGGCCAGTGACTAGAAGCGGTAGTGGGAGAACGCTTTGTTCGCCTCTGCCATCTTGAAGCCCTCTTCGCGACGACGTACTGCTCCACCCTGCTTGTTCGCTGCATCCATCAGTTCCTGGGTCAGCTTCTCGACCATCGTCCGACCATTGCGGCGACGGGCAAAAGTGATCATCCAGCGAATACCGACCGACATGCGGCGATCAGGGCGTACTTCAACAGGAACCTGATACGTAGCACCACCGACACGGCGAGGCTTGACTTCGACGACAGGCATGACATTCCGGAGTGCTTCCTGGAATACTTCGATACCAGGACGACCGGAGCGCTGCTCGATGCGATCCAGTGCGCTGTAGAAAATCTTCTCAGCAACGGACTTTTTTCCATCAAGCATCAAACGATTAATAAAACGCGTTACAACAACATCCCCGTAGATTGGATCAGGATGAACTTCGCGTCGTGGGGCTGGACCCTTACGTGGCATATGTCAAAACTCCTACTTCTTTGCCGCTGCGCCAGGCTTTGGTTTCTTGGTTCCGTACTTGGAACGGGATGACTTGCGATCTTTGGTTCCCTGTGAATCCAGGGTTCCGCGGACGATGTGGTAGCGGACGCCAGGAAGGTCCTTGACACGACCACCACGAATCATCACAACGCTGTGCTCCTGGAGATTGTGACCAATTCCTGGGATGTAAGCGGTAACTTCGATACCGTTTGAAAGGCGAACACGGGCAACCTTACGAAGTGCTGAGTTTGGCTTCTTAGGGGTCATCGTACGAACGACAACACACACTCCACGCTTCTGGGGGTTACCCTTCATCGCTGGCGACTTGCTCTTCTTCTCGACCTTCTTACGGCCCTTGCGCACCAATTGGCTAATTGTTGGCATAAACCTATCTCGCTCCTCTACGCCATATCGAATGCGTTTTCCGCATTCTGTAGCATATTTTCAAACACAAGCTAAACGGGGCGCACACGAAGATAGGCCATGCAGGAGTATGCCTGCAAATGCTGTCGTTAACGCCGCCAGCAACGGCCTTCCAGCGTGAAACACACCAGAACATAATCCACTACAGCACAATCAGTGCCGTAGTCAACCGCGCGAGTATACCGATGCCAATAATCAATGTCAAGGATGACAGCGTTACTCGGCATGAATTCACGACCTCAGTGCGTATAATACGCTGTGATACACATCAAACCCCGCGTTCATTTGTTCGTGACATGCGTTGCGGACCGCCTAGGTGTCGGTGCCGCTGAATCTACAGTAAACCTACTCCGGCTGTACGGTTGCGATGTTCACTTTAGCGAGCTGCAGTCCTGCTGCGGACAACCAGCGTATAACGCAGGTCATCACGATGCAGCAAAACAAGTGGCCAGATACTGGCTCAGCACTTATGACAAACTCATTACCACTGATGAAGATTACATCGTAACTCCGAGCGGAAGCTGCGGCGCAATGTTACATCATTACAAAGATCTGCTGGCAGACGAGCCTGCCCAAATGTCTCTGTATGACCGGGTTGTTCCACGGGTTCGTGAGTTTACTCAGTTTTTAATCGATGACCTTGGCGTCACAGACAGTTTTGTCAGTATGCACGGGAAGACAGTTGCCTACCACGACTCCTGTCATGCCATGCGAAATATGGGGGTTTATGCACAACCTCGTCAACTTCTGACATATGCGGGTGCGTCGCTAATCGAATGGGATAACAGTTGTTGCGGCTTTGGTGGCCTGTTCAGCGTAAAACTTCCACAAATTTCCACTGCGATGCTGGACCGAAAACTTGACTCGGCCACACGTGAATCATCCCCTGATTACCTAACAAGTACTGACCTCGGGTGCCTGCTGCAGCTTGACGGCGGACTCCAGCGAAGATCATCAAGGCTTCGCACGGTACATATCGCCGAGCTCCTCGACCCAACCAGTAAGGTTCATGTGAAATGACACCAACGTCGCAGTCGTTTAAAACGATTCACAAGGAAGAACTGAGCAAATTCGATAAACGCGGTGCAGTTCTGCGCGGCACATCCATGGTTGATTCCCGGAGAAAGTCGTCCTGCGCCGAACTAGACACGGATGACCCAGCTGGTTACCAAGCCCTTCGATCCAAGGCAGCAGAAATCAAGGATAACGTTCTTGCCAATCTCCCTGACTTTCTTGAGACGTTTGCCAACAATGCTGAGAATGCCGGTGCAAAGGTTCATTTTGCAGCTGATGCATCCGATGCGCGGGCAACGATTCAGAACATCATCCGAGCCAAACAAGCCAAAGTCGTTGTCAAAAGTAAGTCAATGGTTTCTGAGGAAATCGATCTGAACGCTGCGCTCGAAGCGGATGGCTATCGTGTCATTGAAACGGACCTCGGCGAGTTCATCTTGCAGCTCGAAGATGAGCATCCCAGCCATATTGTGTTGCCCGCGGTTCACAAACCTAAAGTTGAAGTCGAACGGATGTTCAACAAGCTGTACGCATCCCCAATGGGAGCGTCGGCCGATGAGCTTGCACAGACCGCCCGTCGCGTTATTCGTCAGGATTTTTTAGATGCTGAAGTCGGTATTTCCGGAGGTAATTTTCTGGTTGCCGATACAGGCTCTATCGTCATTGTGGAAAACGAAGGGAATGCAAGGCTCACAACAAGCCTTCCTAAATGCCACATCGCCATTGTCGGAATCGAAAAGGTCATTCCATCGGTTAATGACCTTCCTATTTTCTTGAATCTGCTCAGCCGTAGTGCTACGGGACAGCGGTCTACGGTTTTCGTCAGCACGATTACTGGTCCTAAGACGGAGCAGGAACCGGATGGTCCTGAAGAGATGCATATCGTGTTGGTCGACAACCGGCGCTCTACCATCCTTGCTGATGACAAGCTTCGCCCCATCCTCCGCTGCATACGATGCGCCGCATGTGTAAACACCTGCCCTGTTTTCCAGCAAATTGGCGGCCATTCCTATGGATGGGTTTACACCGGACCCATCGGTGCGATTCTGGACCCGGTGCTGCTAGGACTTGAAAATGCCTACCATCTCCCTTACGCAAGCAGCCTATGTGGCGCATGCACGGAAGTTTGTCCGGTCAAGATACCCATAGATGACATCCTTGTAGAGCACCGTCGACGTACAGTCAGCGCATCGTTGACCGGTCCAGCCGAGGCCATTGCGATGGCATCGTTTGCAAAAGTGATGGTCAGTCACAACCTCTATGAAGCAGCGACCAGGCTTGCCGCGGTCATGCCATCCACGAATGGACGTATGTCCAGGATGCCTCTGCCTGTTATCACTGACTGGCAATCATCACGAGATCTCCCGGCCATAAAGGGTCCACGTTTTCGGGATATCTGGAAGCAGCGGCTTTCGGCTGCTGGAGACGACGATGGAGCGTAAGCAGTTTCTTGCTCAACTCAGGAGCCGAATGCCACTTTCCAGCAGTAAACCGGCCTATGTGGATGACCGGGTTCAGCGGAAGTTAACAGCTGATGCGAGCCTTCAACTTTTTGTTGAGCGTGCAACAGCAGCGCTCAGTCATGTCCACTTATGCTATTCGATAGCAGAAGCTTCATCAGTAATCGACTCGATTATTGGTGAGGAATCTTTTGTTGATGCTGGGTGCGAGCGCTTCGCAGGAGTAATCCAAGCACTGAAGAATACGTCTCAGCAAACATTGGCATCGGACCGCGATGTAACATTTGGGATAAGCGAGGCAACATTTGGCGTAGCGCTTACCGGCAGCTGTGTTATCGATTCGTCCCAACATCGCGGCGGGACGTTACTGCCGCCGCGGCACATTATTCTCATCGATGCATCAAACATCGTTGAGGACCTCCACGCAGCTTATGCCCGTGTGGGCCAAAAACTGTCTGAAAGGCGTACATCCGTTTTTGCATTCCATACCGGACCAAGTCGAAGTGCAGATATCGAGCAGACGATGGCGCTGGGTGTTCATGGCCCCGGGGATGTACATATCATCGTGTTTGCATTAAATTCTGGTCAGTGATAATCTTGCAAGGTTGTGTTTGTGCAGTGATGCATTAAGTGCAATCAGGCGCGCCTGTTCCGTCCGGGGGGACGGCTGTGCGGGCCCTAAAACTTCACCTCGAAGGAGATCCCCCAACATGAGTTTGCCCACGGATGTCGCAGCACAGGTTGTTGCTGACTACAAAACCCACGAGTCTGACACAGGCTCCCCAGAAGTTCAGATTGCGTTGCTGACAGCACGTATCACCCAGTTGACCGCTCACCTTAAGGTGCACAAGCATGATCACCACACCCGTCGTGGTCTCCTTATGCTGGTCGGACGCCGCAAGCGTCTATTGGGATATCTTTACAATGTGGATGTAGAGCGATATCGCTCACTTGTTCAGAGGCTTGGTATCCGGTCTCGTCTTTAGGTCGCTGAGCGGCCCAAAGCGGAGGGCGCCCGCAATCGTTTGCGGTGCGCCTTTCGTGTTTTTACAGCACCCGTAAACAAGCGGATTATGTGCTGAGCGTGCGTTGAAGAAGGAAACTAAACAAACATGTCAACTTTACATTCTGTTGACTTCACACTGCCTGATGGCCGTGTCGTAACAGTTGAAACCGGTAAGCTTGCGTTGCAGGCCAATGGTTCCGTCACCGTCAGAGTCGGTGACACCATCATTTTGGCTACGGCCACGATGAGCAGTCAAATGCGCGGCGGAATCGATTTTTTCCCGCTGACCTGTGACTACGAAGAGCGAAAATACGCTGTAGGTAAAATCCCAGGTGGATTCGTAAAGCGCGGTGGTCGTCCATCCGAAAAAGCAACTCTTGTATCGCGCCTGATTGACCGTCCTCTTCGCCCTTTGTTTGACAAGGGAATGCGAAACGACGTTCAGGTCATAGCGATGCCGTTGTCTGTCGATTTGGACAACATGCCGGATGTCCTCTCGGTACTGGCAGCATCTGCAGCGCTCACCGTTTCGAACATTCCTTGGGCTGGTCCTATCGGAGCAGCACGTGTGAGCATCGCTGAAGATGGCTCGTTCATTGCTAACCCATCGCAGGAGCAAATCTCCACATCCCCTCTCGACCTCGTGGTTGCAGGTACAGCAAAGGCCATCCTGATGGTCGAAGCCGGCGCAAGCGAAGTTTCCGAAGAGAAGATGCTTGCAGCGTTTGACTTTGCCCATGACGTGATCAAGACGCAGTGTGCTGCGCTTGAAGAACTCCGTGCCAAGGCCGGCAAGGAGAAGGTCACAGTCAAATTACACGAAGTCAACTATGAAATCGTCAAGGTCATTCGCGAGCAGTTCGGCGCAACCCTACGTTCCGGTCTTCAGGATCCGGATAAGGCAAGCCGTGAAGCCGGCCTGACACTCCTGATTAATCAGGTTGTAGATGCGCTCTCAGCGACATACCCGGACAATATTGCAGACCTCAAAGAAGGTGCTGACAAGGTTGTCAAGGAACAGCTTCGTGACCTAATCCTCACCGAAGGCCGCCGTCCAGATGGTCGTGGAACACGTGACATCCGAAATATCGGTTGTGAAGTCGGGCTCCTCCCACGTGTCCATGGTACGGGACTCTTCACCCGTGGCCAAACACAGGTTCTGACCACCTGTACGCTGGGTTCCCCTGGCGATGCACAAATGGTGGATACTCTCGAAGAAGATGGCGAAAAGAAGTATATGCACTTCTACAACTTCCCACCTTATTCGGTTGGCGAAGCTCGCCCAATGCGTGGTCCTGGTCGCCGTGAAATCGGCCATGGCGCCCTCGCTGAGCGTGCCTTGATTGCAGTCCTTCCTGATTCATCAACATGGCCCTACACCATGCTCCTGACCAGTGAAGTCCTCGAGTCCAATGGCTCCACATCACAGGCATCTGTCTGTGGCTCAACCCTTGCGCTGCTTGATGCAGGAGTTCCCATTAAGGCTCCTGTCGCAGGTATTGCAATGGGACTAATCACCGATGAAGAGTCCGGTAAGTATGCTGTCCTAACAGACATTCAGGGAATGGAAGACTTCTCAGGGGACATGGACTTCAAGGTCGCAGGTACAGCAAACGGTATTACGGCATTGCAGCTCGACACCAAGATTCAGGGCATTCCCCGAGATGTCTTTGTCGAAGGCTTTGCACAAGCCCTTGAGGCACGCTTGTACATCCTGGGCAAGATTAACGAAGCCATCGGTGCTCCACGTGAGCAAATGTCCGAGTATGCGCCACGTATCATCTCACTCAAGATTGATCCTGAGCAGATTGGCGCCGTCATCGGACCAGGTGGCAAGAACATCAAGAAGATCTGTGCTGAAACCGGTGCGAAGATTGATATCGAGCAGGATGGCTCGGTTCACATTACTGCTACCGATGGTACAGGTGGTGACGCAGCGCGCAAGATTATCGAAGACATGACCCGCTTGGTCAAGCCAGGCGATATCGTCGAGGGACGCATCACGCGCTTCTTGCAGTTTGGTGCATTCGTTGAGATTGGTGGCGGCCGCGATGCCCTCGTCCATGTCTCACAGCTCAGCGACACACCACCATCCCGGCCGGATGAAAATCTGAAACTTGGCGATGTGATGACGGTTCGTATCACTGAAGTCGATGGACAGGGACGTGTCAACGCAACTGCTCGTGGCTTGGATCTCCCGTTTGATCCAGAGAATCCAGAGCCAGGTCGTCCTCCCCGCCCGACCGGCGACCGTGGAGGTCGCGGCGGTGACCGTGGTGGACGCGGTGGTGACCGTGGTGGACGCGGTGGCGACCGTGGTGGCCGCGGTGGAGACCGCGGTGACCGTGGACCTCGCCCTGAGCGTGACGGCGATCGCCAAGCTGAAGCAGCTCCCGCTGTAGATGTAGAAGAAGGGGATGGCATGCCAAAGGCACGCTTCCGTCCACGTCGCTAAGGGTATACATCCATAATGAAAAGCCCCCAGAGAAACATCTCTGGGGGCTTTTGCTTGCTACGCGGATTGCATTACGTCTTGTAGTGCGCCCGACGTCATATCAAGCGTTGTCGATGGTGATGTAATCCGTGGGATATAGCCGTTTTATGGCCTTAGCTATCATCGTGGGCGCCCTATCGGCAAAGCCCAACAGCAGACGTTACATACGACGTTTAAGGTTTAGCATCGGTTACAAAACCCACGGGATTACTTCGTTGCAGGTGACCAGGTGAGTCCGGTGATAGTGAGATCTGCAGGCGAGATCGCAACGGGAGGGATTGACCCGTCCATTGGGACAACGAAGACGCGTCCGTCACTGATATAAGCAACTTGTTTACCATCAGGGCTTATCGAAACGCCATCGATTGGTGATGCAGCCAGCCGGGCACCGGAAACAGAATCTCCTGCCCCGCCTAGAGGCATTACAGCAAGGCCCGCATCGGCTCCCTTGGACTTCCAGAACACGATGCTGGAGCCATCTGCCGTTGCCATTATGCCATCCGCTTCAATAGGAAACTCTGTTACGGCTTCCACAACGAACTCACTGTTCCAAAGGACAAAGCGTGACTTACCCTCATCAATGCCCTCTTCGCTCGGAGCAGCAGCCGAAACGGATGGCAACTTTTCCAACATATCGTTTCCAATAGGAATAGGTTGTTTGAGCGGGACACCCCCGGAAACCAACGCCGCAGCTTTTCCATCAGGCAGAAAAATGGGTACGATCTTCTTTCCCTTTGCAAGAATTGCAGGCGTCTCGTTCTTCTCATCGTAGACGAGACATATCTGGTCGTATTCCCGCTTAATAACGACCAACATAAATGTTTCATCTTCGTTGACCGCGAAATCCACCACACCGCCGTGCTCAAAGATCTCAGCGATGAGCCGATTTTCTCGCTTCATCTCTGCATGAGGAAAGACAGCTTTAGGATCTCCCCCGTTTGGATGCACTGAAATCAGACGTCCACCATCAAGGTAATAAATGTTGTCAGCGAGATGAAACTGAGGACGTTCCTTGGTCCCGGAGCTCGCAGCGGATTGCGTGAGCTGAATGACCTTCTGTCCCTTAGCGGCATCCATCACGCACAAATGACGGACATCACCTACAGCATATGTCCCAAACTGCGTCAGGTAACGGTTGCTGGTGAACGCAATCGTCTGGCCATTCGAATCCAGTATAGGCTCACCTTCGACTGGCTCATCGGTTGTCAGCTGGACAAGTGAGCTGCCATCTTTGGCGTTCATCATGTAGAGGTCAGCCACGTTGTTCTTAGTGGCAGTAACAACGAGCTTACCAGCGGTGCTTGGTATTGCAGTTCCTGGGATTGGAAAGCCGAGGCTTCCCCACCGTGCAAGCAGGGAAACTATTGTAAATGCAACTAGGAGAAGAATGATATTGCGGGGTGTGATGCGCTTAGGTTTCATAGCAGGTCTCTTGTACGGGTGTGAATTACTATCAATAATTGCGCACCCCCAGAATTACAGAGTATATTACCTTGAACAGTTCCCTTAACGCGGGAAGCGCTCTTTCCGATGCCGAAGCAGGATAACCGTACGTATTATGTTGACACGAGTCCTTTTTTCGTGGTAAAGTCGCGAGGTTCACTCCCAAACAAAGGGTCTTACAAAAATGTATGCAGTAATCCGGACCGGTGGAAAGCAATACCGGGTATCGGCAAACGACACGATCGTAGTCGAAAAGCTTGAAGGCGAAGTTGGTGACACAATCACCATTGATGATGTTCTCCTCATTGGTGGCGAGACCACCCGTGTTGGCTTGCCTGTTGTGGCGGGTGCAAGTGTTTCTGGCACCATTGTCAAGCAGGGCAAGGGCAAGAAAATCAACGGCATCACCTACATAAAGGTTAAGAATCATCAGCGTCACTACGGCCATCGCCAGCTTGAGACGCACATCCGCATTGACGGAATCAACGGTTAGTCGAGGTATTAGCAATGGCACACAAAAAAGGTGTGGGTTCGTCCCGCAACGGTCGTGATTCCAACCCACAAATGTTGGGTGTTAAGGAATATGCTGGTCAAACTGTCACCGCTGGTTCGATTTTGATTCGTCAGCGTGGAACCAAGTTTGATCCAGGTGCAAACGTAGGTATGGGTCGTGACTATACGCTGTTCGCTAAAGTCGATGGCGTGGTCAAGTTTGAAGGTTACAAGTACAACCGCCGTATCAGTGTCTATCCGGTAGTCGCTGAGACATCCGCGTAGTCGGTAACGTTCACCGAAGTCAACGGCCCGGTTTTACCGGGCCGTTCTTGTTTGAAGGAGCTGCTTATATGTTTATTGACGAGATCAACATCAACATCCACGCCGGTGATGGAGGACGTGGTGCAGCGACCTTTCGTACTGAAAAGCACGTTCCGCGCGGTGGCCCGGATGGCGGTGATGGCGGTCGTGGCGGAAGTGTTTGGCTTGAGACTGATGCCAACATTTCTACATTGCTGGACTTCCGGCCAGGTAAAAACTATCGTGCCGACCGCGGCATGGATGGCATGGGCAAGCAGCAGTTTGGTAAGGACGGCAAGGACCTCATCCTACGTGTACCGCCCGGAACCCAGGCGTTTCATGCCATTACCGGACAACTACTTGCTGACCTCGCTGGTCACCCTATGAAAGTTGAAATTGCCAGAGGGGGCCGCGGAGGAAAAGGAAACATCCACTTCGTTTCCTCTGTCCAGCAGGCTCCGAAATTTGCAGAGCTTGGTGAACCAGGAGAGACATATCCGATTCGCCTTGAGCTAAAGCTCCTTGCGGATGTTGGCCTTGTTGGCTATCCGAATGTCGGCAAATCCACTTTGCTCTCTGTCGTTTCGGCCGCACGCCCAAAGATTGCAGATTATCCATTCACAACCCTTGTCCCGAATCTGGGGGTAGTTGCGCTTGATCACAGCCGTTCATTCGTTATCGCTGACGTCCCGGGCCTTATCGAACGTGCAAGCGAAGGTGCCGGGCTTGGAATCCAGTTCCTCAAACACCTCGAGCGAACCCGCCTCCTGATTCATCTCATTGACATTAGCGGATACTCCGGGCGTGACCCAAAGGAAGACTACGCGATTATCAGGACTGAGCTGGCCCGATTTAGTGCAGAGCTTGCCGGTCTACCTGAGATAATCGTTCTCTCGCGAGCTGACCTGGTTTTTGATGAGGATTACAAGCAAGAACTCCTATCCTATTACCAAGCCATTTCACCCGAGACGTTGATCATTAGCGCACCAACACGTCTCGGACTCGACGACCTAATGAAACTGGTCTGGTCGAAGCTCGAATCATTGCCGAAACAACTCCCGGTGGCAACAGGTACCGTACGGATCACGACGCGGGACAAGGATAACGATGATCCACGGCAATTTGTGATTGACTTTGATGAGAAGACGCGAACATTTACCGTATCTGGACACGGCATCGAACGTCGCGTTGCCATGACGGACATGAGCAATGACTTCATGGTGCGCCGTCTGCAACGGTCTATGGAGCGCTGGGGCTTGTTCAAGAAGCTCAAAGAAGCAGGTGCGGAGGATGGTGACAATATCCGAATACGCCACCTTGAGTTTGATTACGTGGATGATGACCTGGTCGATGAGCCACTGGCATCAACCGATGACGCTGATATGGATGAACCCGTATAATAAGCTATGTCAGAAACTGGAGCGGATGGACGTGTATCATCGACACCCTTACGGGTGCCGGAGCCCACGGTAGAACGTCTGTCAACATACCTTCAGTTTCTATATAGTGCTGCAGCCAGTGGTTTGACGACTATCTCGTCAGCGCATGTAGAGTCAGCGACTGCTGTTTCTGCAGCACAATTTCGCAAAGATTTGAGCTATTTCGGAGAGTTTGGCAAACCAGGAGTAGGCTATGTCATCGCCGAACTGCAAGCACGCATATCCCGTATTCTGCAACTGCACGAAACCCAACCTGTCATACTGATTGGCCTCGGTAATCTCGGCGCTGCATTATTGTCCTACCCGGGCCTAACCGAACAACGTTTCCGAGTAGTCGCGGCTTTCGATATCGACCCTCACAAGTGCGGCCGTGACGTTCAGGGTGTACCTGTCTTCGAACTCACTGAGCTCTCATCGCAATGTGCCCGATTAAGCCCCAGAATTGCCATTCTCGCAGTACCAGGTCCGGCAGCACAGCAGGCCTTTGAACTCGCTTATAAGACTGGCATTCGCGCCATCCTGAACTTTGCGCCAGCAGTACTGCGTGTTCCAACCGGCGTAACGGTTCGCAATGTCAGCTTTACACAGGAATTAGCCGTACTCTCCTATCACATCAAAACAGACCAGCTGGATTCCTAAGATGCGAGGCGCACGGCTGGCAGTCGCGCTCGTGTCGACGGCAATCCTCCTCATCGCACTCGGATCGTGGTTTATACTCTCACAAAGTGAGACCCGTAAGAAAGCCATCCCGGCCCGCACCTCAGCGTTTGTCCTCTGTGGTGGAACGACTGGCTCTGCAAGTTGGCTGAAGTTCTCCGATGATCAAGTGGTGGTGATCGGCTCAGGTGCAGATGCGGATGCAACAAAGCTAATTGAAAGTCTGAATGCTTACGGAATACGGTCAATTGACCTTGTCGTACTCCCCCACCCGTACTCGGATGTAACTGCTGGCTTCGCCACTTTGCAGAAGGAATTTCGTATTCGCCAGGTATGGGTAAGCTCAATTGCACCCATTAATCGCCACAATGAAATGGCGATTGATTCCATCAAAAAATCCGGGATTCCACTGTCGATTGTGCATCGTGGTGACAGCATGGAGCTTGGTGAGTTGCACATCGATGTGCTCTCGCCGCCCGACACCCGTATTTCGGGGCGACCATCGGCGGGAAACAACTCTGTGGTCGTACGTCTCAACACACCAACATTTTCCCTTCTCCACTTAGGAGGCATCGGATACTCCGGTCAACAGGCACTGCTACGTGGCGTACCATCACAATCTCTGAGAAGTGATATTGTCGTCCTACCAAGAGTCTCGAGTAGTGAATCTATTCTGCCCGAGCTTTTGCAGGCAACACAACCGGAATACTTCATCGTTGAGGGCCCGTCTGATACTCTCGAAACAAATGTACTGTTGAAGTCGAGTGGAACCTTGATTGATGTGAGTACTTCCGGGAAACCTCCGATTTTCTTTTTGGATGAAAGTGGAATTCGCCAGGTTCCCTAAAACCCACGATTGTCTTTTTGGATGAAAATGGAATTGGTCAGGTTCTCTAAAACCTACGATTGACTTTCTCATTCGGAATCAACCAAATGAACACTAACTTTTTGCCAAGTATCAACAGTCCGGTAATGGAACTCCTTATGGATCAGATGATGTCCCTGGCAAAGCGGATCGCCGGTATTAGGACAATATCGATCGAATGTGCACCGGGAACGAACATTGCGGACTTGTTCGAATCTCCGACGCTGGTAGTTGCCAATCACCCCACTGATATGGACCCTATCCTCCTTAGAACGCTGGGGTTATATGCCGGGACACGGTTCAAATACCTGGCGTGCAGGGAGGGATTTGATGGGTTGTGCGGAGTCTGGGGATGGGTTGCTCAGAGAATTGGTGCCTTTTCCATCGTCCGTGGCACAGTAGACCGCGATTCATTCCGCTACACCACAAATCTGTGGGTTGATGAGGCTGCACGTATCGTCGTGTTTCCAGAAGGCGAGGTCGGCGCTTTCAACGATAAGCTCCTCCCGTTTCACGATGGCATATTTCAGTTATTGCTGCTTGCATCCGAAAAACGGACATCCGCTGGTGAAGCACCTGTTGGTATTGTCCCCGTTGGCATTCGTTACACCCTGACAAACAGTCACGCGGCCAATCTGCTTGATGCATCCAATAAGCTTTGCGCAGCTACAGGTGCGCAGGTTTCGCAAGATTTGATTCAGAACCTGAAGAGCCTGACGGCAATTGTCCTATCGCGCCTCGAGAGGGAATATGGTCTATCCTTCACACCTGAGATAACGACGCAGGAACGCATTGCAAAGCTTCAGACTGCCGTGCTCTCTCGTATCCACGCAGCCACAGGTAAACCGATTCCCGAGCACGGCGACTTGCACGATCAAATGCGCATTAGTGCGAACATCATCGAAGATGCAATCGACAATCACTCTGCACCTGAGTCGCTGTTTGACAAACGCCTCGCCGAACAGAGGCGCCAACGAGCCATTGGACTCCAAGCCGACATCGACAGGCTCCAGAACTGGCTTGCAATCGAAGACGGTTACGCCACGTCGGACGGTAATCAGGATCATGTGTATGAGCTGATTCGACACTTTGAGATCGAGGTTTTTGGAAATGTAAAGACACGAATCACGCGTGATGCAACCATTCGCGTTGGTTCACGGATTGAGTTAGCTGCCATCGAGGGATTCTCTACGTTACCGAAACGCCAGCAAATTCGAACATTGAGGCAGATGGCTGAAGCTGCTGTATCAGAGTGCCTTACACAATCCGTCCCGGGATAAACTAAGCGAGTGAAGAGACGAACCCGGGCAAGGCTCAAGGTACGAAAGGTAGTCCGCAAGAGCCTTGGGGTACCGCGGCCAGCTTGGGTATCAGTCCATTGGGATGTCATTGCCGGAATCCTGGGTGGAATTTTCATGGGGATGATTTTTCCGTTCATCACCCGTGTTGCCCGTAATGAGCTTGGTGCGACGCAGACCATGCTGGCGATCCTGAGTGCAGCTCCCTTTCTTGGCAACTTAATTGCTCCGATATGGGCTCAGCATATGGAGGGAAAATCCAAAATGCCCTTCGTACTCGGAAGTATTGTGCCATCCCGATTATTGCTAATTGGGATGTTCTGGATAGCGACTCCGATGCCTTTTGTCCTGATGCTCAGTGCCCTCCAACTCATGGGCGCTTTTTCGTCACCGGCATATACGTCGTTAATGAAAGACATTTACCCTGACCATGCACGTGGAAGGCTCATGGGGTATGTTCGTGTCGGTGCTCAGATAGCAGCATTTCTTGCGGCGCAAGTGGCTGGTCGTCTGTTGGATGCCGGATACTCGTATCGCTTCATCTTCCCCATCGCAGGAATCATCGGTGTATTTAGCGTCCTTGCCTTCGCCAAGGTTCGTGCCCTTCCGGGACTACAACAAGACAGTGCTCCTCCACCAACACGATCGAGTCCCTTGCAAGCATGGAAAGAGAGCCTTGAGTTATTAAAGCTTCCAACGGGTTACCGATGGTTTGCTGCCAGTGTCACGGTTTATGGCTTTGGCAATCTGATGGCAGGTCCGCTGTATGGCTTATATCAGGTCGACGTCATTAAGGTGTCGAATACAGACCTTGCTACCTTGTCGAATGTAGCGAGTTTAGCGAGTATTGTTGGCGCATTTGTCTGGGGACGTCTGGTTGATCACTACGGAGCCGCCAAAAGTGTACTCTGGTCCATTTATTGCATTGTCGGCGTCGGTGTGTGCTACCTATTTGGTGGTTCTATGCCTTTATTGATCATTGCTTCAGCACTAAGTGGCTTTGGGTTTGCAGGGGTCGAGCTCGCGTACATGGCCAGTATTCTTCGCTATGCCGAGCGTGGAAAAGCAGCACAATATCAGGCTTTGCACTCCCTTCTTCTCGGCTTCCGCGGCGTCACCGCTCCGGCCCTAGGGCTTTATCTTGTCCAATACACAGGCTATAAAGCACTGTTTGTTGGTACCCTTATCTTGATGATGGCCGGGACGTTTTTCCAGCGCCGTGCAGTTCGCATTGAACTACGGGAAACGCAAGGTGTCTAGGAAGATAGCACACCGCACTCGCCAAATGGCAGATTCGATGCCTGTAGTGATGAGAATGGGTCTTTGGTCCCATACATCACTATCATCTCGGATGTAGGATACGTTCAATGGACACCAAAACTGAAGATCAGGTCATACAGACTCAGCTGACACAGGGCCGCTCCGATTGGCCAGATGAACCGCTTAAGATTACGACAGCCAGCATCGATGCGCAGATTGAGGACTTCTTTTACGAAGCGTACCTGCGTTACTTCAAGACTGCAGAATCACGTCGGAGATGGTCAATCGACCACGATATCCCATGGGCCGAGATTACCGATACTGCGTCAGAGACAACCGCGATAATTGTTGAGTCATTTTCAGCGGTCGAAATGTTCCTGCCTGACTATACGCACAAGATAACCGACCTCGTTCGCAAGTCGAGAGGAAGGGCTCTCTTTCAGGCGAACTGGGGTTACGAAGAGTCGAAGCATAGTATGGTTCTCGACATGTGGCTTGAACGGTCAGGTAAGCGCACTGAAGACCAAATCGCTGAATTTGAACGAAGCTTGCTTGGAGCTGAATGGAAGCTTCCATTTGAATCTCCGCGGCAAATGATTTGCTACACAATGATTCAGGAGCTTGCGACAGGCGTCAACTACACAAATTTGCGTGAGCGTGCCGAATCCGAAGGTGATGTGTGTCTGGCTCGCGTCTTGCGCTGGGTTGCAGCGGATGAATCAGCCCACTATAACTTCTTCCGCAAGGGTGTGAAGGCATTTATGGAGCTTGACCCGGAAGGCACTGTCAAGGATATCAAATGGGTGTTTGACCACTTTACGATGCCTGCACATGCGTTAATTCCAGAATGGGATGAACGCGGTCAGGTGATTGAAGAAGCGGGTGTGTATGGTCCTAAGGTGTATCTTGGCAAGGTGCGTCGTCCAGTGATTGAAGACCTGGCTCTGACACGCGAGCAGCTGCGAGGAACGGGCCTTACAGATGCTGAGGTACAGGAAATAGCTGATAAAGAGGATGAACGCCAGGAGGCGCTTCGTCTTGGACAGTATAAACGGTTTACGACTATTGCCACATCCCCGAGATACCAGCATCCTCAACGAACCGTTATTTCAACGATTCCTTAATACTTTAGTGCTTTTGATTGACAGAGGTGTGTTTCAGACGTAACATACTCCTTGTGACGCGGGGTGGAGCAGCTGGTAGCTCGTTGGGCTCATAACCCAAAGGTCGGAGGTTCGAGTCCTTCCCCCGCACCCATAATACTGTCTGATACTAACATTTTGCCTGTGAGAGTTGGAGTTGTTGACAACGTAGCGACCACAGATGACTTGGAAGTGACGGATATGTGTTTCACGACAGCGCTCAACACAGTTGAGCGCTGTTTGTCATTTAAGCGTGGCCAAGCTTCCGTAGCCCTGCCCCAGTAGCTCTGAACCATCTCGGCTGTGGGGCGTTTTTTGGATGCATTGGCAATCGCCTGGCGTACTTCATTGGCCTTCTGTTCATATCCAGCCTTTTTGGTTTCGAGGTCTGTTAGTCGGGTCATGAGCGTCGCAGAATAGTTGCCCTGCTCGATAAATCCCATGATGTTATCCAAAGAGGCATTGACCTCCTTGATGCGTTTGAGGACCGCTGTGAGCTCATCGTGGAGCGCATCTGGCGCCTTTGTCCAAGAGTGGCTGTCAGCTATCATTTTGTGCATGACAGTCTTATGGTGGCTTGCTCGTTGGATGGCGTTCAAAACAGAATGCTCCATCATATCTGCGTTGACACGAGCCACTGGACAATCAGTTCTGTACTTGTTGTGGTACTGGCAAAAGTAGTATCTGGTTGCATCTCGCCCTGCGGTACCTTGAGTGTAACTGTCAAGCGACACGAAATTTGACCCCTTTGCGACATTGAAAACTGACCCCCTTGTCGCTTGATTATTGCCCGCTGTTTTGTGCCAATGTTGTTGGCAACACTCCACTCTTTCGCTTCGTCTTCAGTCTGTAACTATCTCCTTTAATCGTGATGACATTACTGTTGTGAAGCAGTCTGTCCAGCAGCGCTGTCGCTACAACATGGTCTCCGAATATCTCTCCCCATTCGCCAAATGCTCGATTACTGGTGATCATGGTTGCCGACTTCCCGTACCGTTTTGACACCAGCTGAAAGAATAGGTGCGCTGTGTTTACATCAAATGGCAGGTATCCAAGCTAATCGATAATCAGCAGTTTTGGCTTAGCGTAATATGCCAATCTCTGTTCGAGCTTGTTTTCTGTATGGGCTTTGGTAAGGTTTGCCAGTAAGCCGACTGCAGTCACAAACATCGTTGAATAGCCTCGGATTATCGCCTCTCGTCCGAGTGCTATTGCCAGATGTGTCTTCCCAACGCCTGGTGGTCCAAGTAGGATTGTGTTGTCCCCACCGGCAATCCATCGGCACAGCGCTAACTCTCGGATTTGCCCGGGATCGATGGACGCCTGCTCTGAAAAGTCAAACGTATCCAACGTCCGGATGAAGGGAAAGTGGGCTATCTGCATTCCCATCGTGATTCTCCGTTCGGAACGTCGCTCACGCTCGATGTCACAAAAGAGGGCCAATGACTCCCGGTGTGTCAACTCGGCTGTTCCACACATATCGAGCATGGTCTCAAGGCGGTCATGCATTGCATTTAGCTTGAGGCTGAGAAGAATATCTGTAAGATTTTCAGATGCCAAAATGGCCCGGTGCTTTATCCCAGTTTCGTTCACCATGACCCTCCGCTAAAGACATCGTAGTCCTGTGGGGATCGATAAATGGAGTCGCCATTCGTGTCTGCTTTTTGGAATAGATGACGAACAGGCTTTCTCAGAATGCCATCCAAGTGACTTGGATCCGATACAGTAACCCGGTTTCCAATGGATCTTGGATGCTGGGCAAGATCATTGCCACCGCTGAAAATGGACACTGTCTCCTGTGTGACAACGACCTGGACCTGCTCACCGATATACATCCATGGAACCGAATACCGGTTTTGATCCACAGATACATGAGCATCATGGTGGACCACCCTGACCAGCTGACGCTCTGTATGAAACGGAGGAAGCTGGGGCAGTGTTCGAAGTGCAGCCACTTCCTTACGTTCGTACAAGTCAATCGGCCGTTCATTCGTTGTTGAATGACGATGCACATCGGAGACCTCACGCATCCACCAAGCAATGTGCTCTTCAAGAGCATCCCAAGATGAAAACGTATGCCCAGCTAGGCAATTGGACTTGACGTAGCCGACATTACGTTCATCCTTACCCTTAGTCCGGGGACGCACAGGCCTGCACGCTACTGCAGTCAGCGACCAATATTGCAGGAACTGCTGAAATCTTGGATTCAGACGAAAGTCACCAGTTTGTACGTTGTGCGTATGAACCATGGATTTTGGATTATCAATCAGCACATGCCTTGGTAACCCTCCAAAATGTTGCAATGCTCCTTCAATCCCCGCAAACCAGCTACTTTGCCGTTCTCCAGTGAATGCCTGAACAAAGCACCTTCGGGAGAAGCCCAGTGTTGCTACAAATACAAAGATGCGCTCTGAAACACCGCCAATCATCACAGATTTGGTCCCAAAATCTATCTGTAACTGTTCACCGGGTTCCGTCTCAAACCGAACGGTAGCGAGTGCACTAGCCACCATCCGTGTTCGCAGTGGCTTGACGGCTCGCTGGATTGTTCGAATATGGACATCCATCCCGTGTTGTCGCTTCAGCTCTTGACGAAGAACATCACAGTTACCGTGATGCTTGATAAACTCCGCCTCAAGCCAAGGACCAAGGTCAGAAAGTTGACCTGAGCGCTTTGTGCGCTTGTACGGTTCCCAATGACCAAGTCGTGAGAATCGCCGAACTGTGTTACGGCTAACTTTCAGTTCACGGGATATCTGTTTCAACCCAAGACCTTGATCCCGCAAACACAAAACAACCTGTGCCAAACTGGCAGACACCATTGTGGATACACCATGACTCTCCAAAGATTCATGAGCATCCGAGAATTTACTATCCACTTCAACCTCCTCCGACAAGAGGGGTCAATATTCATGTCGTTAGGGGGTCAGTTTTACATGTCGCCTGACATGTAACCACATCCACATACACCGTTGTTTTCGCAGTATGGACACTTCAATAATCCGTGAAGCAGATAATCTTGTGTCAACACCGATTGAAAATTCCTCATTTCACCGATTGAAAAATCCCCACTTCTC
>VFQT010002097.1_pt1 | contig 21400 bp, 20 predicted proteins | sample 3512381 | NCBI WGS metagenome assembly VFQT01 (sample SAMN10412376, study PRJNA504923) | tailings metagenome | isolation source: Relicate 2 Philex TSF3 active mining site | place: Philippines: Tuba, Benguet | collected 2017-08-29
AACCGCAGCGAGAAGATCCAGTTGCATATCGCGGCCCAATTCTTCATAAAGTACTCGAGCAGTTGCTTGCTGATGCCTTTTGGGGAGAGTTAGATTTTCTCTTGCTTGACCTTCCACCTGGTACAGGTGATATCGCAATCTCACTTGGCCAATTGATTCCTTCTTCTGAATTAATCGTGGTCACCACGCCACAAGTAGCTGCCGCAGAGGTTGCAGAGCGGGCTGGGCGCCTGGCTCATCAACTCAAACAACAGCTCTCGGGAGTCATTGAAAACATGTCTGCCTTTGCCTGTCCGCATTGTGGCGAGATGATTTCGCTCTTTGGGACCGGGGGTGGCGAGGAGACTGTGGCTCGATTGGAGCGATTGACTGGTAGCAAGGTTCCGTTACTAGGACGGATTCCTTTTGATCCGGCGCTTCGCGAGGCCGGAGATATTGGAGCTCCACTGGTCGAAGGAGAACCAACTACAGAAGCCTTCCGTAACATTGCAGATCACTTGCTTAAGCGAAACGCATCTCTTGCCGGTCGTCGACTTCCAATTTCAGCTAATTAAGTTTCCTTTTCTAATCGGTTCGATTTTGATCGTCGGATCGTAACTCTTCCAATAATTCACGAAGTTCGCTACGAATAAAATCTCGAGTTGCAGCATCACCAAGGCCCTCTCGTAAAGCTGCAATTTCTCGGGTGAGATACTCAGTTGCAGCTAGATTTCGCTCATCGCGGGAGCGATCTTCTGCCGACTGGATGCGATCGCGATCGGCCTGCCTATTCTGCGCAAGCAAAATCAAGGGCGCTGCATACGAGGCTTGCAGGGACAAAATCAGCGTCAAAAAAATAAATGGAAAGGGATCAAAGCGGAGATTACTTGGAGCAAATGCATTCCATAGCACCCAAGTCAGTACAAACACTGACATGTAAACCAAGAAATTAGCAGTCCCTAGGAAACGGGCAAAACGTTCGGAGAGTTGGCCAAATGCCTCCGAGTTATAGGTAGGTCGCAGTGATCGCTTTCCACGACGTGGTAGATCAAGACGATTGCTCATTTCAACACCTCCCGGCTGTCATCATCGTGTCGGGCTCGCCAGTTTTCAGGGAGCAAATGGTCAAGAACATCGTCGACAGTTACAACGCCAAGCAGTCGGTCATTCTCATCAACAATTGGAACTGCCACTAAGTTGTACGCAGCAAAGTATGACGAGATAGTCGTTAGATTTTTATCCGGCGTTAGCGATTCGGATTCAGTGTCGATAATCGAACCAAGGAGCGTTGCTGGTGGTTCGCGCAATAACCGCTGAAAATGCGCTATTCCAAGGAACTTTCCGGTAGGAGTCTCGTGTGGTGCTCGGGTTACGAATACTTGAGCAGCTAGGGCTGGAGTTATTTCGCTCGCTCGAAGAGCTGCCAGCGCCTCCGCTACCGTGTTGTCGGCAGCAAGAATTACTGGCTCCGTTGTCATCATTCCACCAGCAGAGTAATCCTCATACACCATCAAACGTCGAACATCCTCGGCATCCTCAGGCTCCATCAAGTTAAGGAGTGATTCTGCTTTTTCACTTCCCACTTCACGAAGTAGGTCGGCAGCATCGTCAGGATCCATCTCGCCAAGCACATCTGCAGCGCGCTCACCTTCCAGTTGAGCAAGAAGAGCTACGCGTTCGCCCTCTTCCATCTCCTCGAGGACATCAGCAAGTCGCTCATCATCAAGAGCGCGCGCAATCTCGACTCGTCGCGGCATCGAAAGATCGTGAAGGGCTCCTGCAAGATCTGCAGCCTTTAAGGTGGCCAAAGTAGCCATCAGGCTGCGCGCCCCATCGTCAGTTTCACCAGTAAGGAATTCGGTGAGTTCGGAGTAATCAACTGTCTTGCCTGGGCTTCGTCGACGCAAACCAGAGCTTTTTGGTGCAACGTGAACTTTGCTCAGCAACCAGTCGCCACGGCGATTCTGTTCCATAGCGATATCTTCGATAACAACACGATCAGTATTGCCGATGAGGGTAGTGGTGCGATCAAGAAATTCACCAAGCACTAAGAATTCACCGGGACGAGGTTGAAAGCGACGCACATTCAATAATCCAGTGATGACGACAGTTCCAGGCTCAATCGAGGTTATTCGAGTAATGGGAATGAAAATTCGACGTCGTGGAGGCACCTCGATTATCAAACCTAAGACGCGTGGAGCAATGGGACCTGTTTGTAGGGTCGCGACAGCATCGCGCACCTTCCCCACTTGGTCACCCGCTGGGTCGAAAACGGTAGTTCCCGCAAGGCGCGCTATAAAGACTCGATTCCATGTAGCGCTCATATAGGTAAGGGTACCGGTTAGGGTCTTCCTCATGATTTCGCAAGAAAGTCCGCAGCGACGTTTGCGATCTCCAGTAGCGGGCGCTGATTTACTCCGATTGGCAATTGGGGTGATTGGTATCGGGACCTCAGGTCCGCTCATTGCGTGGGGAACTATGGCTGTTCCTGTTGCTATCTTCTGGCGCAATCTCGGCGGCTCGCTCATCACCTTACCTTTTGCACTAGCTAAAGGAGAATGGCGCCGCTTATCAAAGATTTCCTGGGGTTGGTCAATTCTGGCCGGGGTTTTTCTTGCTCTTCACTTCATCTGTTTCTTTTACTCGATGCGCATGACAAGCGTTGCCAGTGGAACCGCATTGACTGCAACACAACCAATCTTCGTGGCGCTGTGGTTGCGATACAAAGGGAGAAAAGTCGATCATCGAGTCTGGATTGGGATGGGAATCTCGATGATTGGAGTTTTGATTATCACCGGCGTTGATTGGTCGCTCTCAACACGTTCGCTAATTGGTGATCTCGTGGCGCTGCTTGGGGGAGCTTTAGCGGCGGCATACATGATCGCTGGTTCGCATGTGCAGAAATCAGTTTCGACGACGACATACACAGCAATCTGCTACCTGGTTTGTGCGCTTACTTGTTTGATAGTAGTTATTCCAAGTGATGCTTCATTAACAGACTACCCACAATCGGAATGGCTACTAATCCTTGGATTGATTGTGGGAGCGCAACTACTAGGTCACACCATGTTCAATCAAGTTTTAGTTCGCGTGAATCCGGCAGTAGTTTCGCTCATCGTCTTCTTCGAGGTTCCGGTTGGAGCTTTGCTGGCAGCATGGTGGCTGGATCAAATTCCACCAGCAGGAATCATTCCTGGCATTGCACTTTTAATATGTGGAAGCGCACTAGTTGCTACTCGAACTTCGCAACTTCAAGGTGAACAAACTCATGTTAATTGACCTTCATACCCATACCAACGTAAGTGATGGTCTTGATTCCCCCGAGGACTTAGTTGGTCAGGCTAAAAGCGCCGGCCTATCAGTTATCGCTATTACTGATCACGACACAGTCATCGGATGGGAGCGATTGCGCCCACCTACTAAACAGGGCAGATTAACTGTCGTTCCAGGGGCAGAGATATCCTGTCAAACAACATCAGGTATGAGCGTGCATATGTTGGGTTATTTATTTGATCCTAACGATGGTCCTCTTACTGAGATTATGTCGTTAACTCGCGATGATCGAATTCCTAGAATGAAAAAGATCATTGAGTTACTCAATGGTGCGGGAATCGGTGTCACATTTGATGATGTTGTAGAGCGCTCTGGCAGTGCAGCAACCGTTGGCCGACCCCATCTTGCCGACGCCTTAATTTCACTAGGCGTTGTAGCAACTCGCGACCAGGCTTTTACCCAATATCTACATAATGACTCGCCGTTTTACGTAGGCCACCTAGCTCCTAGCCCCGAAGAGGCTATCGCGGCAATTAACAGAGCTGGCGGCGTCAGTGTCTTGGCGCACGGTCTCGCTGGAACGCGTGGGGCAATTTATTCGCTCGATGAAATCGCGAAGTTGGTTGACCATGGACTGGCTGGAGTCGAAGTAGATCACCGAGACCATGATCAGCAAGCGCGTGCACAGCTTCGCGAGTTGGCAGAATCTCTCAATATCTTTGCGACCGGCTCGAGTGATTATCACGGAACTAGCGTCGGTCAACGACTTGCCATGGAAGTCACCGCGCCGGCTGTATGGGAAGGTCTCCTCGCCCGTGGGAATGGATGCGAGGTTTTTTCGTTATGAATGCGAATCTAGGGACGATTAGCGCTCTCACCTTCGGCATCCAGGTTTTCGTAACACTTATTGTCATCATCGACCCGCCAGGGGTGATGCCAATATTCCTCTCATTGGTATCCAAGTATCCGATTGCAGAGCAACGGCGGTTGGCATGGAAGACTGCGAGCGTCTCACTTCTGGTCATCATAGTTTTTGCGCTTTTCGGTCAGTTTATCCTCGACTACCTCAAGATTTCTTTGCCGGCTCTTCAAGGTGCCGGTGGATTGCTCCTCTTACTTGTTGCACTTGATCTGCTTATTGGCAACGAACGTAAACCAGCGAACGATAGCGATGTCAACGTCGCGTTAGTGCCGCTCGGAACTCCATTACTCGCCGGTCCAGGTGCAATTGTCGCCACCATAATCTTTGTCAAGCAAGCGACCTCGAGCTCTACAGGTTCTGCAACATTGATGGCAGCACTTTTGATTGCAATTGTGATTCTGCATATCTTTCTTGGATTGGTACTGGCATATTCCACGGGCATAATCAAGATCATTAAGAAGTCCGGCGTCACGTTGATTGCTCGCATCGCCGGATTATTGCTCGCAGCTATTGCGGTGCAGATGATCGCCGATTCGGTTCGCGCCTTCATTAACGCATGAGCAATCAGCAATCATTTGAGGGGATGCCGGAAAAGTTATTTGCTTGCACTCCGTATCGTCTTGAAACGTGGCTGGACTGTCCTAAGAAATATCGGTACACCTATATAGATATTCCCAAACCACCACGTGGCGGACCATGGGGTCACACCAGCATGGGAAGCGCTGTCCATAACGCGCTGCGAGAGTGGTTCACGCTCGACCCTGAATTAAGAACAGTCGAAAAAGGTGCAGAGCTTGTTGTAAAGCATTGGCGTAACGAGGGATTTCGCGACGATGAACAATCAGAGCGATACCGATTTCGCGCGCAAAATTGGGTCCGTCAATATCTCGAGAAAGTAGATCCAGAAGTGGAGCCTCGAGGGCTCGAACGCACGGTAAGTACTACAACCGAACGACTTTCCTTATCTGGTCGAGTTGATCGAATTGATGAACGCGATGGGGAATTGGTGATTATCGATTACAAGACTGGAAAACGACCTCCAGACGAGGCAGAGACCGGAGGATCTTTGGCGCTAGCGATTTATGCGCTCGGCGCGGAACGAACGCTACGCAAGCGTTGTCGAACGGTTGAGCTCCATCACCTGCCATCGGATACCAAAGTTGCCTTTCGTCATGATGACCAGTCGCTTGCGCGCCACATTAAGCGCGCTGAGCAAATCGCTTCCGAGGCATTAGTCGCTACCGCGGAACAGCGCTTTCCAGCGACTCCGGGAGCACTTTGTGCGTATTGCGATTACGCTCGGATATGTAGCGATGCTGATCGAGCCCCCGCGCAACCATGGGCCGGTCTCGACGAACAGTAAGTGAAAGCACGTAATTTGGCAGTACTCAGCCAGAAATAAGGAGCTTGATTGGTGAGCAAGGGATACTTCGCGCCGGATTCAATCGTCGCGACATTACATTCGGATCCAGCGTTAATCGTTGGTGGAATTCGCGCGCTCATGGAACAAGCGCTCCATCCCAGTGCAATGGCAGGAGTAGCCAAGTACTCAGATTTTCGCGATGACGCGTGGGGAAGGCTACGTCGCACGGGCGAGTATGTCTCCCTGGTTACTTATGGCGCTCGCGAGGAAGTTGATCGAGCCGCGGAACGTGTCCGAATGATCCACCATCGATTGGGTTTAGATTCACAAGAAGAGCTCTTGTGGGTGCATACATCAATGGTCGATGCTTTTGTCGATATCGCAAAGAGGTCGGGAATGCCGCTTTCCGCATCCGACATCGATGATTACTTAACTCAGATGGTTACCTTTGCTGAGTTAGTTGGCATTGATCGTGAGAGCGTGCCGCGTTCGGCTCTTGAACTTCAAACGTATATGAACGAGATCCAACCGAAACTTGCCGCGACCGATGAAGCGAAACGGACAGCGGTCTTTCTTACCTTTCCTCCCATGTCACCATTAATTCGCTTAGCCACTCCGGCAACGCCATTGTGGGCCTCGGTCGCAACCCTTGCAGCCGCGTCTCTGCCACGTTGGGCGCGAGATATGTATGGTTGGCCAACATTTCCTGGGCAAGAGAGCGCAACAAATCGAGCATTGGTAGCCTTTCGTAAGAGCGCACTGCGCCTACCTGAAGCAATGCGGATGAGTCCATATGCGCGCGAACAACGTAATCTCATGAGCCAGATAAATCAGGAGAGTGGTGTGCGATGAGCCGCATCATCGCAGTGATGAATTCTGCAGGTGGGGTGGGACGGACAACCAGCGCTCTCGCACTGGCTGTGGCTTTCTCTGAATACGGGCGGAAGGTTCTTTTAGTCGATTGTGACCCGCACGGGGCGTTATCTTTTATTTTAGGCAAAGAGAATTCGCATCGAACTGCGTTCGATATCTATTCGGGTCGAGAGCGTGCACTCGGCATGATTCATCAGACTCAGGAACGAGTCGACTTGATTCCGTCTTCACCCAAGTTATCTGAGGTCGCTCGGCTCAAAAACGAAGGCATTCTTTTTTCATCTCTAAACTCATTCGAACATGACGTGATTATCATTGATTCTGGTTCAGGATTTGATGCTCTGAATCAGAGCATCATTGCTGCGGCTGACGAGATAATTATTCCAACGCGATTAGATCTGCTATCAATCCGCGGGGCTCTTGAGATTGCCCAAGCGAGCAAGAGCAATCGAGGAAAAATCCGAGCGATACTGCCAACCTTAGTAGAGGCGCGTGCCAAGCATGCAAATGAGATGATGACCGAACTCAAAGCGAAGTTCGGAAAGAGTGTTATCGATCCAGGAATTCCCAAGAGTCCACTTATTCTCGAAGCGGTAGTTGCCGGACAATCGCTCTTGAACTTTAGAAAGGCAAGTGATTTAGCAGGCCGCTATCGGGAGATAACGTACGACTTACTTTAATTAGTTGGTACCGAAGCCCACTTTTCGTTCAGAACGTGCGCTTACTTCAACAAAGCCCACTTTTGTGGCCGGCACGATTAAACGGCGACCCTTTTCATCGGTAAATGCAATGTGTGAGCCTTCATGCAAAGCTCGCGCAACTGTAGCTTCGATCTCATCGGCGGTATTGGTCAACTCAATCGTAAGTTCTCGTGGTGAATCTGTGATGCCGATTCGTACTTCAACCTTACTTCCGGCAGTTGCAGTTGACGTGTCTACACTTTTCTTGGCGCTCATAATCTCAGCCTACCTATTTATCGCTTACCGCGCTCGTCTAGCGTTCGTGGATATCCGGAGATGCCACGCCATTGGAGATTGGCAACAAGTCGTGCAGCTTCCTCACGCGGAACCCGACCATCGCGCTCTAGCCAATAACGTGCAGTGAATTGCGCAGTTCCAACTAAGCCAATTCCAAGAAGCATCGCGGCCTCATCGGGGATACCTGTGTCTGCTGCAATCACCGCGCTCACAGCTGCTGCGCAGTCGTAGGTCATGCGAGTAAGTCGTTCTCGAACAGCTGGTTCTACGCTCATATCACTTTCGAAGAGAAGGCGATAAGCCTCACCCTCTTCCTCGATGAAGTTGAAATATGCATCAACCGTTGCTTTTACTCGGTCGGCATTATCGTGGGTTGAGGCGATGGCGCGTTGTATCGAATAGACCAATTGGTCGACATGAAGATCTAGAACGGCTAGATAAAGATCGAGTTTGCTAGGAAAGTGTTGGTAAAGAACGGGCTTGCTTACTCCGGCGCGATCGGCAATCTCATCCATAGCAGCAGCGTGATAACCGGCTGCAGTAAAGACTTCAAGAGCGGCGGTGAGTAGTTGTGCCCGCCGTTCATCGCGCGGCAAACGCGCCTTGGAATCGCTCATAGGGTCGATGGTAGGCCTTCGAGTGGAGCGAGGGTAAATAAACATGGCAGAGTAGGGGTGTGAGCCTTCCCATGAATCCGCCCCTAAAACCACTAGTTGAGCCTGGTCCTTCGCTCACAGTTGATCAGGTTCGTCGCTATAGCCGCCACCTGATAATCCCCGATGTCGCGATGGATGGCCAGCGCCGGTTGATGGCTGCCAAAGTGCTCTGCGTGGGCGCGGGCGGTTTAGGTTCGCCAGCTTTGATGTATTTAGCAGCTGCCGGAGTAGGGACATTAGGAATTGTTGAATTCGATGTTGTCGATGAATCAAATCTGCAGCGTCAGATTATTCACGGCCAAAGCGATATCGGAAAGAGCAAGGCGCAGAGCGCGGCCGAGAGCATCGCTGAAATCAATCCCTACACCCAAGTGATAATTCACGAGACACGTCTTGATAATTCAAATGTTATGGAGTTGTTCTCTCAATATGACTTGATTATCGATGGCACTGATAACTTCGCGACGCGATACATGGTCAACGATGCAGCAGTACTTCTTGGCAAGCCATATGTATGGGGTTCGATCTACCGCTTCGATGGACAAGCAAGCGTCTTCTGGGCAGAACACGGTCCCTGCTATCGCTGTCTTTACCCGGAACCACCACCTCCGGGCATGGTTCCCAGTTGTGCAGAAGGTGGCGTACTTGGTGTGCTCTGTGCATCCATCGGATCAATTCAAGTTACCGAGGCGATCAAGTTGCTAACTGGAATCGGGGAACCTCTTATCGGTGAATTGATGGTCTACGACGCTCTCGAAATGAGTTATCGCAAGGTTAAGATCCGGAAAGATCCGCATTGCGTTCTCTGTGGACCAAATGCGACACAAAAAGAACTTCTCGAAGATTATGAGGGGTTCTGCGGAGCAATTTCCTCGGCTGCAACAGAGGCTGTCGCTGGTTCGACGATCTCAGTTGAGCAGCTAAAGAGCAAGATGGATCACAAAGATAACTTCTTGTTGATTGATGTGCGCGAGCCTGCAGAATTTGAAATCGTTCGGATACCAGGGTCGGTGCTGATTCCCAAACAAGAATTTCTCGATGGATCAGTCCTTGCCAAGCTACCCCAAGATAAGCCAATCATTTTGCATTGCAAGAGCGGCGTTCGTTCCGCCGAATGTCTGGCCGTTCTCAAGGGAGCAGGATTTTCAGATGCCTCTCATGTCAGTGGCGGCGTGATCGCTTGGGCTAAGCAGATCGACACCTCGCTACCTACTTACTAATTCGTAGCGCGCGATTTAAGAAATCTAACTCAAGCAACATCAAGTTTTCAGCGACCACTTCTTGAGGTGTCATGTGAGTGACTCCAGTAAGTGGTAGCACTTCATGAGCCTTTCCAGCTTCCAGGAGTGCCGATGAAAGTTTGAGTGAGTTAGAGACGAGAACATTGTCGTCGACCATCCCATGGATGATCATCACAGGCACTGAGAGATTTTTCGCTTCATTAAGGAGCGATGAATTTTCATAATGTGGGCTCTTATCATCGGGACCCATGAAGCGCTCGGTGTAGAAAGTGTCGTAGAGGCGAAAATCGGCAACGGGTGCACCGATAATTGCAGCTTTGAATATATCTGGGCGACGAACTGCCGCTAGCCCTGCCAGGTAACCACCAAAAGACCAACCGCGAATAGCAACTCGTGAGGGGTCGATCAATCCAGGACGATTCTCCAATAGCGCAGTGACCGCATCCGCCTGATCTTCAACCGGTGCGCGGGAGAGGTCATCGAGGATTGCCCGCTCCCAGGTTGGATTTCGATGTGGGGTGCCCCGTCCATCGACGATGAGGACGGCAAAACCTTGATTAGCGATCCATTGCCCCTCCGCGTAGGCGCCTTTTGCATGAACTACCCGCGCATGCCCAGGCCCGCCATACGGATCCACAAGGAGTGGCAGGTTTTTATGTTCACGATTCTGAGGAAGTAGGAGCGCGCTATGGAGTTTGCGTTCGCCGAGGAGTAAAAATTCAGGTTCTGCATCCACGGTTGGCTTTTCGTTGAGCGCTTTGATGGTGCGCGTTAAGCCATCACGTTTGATTACCGCAGAAACTTCATAACTTTCTAAATCACGAGAGATGAGCACCAGCGTTCCGCCTGCTGAGCGCGCCATGTGTACACCAGGTTTTGTCGTGAGTACTTCGAATTCGCCACCCCAACCGCGCCAATAAATATGAGATTGCCCTGGTTCGAAACTTCCAGAGAAAGTAATACCATCTCGATCTATCGCGATAATCCCGTCAACTTGGAGATTTTTGGGGGTAATCACCTCGCCATTTAGGGCAATCCCATGGGTATCTTCGTAAATTACATGGGTAATCAACTCACCTGAAGGGCTCCAAGCTGGAACCCCACCCACCAAATCAATCCATGCCGGATCCTTCAATTCTGCAATTACTCGGCAGTGACCAGCGTCGACATCAATAGCGAGTATTTCGCCATGGCGTTGATTGCGAGACATAGTCAAAATCAATGGTGGCACTTTGCCATCTCCAGGAACGACGGCACATAGATATTCATGTTTTGGATTCCAACTAAGTTCTTTTCGTGAAAAATCAGAGAGGTCGAGAACGAATAGAGAGGTAATGACGTTTGCGGTGCCAACAAATGGGTAGCGCACCTCTCGTGGAGCGCTCTGTGGATCTGCTGGATCACTTATCCAAATCCTGGTAACTGGAGTTTGGTCAAAACGCTCAACAAATAACGATTTGCTATTAGCGTTCCACCAAAACCCATGATGACGAGACATCTCTTCGCTGGCTACAAATTCTGCAGTGCCATAAAAGATATCTTCATGCTCTGGAGTACATAACACGTCAACTTTGTTATTACGACTTAAATGCAGTTCTCCATCAGGTGTGACGTATGCGATTGCATTACCGTCTGGAGCAAGCTGAGGATCAATTACCACTCCAGCGCTCGCCTGTTCGGTAATTTTCTTGCTTGGTATATCGAGACAGTACAACCTGCCTGAAAGTACAAAAGCAATTTTTTCGCACCTTTGGTCAGTGGAGTACGAAGTAATGCCGCCGGCAGATTCTCGGGTACGTTCCCGTCGAGCTCGTTCTTCAGCCGAAAGATGTTCTTCGCCATCAATCAGCAAGTGGAGGGGATCTACGAGTAACTCTTCGACATCAGTGCGAAGGTCGTATTGATAGAGGCGCCCGATTCGATCAGTGCCTGACGCACTTCTCACGAATATCACTCGTTGCCCATCTGGCGAAAGGGTGAAGGTGCGTGGTACGCCGAGAGAGAAACGAAGGGTTTTCGCTGAGTGACGCGGAAATGAGAGTTGCGACATGGCGACCATAGGAAAGCACCGTACCCTTTCATCCATGAATTCGGCCACACCTAGGCGCCTCTTGCTAGTTCATGCACACCCTGATGATGAAACGATAAACAACGGTGTCACGATGGCGAAATATGCTCACGAAGGATGTGAGGTTGCGCTCGTCACCTGCACGCGCGGCGAGGAGGGGGAGATTCTCGTTCCAGAGCTGGCAGCTGCCGCTAGTGATAAAGAGGATCGATTGGCAGTGATTCGCGAAGGCGAACTAGCGCAAGCGCTGCAGGCTCTGGGAGTTCGACACCATTGGTTCCTCGGCTCACCGGAGAAGATCTATCGAGATAGCGGCATGATGGGCGCACCTCAGAATTCAAGAAGTGATGTTTTTTGGAACGCAGATCCGCTCGAAGCGGCAGATGCACTCGCCGACTACATTATGGATTTTAGGCCACAGGTAATGATCACTTATGACGAGTTCGGTGGCTATGGCCATCCAGATCATATTCAAACACATCGAGTTGCGATGAAAGCAGCCGAAATCAGTAGCGCGCGTGGATGGGACATTCAAAAAATTTATTGGAACATAATGCCGCGCTCTGTCGTACAGAAGGGGATGGATGCGATGAAAGCGGTTGGCTCAGATTTTTTTGGTGTCGAATCTATCGACGAACTCCCTTTTGTAAAAGATGATTCCTTGGTTCATGCTGTGATCGACGGAAATTCATATATCGAAATGAAGACGGCAGCGATGAAAGCCCACCGCACTCAGATTGCCGTTGATGGCCCATTCTTCGCGCTCTCGAATTCATTGGGAATGCAGGTTTTTGGGTACGAGTACTACACCCGAGTTAAAGGTTCCGCAGGGCCCGAACTTGATGATGAAGGTCGTGAGATAGACCTCTTCTCGGGAGTGCCGCTATGAGGCGTTTAATCGAAAACCTCTCAACTCTCGCTATCGGCATCGTGGTCGGAACCCTTGGAGTGGTTGTGCATAACTACTCGATCGGGTGGTTTCCTTTCGGATTGATTGTGGCTCTGGCAGGTTCCGTCGCTGCTAGTGGCGTGATGGGCGTTCACTGGGCCAGGCGTGGAGTCAGAATCTGGTTTCTTATTGGTTGGTCGTTTGTCGCACTTCGTGCTGGAATGTTTGGTAATAGTGATGAATTACTCATAATGGCAAACGGCACCGGGAGCGCGTATCTGGGACTAGGGTTCTTACTAGTGTTCTTGAGCATCTGGGCGCGAATTTAAAGGTGAGATTCTCAAAGGGGTCTGCGAAATAAGAATATGAAAAGAGAGACTCGCAAACAGAGTGTCGTAACGCTATTGCTGGCTGGCATCGGGACGTTAGCCATCCTATGGCTAGGGTTGTGGTTATCAGTTGGTGCGAAGATTCCACCTAAGACAACTTTTCTCAACGTTGAGATTTCCAAACTTTCTCAAGAACAAGCTGCAGAAAAAATCTTGAGGGAAAAGAAGGACGAATTAAATGGTGAACTACGTTTTAAGGTCGATTCGAAAAAATTTACCTTGCCAGTCAAAGATTCTGGTATTCGATTAGATATCGAAGCTAGTTTGAGTGCTATCCCTAGGCGCACTTGGAATCCGGTTCAGCTACTCACACTTCTTTTTAGCGAAAAAAGCATCGAGCCTGTGATTATCTCCGATAAAGATGAATTCCGAAGAGCGATTCGCACCATAGAACGCGAGGTCAACGTCGCGCCCAGAAATGCAGATATCGTCTATGACGCCATTGTTCCGAAAATAATCACCGCGCGCCCAGGAAAATCTTTAGATCGCGAAAAGGCTGTTTTGACTATCGAAAATCAATGGTTGCGCAGCGATGCTATCGAACTATCGACGAAACCACGTGCAGCTCGAATTTCAGATGACGAAGCTTCAGAATTGTTGGCATTCGCCCAACTCGCTACTTCGGCTCCAGTATTTGTGACGCTTCAGATCAAGAAGCCAGTAACTTTCACGCTCACTCCGGATGTAATTGCGCAAGCATTGACTTTTTTACCCGGTCGGGATGAGAAATTAGAAGCTAAGTGGTTGAAGGCAACATTCATCAACGCAGTTGGCAAAAAGTGGACTTCCCACGTCGTCGAACCAGTGAATGCCTCTTTCACAATGAGTGGGGGAGAGCCGCGAGTGCAACCATCGCGCGATGGTTTAGATGTACCGGAGGAGAAATTGAGCGCAGCCCTTCTTGATGCGTTGGCAAAGGTTGGCTCCGAGCGAAAAGTAACGCTTATTCCGGAACCGGTCGCTGCAAAAATCACCACAGAGATGGCTGGCGGATTAGGAATTAGAGAAGTGATGGGTACCTTCACAACCTTTTTCCCCTATGCGGAATATCGAATAATCAACATTCAGCGCGCTGCGCGATGGATGGATGGAGTGATTATCAATCCAGGCGAGGTATTCAGTTATAACAAGGCGGTTGGGGAACGAACAGAAGCGCGTGGATTTGTTCCGGGAATAATGATTGATCGCGGAGTATTTCAAAAAGATTGGGGTGGTGGAGTTTCGCAGGTGGCGACGACAACGTGGAACGCTGCATGGTTTAGCGGATTAGAGCTACTTCAACATAAACCCCACAGTTTCTACATCTCTAGGTATCCAGCAGGACGTGAATCTACCGTCGCGTGGCCAAGTGTCGATGTAAAATTTCGAAATAACTCAGGTAGTCCTATTTTTGTTGATACCTCCTTTACCAACAGGTCGGTGACCGTGACTATTTATGGCACCAAATTTCTTGATGTAGAGACCGAAAGTGGTCCACGGACAAATCCGGTGGATTTTCGAGTATTTGAGAATGACTCTAAAGATTGCATCTTTCAGGAGGGAGTTGGTGGGTTTACCATCGATGTCTGGCGCATTCTCAAGCGCGAGGGGGTAGAAGTAAAGCGAGAGAAGTATCGGACCCGTTATCGTCCCGAAGATCGGATCATCTGCACCAACCCCAAAGCGCGCTGGATGAATCCACCTATCGAGGTGCAAAGAGCTCTCTCTCGTTAGAGCGCTTCCCAGCTCTGACCTTCGGCTCCATCAATAACTCTAATTCCGTGGCCGATAAGCACATCACGTAGTTCGTCGCTTAGTTTCCAATCGCGGTCTGCGCGAGCTTGAGCGCGTTGCTGGAGTAGTGACTGTACCTCTGTGCTGATGTTTATCGACTCAGTTCGGCCGAGTTCTAGGCCAAGCAAAGCATCTGAGGCAAGAAAAGTAGCTCGCTTCTGCGCATCCGAAATGTTGTCATCACGCTCAACTTTTCGAAGTAGCAATAATGCAGCCACCGTATCCAAATCATCAGCAAAATGTGCCCGAATCGCGTCGAGGACTTTTTGGTTAACGTCACCATCAGATGGCCACGCGGCAATTTTTTTTCGCCAACGTTTAAGAGTTGTTTGTGCTGCTTCGATACTCTCCCACGTTAAATTCATCTGAGTTCGGTAGTGGCTCTCCAAGAAAAGTAGTCGCAAAGCAAGTGGGTCAATTCCGCGTTCCATGAGATCTGAAATGTGCAGTACGTTCCCAGCACTTTTTGCCATCTTTTTTCCTTCAAAGAGCAAATGTTCACCATGAACCCATTGCTTAACGAATTCAGAATTAGTGGCCGCATTACTTTGCGCACGCTCATTCTCGTGATGAGGAAAGCGAAGATCTATTCCACCAAGATGTAATGAGACACCATTGGGGTAGTAGTGCAACGACATCGCCGAGCACTCAATATGCCACCCAGGAAAGCCAGCTCCCCACGGGCTAGGCCAGGTCATCTCTCGATTAGCAGATGCCGATTTCCAAAGTGCCCAATCGGCATGAAATCGCTTTCCCTGCTCTGTTTCAGTACTCGACGTGTCGAAGCGATACCCAGCTTGCAATTGATCGAGCGAGTTGTGACTAATCGCGCCGTAACCTTTGAAACTTCGAGCAGCAAAGTAAAGCGAGCCATCTGTTCCTTGATATGCCGATCCAATGTAAATCAACTGTGCAATCAAATCTGTAATGAGCGCAATTGATTCACTTGCTTTCGGATATGCATCTGCCGGTTGGATATTCAAAGCTTGAAGGTCAGCGTGAAAGGCGCCCTCGTAGAATCGGGCAATATCAAAGGGATCTTTCTTCTCCAGTTTTGCTTGGGTAAGGATTTTGTCCTCGGCAAAATCGATATTTACATCGTCATTGAGATGACCAACATCCGTGATGTTTTGGATGTATCGGTAACCAACGCCCTCTGCTCGAAGAGTTCGCCTCACAAGATCGCCCAACAGGAATGTCCGCATATTTCCAACATGCGCAAAGCGATAGACAGTTGGGCCACAACAATAGATATCGACTGTTCCGCTAGTTGCGGGAAGGACCTCAATCAGTCGTTTTTCCTTGGTGTCATAAAGTCGCACTTAACTGTCCAACCTTTTCCAAATAACAATTTTCTCAGGATCGAATCCTTTAATCATCCCTCGTTTATCTCTGATGTGAGTCAAATCAACCAAGTGACCCAATAGGTCCCGGAATTTCCCCGGCTCCTCATCGTGAATCCGAATGGTCACGCGTGAACCGATATCGCTCGCGCCTGGCGCCGGAGGCTGGGTGTGGTTGGGCACATTCACCAGCATAGAGTGGAAATTAGCGGTCGAGGCAGCATAATTGGGGGCTGACGCGGACATCCTTGGTAGCTAGTGAGGAAAAGGTAAGGAGATTACGGTGACCTACATCATCGCGGGGCCATGTATCGATGTAAAAGATAAGTCATGTATCGAAGAGTGCCCAGTGGATTGCATTTATGAGGGCGGTCGAATGCTTTATATCCAGCCCGACGAGTGCGTTGATTGCGGTGCCTGCGAACCGGTCTGCCCAGTCGAGGCTATTTATTACGAAGATGATGTACCGGGTGAATTTAGCGATTTTAAATCGATTAACGAAGAGTTCTTCAACGAACTCGGCTCTCCAGGTGGCGCGAGTAAAGTCGGCGCGCAAGAGAGTGATCATCCAGCAGTTACGGCGCGCCCGAAAGGGTAGTTACGGCAGATCGAGAAGTGAGACTCCCGGATTTTCCATGGGATCTTCTTGCGCCATACAAAAAGATTGCTAGTCAACATCCCGATGGGTTGATTGATCTATCGATTGGAACTCCAGTGGATTCCTCGCCAAGCGCGATGCAAAGCGCGTTAGCCGAAAGCGGAGATGCACCGGGGTATCCGCTTACTATCGGAAACGCAGAGCTTCGCCAGGCGCTTGAACGATGGATTAGAGCGAAGTTCTTCCCTGAAGGCCTCTTTGATTACCTTCCTACTATTGGTTCAAAAGAGATCGTCGGACTCCTGCCCACTATTTTGCAGTCAAAGCGAGTATTAATTCCTGAGATTGCCTATCCAACGTATCAAGTAGGCGCCTTAGTAGCTGGAGCAGAGTGGCTAGCAGTCGGCGATGATTGCAAGAGTTGGCCTACCGATTTCGATTTGGTGTGGATTAACTCTCCAGCAAATCCTCATGGTCGGGTCTTGGGTCCTGCGCAATTACGAGAGATCATCGAATGGGCACGAAAAACTAACACCATTGTTGTGAGCGATGAGTGTTATTTCGAATTGGGCTGGGAGAGCAATCCAATCTCGATGTTGGAAGCTGCCGATGGTGATTGCACTGGAATGCTGGTAGCCCACTCGCTCTCAAAAAGTTTTAATGCGGCAGGTTATAGAGCGGCATTCATTGCTGGAGATCCAGCTCTGATAGCAACTATTCGAGAGGTCCGAAAACACCTCGGTTTGATTATGCCAACCCCGATCCAGCGCGCTATGGCCGCCGCCCTTAATGCGCCAGATGAAATAAGCGTTCAAAAAGAGCGGTATCGCGCTCGCCGAGAGTTGATGCGGAACGCTCTTGTTGGGGCGGGATTTGAAATTTCTCATTCAGAGGCAGGCCTCTATCTTTGGTCTAGTCGCGATGAAGAATGTTGGACGAGTGTGCAGTGGGCGGCGGAACGTGGAATTTTGGTAACGCCGGGAATCTTCTACGGGCCAAAGGGCGAAAGACACGTTCGAGTGGCTCTGACCGCAACAGATGCGGACATTAGACGCGCAAGCGAACGACTCGCGTAGGAAGCGCAAGATGGAAGCAATTCTTCTTGTCGGCGGGAAGGGCACCCGCCTTTTGCCTCTCACGCGTGATACGCCTAAACCTATGCTCAAGGTGGCAGGCGTACCTTTTATCGCCCATCAAATTGGATACGCAAAACAGCACGGCATAAGCAGAATCGTGGTTGCTACCTCGTACAAAACCGAGCAATTTTTGGATTATTTAGGGGATGGAAGCGCTTTTGGCATCGAGATTATTCATGCTGTCGAGGCCGAACCTTTGGGAACAGGAGGAGCGATAGCTAACGCCGGAGTTTATTTGGAAAGTGGTGAGAGCGAACCAGTCGCAATCCTCAACGGTGATGTGCTTAGTGCACATGACATTAGCGCACAGATTCGAGTGCATCAGATGCATCAGGCAGATGCAACGTTGCATCTGATTGAAGTCGAAGATGCACGGGCATATGGCTCAGTACCCACCGATGAGGATGGTCAGATTTTGGAATTTGTCGAGAAGTCTGAGAATCCGCCAACCAAGTTTATTAACGCTGGTTGCTACATCTTTACCCGTCGAGTTATCAGCGAAATCCCGCGCGGCAAAGTTGTTAGCGTGGAACGGGAGACCTTTCCAAGTTTTTTGGGAGCTCATAAAAAGCTTTGGAGTTTCAAAAGTAATGACTATTGGATAGATATCGGCACACCTCAAGCGCTTCTCAAAGCATCAAACGATCTCCTGACTGGAGTTTTTTATTCCCCCGCACTGCCCTCTGAATCTTTACAGGGATCCTTCAAAGAGAAGCGGTTCATCGATGTTGGTGCCACTGTCGATAGCAGTGCGCAGATTGGTGTGGGCAGCGCGGTTGGAGTTTCCTCTATCAAAGCCAGAGTGGTTATTGAAGAGAGCATTATTGGTGATTCAGTTCTGATTGAAAATGGCGCGCAGATCCGTAGGTCAATTATCGGAAATGGAGTTGTAATTGGCGCAGGGGCAATAGTGGAAAACGGAATTATTGGGGGACCTGGCCTTGTAATCGAGCCGAATAGTCGACAAATTCATTGACCGCCGCAGCTATTCCGATAATTCCAGAAATATTTTCAATCCCTAACTTGACGAATCTAAGTTACAAGCGTGTAATTCTCCCTAGGTCCAACTGGGCTCGACGTCGGGTAGGAACCCGAGCGCCGAACCCGAGTTCATAACCAGAGACGATAGGGGCAATAGATGAGCGCACCGCTCACGCCGTTTGAGGGTGGAAACCCTGCAGAACTCTCCTGGCAAGAGCGCGCGCTCTGTGCCGAAACAGATCCCGAAGCTTTCTTCCCCGAGAAAGGTGGATCTACTCGCGAAGCAAAGCGGGTTTGCCTCTCGTGTGAGGTTCGTAGTGAATGTCTTGAATACGCGCTAGCCCATGATGAACGATTTGGAATATGGGGGGGCCTCTCGGAGCGGGAACGCCGCCGCCTCAAGCGTCGTCCTGCCTAGTAAATACCGGCTCACAGCCCGCTAAATTCGGGGTTCGCAGTCCACTTTTCCGCCTCTGACCATAGGGTTGTCGCCATGTCTGTTGAGAGTTCGCCCAGCGGTCAACGGGTAAGCGCCATCCTGGTAAGTCACAACGGCGCTCGCTGGTTACCTGAGGTGGTCGCCGCGCTTTCGAGCCAGGTTCGCCCTCCTGATTACCTATGCGCCGTTGATACGGGCTCTCGCGATGGATCAGGTGAGCTCTTGCGGAATTCTCGAATCGATGTGCTCGATACCGGTGAAGATGTGGGTTTTGGCGGCGCCATTGCGCTCGCCGTATCCCAACTGCCACCAGCGTCCAAGGTCATCGATCAATCGGGCGAGTTGGTTGAACGTGAGGTTGAGTGGCTTTGGCTACTTCACGACGATTGCGCGCCCGCACCAGATGCTTTAGCAGCACTTCTCGATGCCGTGTCATTGCGCCCAAATGTGGGAGCGGCCGGTCCCAAGATCTTGGGGTGGCACGACCGCACTCACTTACTCGAAATCGGTGTCACGATTGCACACAATGGCGCGCGCTGGACTGGACTCGAGCGAAACGAACGCGATCAAGGTCAACACGATGGTGATGGAACCATTCCAGTCCTGGCTGTAAGTACTGCTGGGGCGCTAATTAGACGGGATCTCTTTGAGGAGATCGGGGGCTTTGATGAGAATCTGCCACTTTTCCGTGATGATGTGGATTTTGGGATGCGTGCTCACATGGCTGGCTATTCGGTCATTTGTGTGACGGGCGCAAAGCTCTTTCATGCTGAAGCAGCAGCGACTGAGCGGCGCGCAATTGATGTTGCTGGCGGCACTTTCCATCGCCCACATCTTCTCGATCGACGGCATGCAGCTTTTGTCCTGCTGGCAAATCTGCCACTGTGGACCTTGCCTTGGATTACATTGCGAATTTTTGCTTCATCCATCATTCGGGCGACCGGATATTTATTGGTGAAATTGCCAGGTTACGCTCTTGATGAACTTGCTGCAGTTGCTCTGCTTTTTACTCGGTTAGATAAATTAAGAATCGCTCGTCGGGCGCGACGGAAAAACCGACTTCTACCAGCGCGCGTAATTCGGCCGCTACTGGCTCCATGGAGTGAGCAGATTAAGCTCGGTGCAATCCGAGTTCGCGACTTAGTGTTACGGCGAATCGAGCGAGTTCCCGAGCCGGTTGTTGGGAACGTGTTCGTTGAAAGCGATGATGCTTACGAAGAGGAATTGCTAGCGCCCGTAAAGACTGGTTTCTGGCGTCAAACTTTTTCTCGACCTCTGGTCATCACAATCCTCCCACTCATACTCATCTCGATCATTGCAGGAAGATCACGCTTTGGATCTCTTGCGGGGGGCGCACTGGCAAGGGTTGGCGATAGTGCATTTTCCTATCTGGAGTTTTATGGACAGTCGTGGCACGCGTTGGGTGTTGGATCGGGTCGAAGTAACCATCCGTTTTCCGCATCGCTTGCTCTCGCATCTCTAGTAACTGGAGCTAATCCATCACTACTGGTTTCAATTCTTTTCTTGTTCGCCCCTATATTCGCACTACTCACGATGTACTTATTCCTTCGGCGCACCGGTGTCGCTCAATGGATGGCTATTGCAGCGGGATTGTTGTACGCAAGCTCGGCGCTTTTGGTGACATCTATCGATTCTGGATTTTTAAGCACAATCGTGCTCATAATCGTTCTGCCCCTATTTGCACTCGTTGTGCGACCGCTCTTTACTCGAAATGAAAATGATGTGAATTGGCGTCGAATATCTGTCATTGCCTTTTCCGTCGCTTTGGTGTCAGCGATTTCATTCCAGATTTTTATTTCAATCATCCTCTTTTTTGTGATCCACCTGATTTATATGCGATACCAACGGCTTGATTCCAAGAAAGTAGTAGCGCGAGCTTTGCAATATGGGGTTATCTCGGCGGGAGCATTTTTAGCTTTAGCTCCATGGAGCATCTCTAATCTAGTTAATCCAACACAGCTTTTAGTGGAGCCGGGTCTGCCTGCACCTTTGTCCTCCTCATGGGGAGCGCTACTTGGCAATATGCAGCCCTTTAACCATGCGCCTACCTATGTGATGAGTGCGACGCTTCTTATCGGAGTCGTAGCACTTTTCTCGAGCAGGGCATTTCTCGACTCTCTAGTAATTCTTGCAACTATTTTTCTGGCGGCAATCGTCAGTGCGTTCGCAGTCACGTCGATGGGAAATTCGCTTCCCGCCCCAATCTGGCCCGGAGGGTTCTTAGCAGTCGCGATATTTTTCTCAGCGAAAGCGGTTGCCACTTTGGGTCAAGGTCGACTGCAACGTTTGCGAAATTCATCGCTAGGTCGAAATCACTTCGCTACGGCGGCGGTAGTGGCGCTCACGGGGTACTGCATAGTCGCAAACCTATTGTGGTCAATGACCAGCGGAGCTAATGCTCCCGTTCGAAGCGTTGATGCTTCAGTCTTACCAGCCTTCATTGCTACTGCGACTGAGAATTCTGATCGCCCGAAAACCC
>VFQT010002098.1_pt1 | contig 21394 bp, 18 predicted proteins | sample 3512381 | NCBI WGS metagenome assembly VFQT01 (sample SAMN10412376, study PRJNA504923) | tailings metagenome | isolation source: Relicate 2 Philex TSF3 active mining site | place: Philippines: Tuba, Benguet | collected 2017-08-29
CCCTGCGTTGAACTGAATTGCCTGGAGAATCGTCGTGAAGCTCACTCCCTGGATGCTCACTGTTGCCGCATTCGTGATTATTTCCGCACTCGCAATCGGCTTCTTCATTAAGAAGGCCTTTGCCCGCGAAGTCGTGGAGGCGCCAAAACAGGAGTCACGCACTCTGCCGATGGCGATCACGGAGATCGAACCGGGAACCCAGATTACCCGCGCCCACGTCGGAAACGGTCCCTGGGATCGATCTCTGGAACTGGCTCCTGACACCATGCTGTCACTGGATTCGGTTGTCGGTCGTATCGCAAAAGACAAGATCACAGCAGCGACGCCGCTTCGAGGTTCCATGTTCTATGCTCCTGGTGACCATCCGGGAATCACCGTCTCCGAAGGCAAGAAAGCCGTCGTTGTCCGCATCAGCGAAACAACAGCCGTCCTGAACCGAAAACTGAAGACAGGGCAGTTCGTGGACGTTCAGCTGACCGTTGACGGCATCACTGGCGGCGGCGGTACATCACGTCTTCAGTCCACCGGCGGCAGTGTTCGCGGACCTGCAGCTCAAGGACTGAACAATGCAATGACAGCAACCCTGTTCAAGGGCGTGAAGGTCATCGGCATCAACCATGGCTACACAACCGCCTCCCTGCAGAGCACCGACACATCGTCAGAAAGTGTGACGCTGGAACTGGACGAAGAGCAGGCTCGAATCGCGCTGCTCGCCCAGAAGAAAGGCGAAATCGATCTGGTCTTCAGTCAGTCTGGTCCGGGAAATGGCGGGATCGAGATCGAAGCCAGCGAACAGGACAAGATCTTCTTCCAGGAGATTCTTGGGCTGAAGCAGACTCCTGAAACGAAGCCATTTAAGACAGAACACTTCCGCGGAACAGGTTACTCGAGCTCGTACTTTGAAGATGGTGCTCGAGTTGGTGGTTATGGTGGCAGCGATCAGAACGATGGAACACGCCTGCAGAGCAATGGAGCGGGCGGTGACTGGTCGGCTGACAACACCCCTGCTCAGAAGCAAAACAATGTGGCTGAGCGACAGTCTGTTGAAACTGTTCCAGGGCTGTAATCGAGACTCAGTCGGAATCTTCGTTCGAAAGCCCGGTGGATTTTTCTGCCGGGCTTCTTCCATGACAGCCGCATGCGTCAAAGGACTTCTCACATGCGTACGTGTCGTTCTGCCGGTCATCCCCGAATTCAACGTCTTCGCCGCGGCGTTCTGACACTCTGGACTGCGATCGCGGTCTTCTTCCTGTGTCTGCTTGTCACCGGCGTGATTCAGATCATTTATCAGTCGGGAGTCCAGTCGCAGGCGAGGCACTGTGCGGAGTCCGCGGCACTGGCTGCGGGCCATGCGTACCTTTCTGACGACCTGCTGCGATGGCGTCAGCAGTCTTTTGAATCGGAAGCACGCCGCATTCGAAGCACTGATGCAGCCGTCAAGATTGCGGGACACTACCATCGAACATCAGTCGCCCCGGAACTCACATCCAGCCATATTCAGTTCGACACCCAGACATCAGGCAACACCGGGTCGAAGTCTGGCCATGTTCCTTCCTGGATCCGCGCGGGCTGGCATTCTGATCCAAAGAATTCGTCGACTCCATTCTGGGGACCCATTGTCAATTCCTCACTGAATGTTGCGGCCACGGTCAGCATGGAACATTCTCCGTGCGGCTTCCGCATTCCTCAGAACGCCGCACTGCCGTTCCTGCCATTCGCCATCTGTGACGATTCCGCTCAGGAAAACCCGGTCAGTGGATCGACGTCCGGCACAGGCTACTGGACGGAACAGATTGAGAATGGAAAAGGGGCCGACCAGTTCAGCTGGAATGAAACTTCACAGACGTTCGAACTGGGGCCAGACGGCATTCCCGAAATCAGTGTGGCTCTGACATCCACCAGCACCACACCTGCTCCCGACACATTCATCCCGCTGCAGCTTCACGCCCGAAATGTTGGTCAGGCTTACAGCGTCGCTCAACAGATCGATACAGGCCTTCGACAGAGCGACCTGGAGAGCCTCGGAATGCAGGAGCTTCGCTATCCTTCCGCAATCGCCTCCTGCACTCTCGCTGGAACTCAGGTCGCAAAAGTAATCAATGCGCTGCAGAAGAAAGCAGGGCACCCCTGCATTCTGTCTCTCTGCACAACAGGAGTTAACAGCGACAGCACGACCAGTCTTGACAAAGTGACTCTGAAACGTCCAGTGGCAGTTCGAGTCATCCAGACACTGAAGTCAACAGCCGGCACAACCCGTGTCACACTGCAGCCGTGCGTGCTGGTCACGTCCACAGCAATCACATCCACACATCCGCAGTTCGCCAACAACCGTTACATCTACAGTGTTCGCCTGATCGACTGAATGAGCGGCGACCAGGATTCTCAGGCCATGCCGGCCCTGGTCTAAGCCACATCGATGGCGCATCATCGTCACCTGCCGACCGCAAGCTTCTCTGTGCGGCACCCCAACACCTGAGATTCAACGACACTCCAGTCGATCTCCGAAGAGTTGTGAATGATCTCCAGCCGACTGTCTCTGCGCCAGGCGGAACGGCGGAAGGTGGTGTCGTTGCCGGAGCGGTTGATGGTCCACCAGTCGTCCTGACAGTGGAAGACTCCTTTGAGTCTCTGAATGGAACGCAGGCTGCCCAGCAGGTCCATCAACTGATAACGATCGAAGCACTCGTCGCGATGGAAGATCCAGCCACAGGCCCATTGTCCCTGGCCGCTGTTCTCAAGACGAATGGGCTGGCCGGGCAGGGCGGTTTGAGTGACCTGGATGACTGGCTCACTGATCACTGGAGCTCCCAGCGAGACCATCACAGGAGCTGGCTCCTGTTGCTGGCCATGGCTCTGTGACTGCTCATGATTCGTGCTGTGATCATGATGAGCCTGGGGAAACTTCGGAGCACGCACGATGGTGCCATCGAGCTCCAGCCAGGCGGGGTCAAGCTTGCCGAACGATGTCTCAGTGATCAGCAGCTTCGGTGGTTCAAACTGCTCGATCCAGGTTCGACAACGAGCAACACAATCGGCATCTCGATGATCCACATGGTTCAACACGACAACGTCTGCCATTTCGATCTGATCGTGGAAGACCGGATTCTCTTTCGTCCTGGGATTATCAAAGTCCTTCGGATCGACGATGCAAATGGTGGCACGAACATCCAGGTGGTCATGAAAGAAACGAGATTCCCGGAGGCCATCCAGCACACTGGCCGGATGCCCTGCGCCGCTTGGCTCAATCAACAGTCGGTCGGGGCGAGAACGCTTCAGGAACTGCACAAGCATTGGCTTGAACAACGCCGCCGTCTCGCAGCAAAAGCAACCGCCAGCCAGTTCCTGAACGAAGACGTCTTCAACACCATCCTGCTCCAGGAGAGCCTCATCCATCGACACCATGCCATATTCGTTAATGAAGATGGCCCAGCGCTCTCCCGGCGGTCGTTGATCAAGCAGAGCACGGATGGCCGTTGTTTTGCCCGTGCCAAGAAAGCCGGTAATCAGGTTCGCTGGAATGCGTTTCATAGGAAGGAGACGTCCCTGTCGCTGAATGATCTCCGCAGATTCCCGATCAAGCCTGACAAGGGCTGAAAAGTCCATCGGCCAGCCGGAGATTTTCGACGGCCTCTGAATCTACTTCAGAAGATGTCCCGACGCGAGTGTCGCCTTGCAGCGAGAATCGCAGTCCTGAGCATCGCGGTGCGGGAATTCCGTTGATGCTGAAGTGCAGGCTGAGACAAACGACAGACGGGTGGCCCTAAGATCCCTAAGCCAGTGTCTTCGACATTGCGGAACGTAGGCGACGAAGACACCGTTGGTTAAGATCGGCGTTGCCCAAGGCCGTGGCAAAATCGACATGTTCAACTGGAAACGGCTCCTGCGAAGGTGAAAGAGGCAAATGGCATGGCGACGGTTGCAGAGTGTCTTCGTGAAAATATCGATTGGCTCAATCGCGAGAATAACTCGCTCGACTGGTATCGGAACAACCTGCTGGAGGCCATGGAACAGATGGAACCTGTCTCCATTTCCGCCCGTGGATATTCGTACCAATGCTGCTACCGAGATGCGACTTCGAGGATCCTGAGTGACGACCTGTCTGGATGGCAGATCTTGTTTGAAACGGCTCTCATCGCATCAGCTTCGTGGGAATTTCAGTCGAACAGCATTTCTGATGAAACGGATGACGATATCCTTGTCGACGAGACGCTTGAGTTGACAGCCGAACTGCTGAGCCTCGCTCTGCTGTCACTCCAGACGTCATTTCATGTTTCCGCCACAATGCTGCGGCGCTTTCTGGATAGCGTTTCCAGGTCAGAAGATTCAGCGGCTTATTTTAGGGAAACGAATGCGATACCATTTTGTTGCTGGCTGATCCTGACCATGCATGGGGAGTCGCATGAGCTTCTCTCCGGCTGTTCCTTCGGCATCTATGACGAAGCGGCCAATGCGATCAGGGGCAACAGGAACGTGTCCGAAAATTACCTGCACTCACTTTGCGAATGGCACCTGGCCAGCAACGAATACACTGATGAAGGGGAAGTTCAGGTGTTCCGTCACCACCCCTTCAATTTCATCCCGGTTGAAATTTACCTTCTGGAGAAGGTGCTAAAAAAAGGTGGGCATCAATTACCACAGATTGAACATGAACTCTTGAATCCGAAGTTTGCCATTCCCGATACTCTCACCCCACAGGACCATCGGGAGCGTTTGTCAGCCAGGGTGGCTGCGGTACTCGAGGCACGCTCAATCCAGAGATTCCTTTCACCATATTAGCGCTGACGTCAACCCAGGGCGCGGCTCGGTTCATAGTGACATGAATAACCTTAAACTCCTTGTGATTGCTTGTTCTTTCGTTTTTCTCCAGGCCGCGGTTGCCGCTGAATCCAAACCGGAGACCGAGGCGAGAGATGGTGACATCGTCTTTTCCGGCGCCGAATGGGCTTCCGTGTCCAATAACGGCAAATATATTGCCGTCCGAAAGAAAAAATCGGTTTGTGTTGTTGATGGCGACACAGGCCAGATATTGCACGAGGTTGAACACCGAATGGGGTATTTGCAGGTGTGTGTATCGGACGACGGTAAGCTCCTTGGTGTTATCGATCGCATTCCGCCGCCTCAACCGTCCGACCAATTGACCGCGGAAGAGAACGCAACTGCACTCCAGGAGTACTTCAGCCGTGCATTCCCAAAGTTTAAGCCGAGATTCTTTGATCTGGTGGAGAAGAAATGGATCGAAAAAACAACCGTTCGCATCTCTCTGCCTCACTCGTTTTTCTTTCTGCCAGGACGCAGTGACATAGCAATACTTGCTGACGAGGATCCTTCTGAACGCGATTTTGACATTTGGAAAACCGACATTTCCAGCGGAACATCGCAACGCTTTGGGCTGGATTCAATCGCAAATGGTGAGCCGTTACTCTTGGCGATCCTTGACGAGGATCACCTCGTCGCGACGAACGTTATGACGGACAATTATTTCAAGGTTAAACTCAAGGAAGACGGGTCGATTGAAAGTATCAAATTGCCGGGACGCTCGGATTCCGGTTCGCGCCGTGGATGGCAATCCAATAATGGAATGGTGATGTCGGTGTTTCTCTCGGAAACCCCCGAAGATCCCTACTGTAAATGGGGCAGAGCCGTCGTCCTTGATCTGTCGACCCAAGAGGAGATTTGGAGAGACAAACGCATCTGCCCGAATTTCGGGACGAAAGCGAGCGTTGCATTAGCGAGAAAGAGTTCGCGGCTCGCAATTTCGATGTTTGCTTTCGATGAAGGAAAGGCTCCGCCACGTAATGAACGCCGGGGCGAGCTGTCGTTGGTTGACTATGTAACGAATGAAGTAGAAATACTGGCGCAGTTTCCAGAAGGTGAGGTGCTGACACTTTCAGGGACAGGTCATTCTCTTATTTTTTGCGGACGTTGAGTATTTCGAACTGGGCCGGAGTGTGGTATCCGATCGCGGAGTGTTTGCGATCGAAGTTGTAGTAGCGGATGAATTCCGGGATGTCTTTGAGTGCAGCTTTGATGTCTTTGAATTCGGTCATTTCGAGCTCGGTCTTGATGGTTCCGATCGTGCTTTCCATGAATGCGTTGTCATAGCAGTTGTCGGCGCGGCTCATGCTCTCAAGGAATCCGGAGCTGCGAAGAAGGCGACGGTACGCTTTGCCTGCGTACTGGCCGCCTCGGTCAGAGTGAACGATCAGCCCTGTAGCAGGCTGCCTTTCCCTGATAGCGTTTCGCAGAGCTTCGATGACCAGAGACTCGGACATGTTGTCCATCAGAGCCCAGCCGACGATGCGACGCGAGAAGAGATCCATCACCAGAGCCAAGTAACAGAAGATACCTCCTTGAAGTGGAATGTAGGTGATGTCAGCGCCCCAGATCTGATTGATTCGATCTGGTGCATCTGCATCGGCCAGAAGGTTCGCAGCATATCCCAGTCGATGCCGACTGTTGGTTGTCTTCGGCACGAACGATTTCGGCTGAATGGCTCGAAAACCCTGTGTTTTCATGATTCTCGAAGCTCTCCTTGGACTGCACACGTGCCCCCTGTCCTGAAGTTCGCTGGCAATCCTTCGAGCGCCGTAACGACGTCGATGTTTCGTAAAGATGTCTCGTATCTCAGGAGCCAGTTTCTCATCGTTCTGCTGAAACGTCGTCGCATCAGAACTTCGCCACGCATAGAACGCGGTTCGGTTCACATCCATGATCAGGCAGACCTCGGAAGCGGATCCGATCCCTTCCTGAATGATCAGATCCACGACCTGATAGACATCGGCTATTCGCTGCGGCCGAAAATGGCCAACGCTTTTTTTAAGATGTCACGCTCCCGCTCGACCCGGCGCAGTTCGTTCTCCAACTCGCGAACTCGGACTTCCAGACTTCCAGCCACAACACCACTTGAGGCAATTCGCTCTTTCTTCCAGCGGTACAGCATGTTCACATTCGGCAGACCCAGCCGCTCCATTACCGAAGGAGCTGAGTGGCCATCCAGCAGCATCTGAACAGCCTCATTCTTGAACTCCTCGGTGTACCGCCGACGGGTGTCCTTCAACTTCACTGACGTTCTCTTCCGAGCCATAGACGCGCGCCTTTCTGCCGCGCAGAATAAGAGATTCAGGTGTCCCTGAAAGTGTCAGCACCTCAAGGCAAGGGTTTTGAGTTGATGACTTTCTCGCACTCGGACAAAAAACTGATCACATTTCGACTCCCTTCTAAAGAGGTCATTCTTTGGAGCGTGCCTGATTAATCGAAGGTAAGGGAATGCTCACGTACAATAACTGCGGAGCAGCGTCAGCAGATAGCCTTGGGTGTCAACCCAAGGTATGCATATGGGCTTTTGCCCGATCCGCATTGCTATCCGTTTATCCGCGGTTTGAAAGTCACAACGCTCTTTTCCGATGGCGATATTTTGCTCCGCCACCTGGTTTATCCAGGTGGGTCCACGGTTTTTGCACTACCAGGCCTCGCTGGACGAATGCAGGCAGAACTGGCTGCCGAGCGACTCTGGTTTTGCGTCTTGAAACGAAGCGTTGCTGATTCAGCGCGTGCTTGATTGGATGTGGAGAGCTGGGTAGTGCAAAAACCTGTTTCCACCTGGGTAAACCAGGTGGCGGATGATGACTGACGTCCAGCCGCTGCCGTTGCGGCGGGACGTGGCGGATGATGGTGGTTGATGAAACTATTTGCGGCCCTTGCGAGCGGCGCGCTGGCCTTTCGCGCCCTGACCATTCAAGGACTGATCTGCGGCACCAGAAGCGCCAGCGTTGCCCTGAGGTCCCTGAAGAAGCATCTGCTGTTGCTGAGCAGTCAAAATTTGTGCGAGGCGGGCGTTCACTTCCTGTTGAAGCGCTGCAACCTGCTGACGCTGATCAGCGGTCAACTGCAACTGATCCTGAACAAACCCAGGCAGAATTTCTCCCGGCTGTGGTCGAGGTCCGCCGGGTGACGGTCCCATGCCGGGTCGGCCGGCCGCACCAGGGCCAGCGGTCAAAGCCTGCTGAAGTTCGGTCGAGGACACTTTGCCGTCGCCATTCGTATCACAGCCCTTCAGAAGATTCTGAGTCTGCGGGTCGGTTACCTCCGCGGCTGTCAAAACATTGTCACCGTTGGCGTCCAGCGACATGAGTTTCTGAAACATCCCGGCGACGCCATCCTGTCCCTGCCCACCAGGTCCACCCTTGCCTCCACCAAAACCACCAATGCCGCCGGGACCGCCGGCACCACCTCCAAAACCGCCGGCACCACCGGGTCCGCCCGCGCCGCCACCAAATCCGCCACCGCCGCCAGGTCCACCGGCACCACCTCCAAAACCACCTGCGCCTCCGGGTCCGCCAGCACCACCAGCGCCGCCAGCTGCACCTCCGGCGCCGCCTGCACCGCCGGGACCTCCGCCAGAGCCACCTGCACCACCGAAGCCACCTGCGCCGCCTTTTCCGCCGCCCGGACCGCCACCGGCCCCGCCGCTTCCTCCCTGTTGAGCATTCGCGACAAACGCGACGGAACACATGCAAACGATGGCAACAACCCCAAGCAACTTCTTCATGACGGCTCTCCGGGACAGAAAAGTTCACATTCCCGTCGGTAACGAGAAGTCACGGCAGATCACCGACAGAATCCTGAAAATTTGTCACGAAATTTGGGCTTCGAACGCCACCGAAGAACGAATGTTGTTTCGTGTTTTTCTACGTTTCAGGCTGGCCTACGCGTTTTTCTCAGGCCTGCTAGAATCCCGCCCTGGGACGTTGGGAAATTCCGGCCGACTGCGGCTGATCCACGCGTTCCGTTTTCAATGTCGGTTTCGAGTCCCCGGCGATCCGGCCGTGAGTCTCATTAACCGACGCAAACTCGTGCCGCCCGAATCAGGTTTTCTATGCGCTGGTCTCAGACATTCATCCCTACCATGAAAGAAGTTCCGGCTGAGGCAGAAGTTCCCAGCCATCAGCTGATGCTGCGAGCAGGTCTGATTCGACAGCTCATGGCCGGAGCGTACACCTATCTTCCTCTGGGTTATCGCTCCGTTCGCAAGGTCTCGGAAATCGTCCGTGAAGAAATGGACCGCGCGGGGGCGATCGAGCTGTTCATGCCGGCTCTGCAGCCCATCGAGATTTTCGAACGTACGGGGCGACGGGAAGCCTTCGGAAACGTGCTCTTCAATTTCGAAGTGAAGCGAGGCGACAGGAAGCTGCACTTTGCCCTCGGCCCAACTCATGAAGAAGTCATCACCGACCTGATGGCTCGTCATATCAGCAGCTACCGTCAGATGCCGATCACGCTGTATCAGATTCAGACGAAGTTCCGTAACGAAGAGCGTCCTCGTTTTGGCGTTCTTCGCACCAGCGAATTCATCATGAAGGATGCTTACAGCTTCGGCACGTCTCTTCAACAGCTGAATGAAGCGTACGATGCGATGTACAAGGCCTACTGCCGGATCTTCGAACGGTGCGGTCTGCGCTATCTGCCGGTTGAAGCGGAAAGCGGCCCGATCGGCGGCGATGCATCGCATGAGTTCATGGTTCCGGCCAGCAACGGCGAAGACTTCGTCGTGCATTGTCCGGCCTGCGGTTATGGGGCCAACCAGGAACGAGCAGACACGGGTCGAACTTCGGTCATTCCGCCAAAGGTTGACAACGCAGCGGCACCGGTGCAGGTCGCAACACCAAACGCCGGAAGCATTGACCAGGTCAGCAAGATGCTGAAGGCCGATGCCACTTCCTTCGTAAAAACACTGATTTACAAGGCAGACGGGAAGGCTGTTGCGATTCTTCTTCGAGGCGACCACACGGCAAACGAAGGCAAGATTCGACGAGCCACGAAGGCAACAACTGTGGAACTGGCGGACGAAGAAACGATTCGCAAAGTCACAGGAGCTCCGGTCGGATTTGCGGGGCCGATCGGCATTCAGTGTCCGTACCTTGTGGACCACGATGTCGCAGCGATCAAGTCGGCGATCATCGGTGCAAATGCAAAGGATGCTCACATCACGGGAGTCATTCCGGGAACGCACTTCGAAATCACAGAGACCTTTGATCTTCGAAATGCAGAATCCGGCGACGCCTGTCCAAAGTGCAAAGCCAAACTGGAAATTGTCCATGGCATTGAAGTCGGACACGTCTTCAAGCTGGGAACGAAATACAGCGTCTCCATGGATGCGAAATTCGTCGATGCTCAGGAACAATCACACCCGATCATCATGGGCTGTTACGGTATCGGTGTGACTCGAGTTGTCGCATCGATTGTCGAAACCTGCCATGACGAAAACGGAATCATCTGGCCAATCAACGTAGCTCCTTACACCGTGCAGCTGATTCCATTGAACGTCACAGATCCGGAAGTCATGAAAGTGGCCAACCGCATCTATGATGATCTCAACGCCGTTGGCATCGATGTGCTGATTGACGACCGCGACCAGCGACCTGGATTCAAGTTTAAGGACGCGGATCTCATCGGTATCCCGCTGCGTATCACCGTTGGCGGTAAAGGACTCGCTGAAGGCATCACCGAAGTGAAGTGGCGCACCGAAACCGAAAGCCGACGCATCTCCATCGGCGACACCGTTGGGTTCGTCAAAGACCTGATCGCCGAAAAGCGAATGATGTGAGGTAATTAGCCGTCACAGAGTAGCCGTCATACTCCGTAGTCGTCACTCTCCGAGTGACGAACTGCGATTCACTCACGGCGATGCGTCCAGCCTGGAAAGTGATCCGAGCAGGGTTCGACCGCGCGCGGCGTGGATCTCGCCAGACATCCCAGGGCTTTCGTGTTCGAAGGGAACTCTGGCGAGTTCCAAGACCACGAGGTGCGCCTGAAATGCGCTTTGGAAATCCAGCGTGCGGCTGCGCGAATCGCGGTTCGTCACTCAGAGAGTGACGGCTACGTTGTGACGGCTACCTTGTGACGGCTACCTTGTGACGGCTACGGTGACGGCTGCGGTGACGGCTGCGGTGTAAAGAAATCTTTTCATTTTGTCTATTTAACCCATTTTAACATTGCTAGGAGTGTCAAGGAATCCGCACAATCGGCACAACCGATACAGGTGGACCGGCCAAATTCTGAGGGGAATTTGCTGGTTCTCTAGCCGTAAACTCATGGGAGAGAATGAGATGCGTATTCTTGCTAAGTTGTGGACTGATGAATCAGGTGTTCTGCTTTCTGCGGAAGCCGTCGTTGTAGGGACCGTTGCGGTTGTTGGTCTGACCGCAGGACTCAGCGCAGTGGCGACTGCCGTGAATGAAGAGCTGAAGGACGTGTCCTTCGCGATTCGCAGCCTGGATCAGAGCTACGAAATTCCAGCTCAGGAAGGTTGTGGTGCTCGCACTGCTGGCTCATCCTTCAAACAGCAGCCGGTCGAAAAATCTCTGCAGGAACTCTGCGAAGTGTTCCGCAAAGCCGAGAAGGAAGAAAAGGCTCAGGCAGAGCGTCTGAAGCAGCAGGTTCAGGAACAGAAGAAGAAGCAGGACGCGGAAGACAGCAAAGAACAGCCTCGCAAGCGTAAGAAGTCAGAAAATATCTGATCTCGCGTCGACGGTGCTCAATCGATCAGCCAGCAGTCTCTCTCTCAACTCTCTCCTGCTGTCTGATCGCCCTCTTCTCCTGAAAACTCGCTCGGTGAACGCCGGGCGAGTTTTTTGTGTTGGTGCGATGTAAGGGAGATTCTCGCGTCGGAGACGCGAGTCCACGCACAAGTTTCTGCTTTTTTGGACGTACGGAACCCATTTTGGTGCGTCCGTTGCGAACCGACTGACCTGTCTCCAGAATGCACACGTGTCAGTTCGAGCCGTCGGCCGAACCAGTGCTCAGAGTGCCTTGTGCGTGAATCATGCGTAAGGCTGGGCGAGCATGATTTGTTGGGAATTTAGATCGGGCCTATCACATGCGATCGTTGACTCTGGCTGGACTCTGTTGCGTTTTCATGTTCACCGTGGGATGCAAAGAATCCGGCAGTCCTGCTGGCAGTCCGGGAAACGCAACCGCTACAGCGACTCCGGATGATCCGAAAGCTGTAGCAGCTCTGGAAGCGGGCGGATGCAAACTGACAAAAACGGGTGATGTGGTCACAGAAATCTCGATGTCATCTGACAGTGACGTGACGGATCTGCTGAAGAACCTGGCGGGGATACCCAACGTCACGGTCGCTCGATTTGGCGGTCCGGGGCTCTCGAACCAGGCGCTCGCCTCGCTCGTGCATTTGAAGAAGGTCAAGCGACTGGACCTGACAGGGGCCACCGTTGTCGGCGACGAAACGCTCAAGATCGTGGGGCAGCTGACCAACCTGGAAGCACTGATCCTGCGGCTTTCCGCAGTCAAGGATTCAGACCTGGAGCACATCAAGGGCCTGTCAAAACTTCGAGCAATCGATCTTCGAAACACGAACGTCTCGGATGCGGGAGTCGCTCATCTGTCGGGACTAAAATCGCTCGTTGACGTCCAGCTGGAGAAAACCAAAGTCACGAACGGATGCCTGGCGTCGCTCACGTCGCTTCCTCTGAAGTCACTCAATCTGAACTACAACACGGAGATTTCCGACGACGCGATGGCGGCAATCGGATCCATCGCCACTCTGGAACAACTGCAGCTCGAAGCGACTCGTCTTACCGATGCTGGCATGCCGGAACTTGCGAAGCTGAAGAAACTAAAGCGTCTCAGCTGCCGCCTTGCGGACATCACCGGCGCCGGGGTGGCTCATCTCGGAGCCTTGCCGGATCTGGCTCGCCTGGAACTTCGTGAAACTTCGGTCGACGACGAAGGTCTTGAAGCCATCAGCAAGTTCCCTAAACTCACGTTCCTTGACATCGGTGAATGCCGATTGGTCACCGGTGACGGAATTGCAAAGCTCGGCAAACTCACGAACCTCACGTATCTCGAACTCCGCCAGATCCGAAAGCTTCGCGACGATAGCTTTGCGGAACTGGGCACGCTGACGAACCTGACCGAGCTGATTCTTGAATCGACAAAGATCACTAATGAATCTGTTCCTACGCTGCTGAAGATGCAAAAGCTGGAAAGCCTGCACCTCGGCGGGACCCAGATGGACGACGCAGGCTTTGCTCAGCTCAGCCAGCTGCCAACCCTGAAGGTGCTGGACCTGACGAACTGCGAAGTGTCTGACGAGACCGTCACAAAGCTCAGGGAAGCTCGCCCAGGTCTTGAAGTCAAAGCCAACTGAAGCACCATCGTTCACGAAAGAACCCCATGACGTCCATTCCTGACACGTCCACAAGAACTCGCAGTGAACGACTTTTCCGCCATGCTTCCAAACTGATCCCGGGCGGAGTCAACAGCCCGGCTCGCGCGTTTGGTGCGGTCGGAGGAACTCCGCCATTCATGAAACGCGGCGATGGTGCATATCTCTACGACGTCGATGGCAATCGCTTCATCGATTACATCGGGTCGTGGGGACCACATCTGTTTGGTCATCGACATCCGGCCATTCTTCAGGCCATTCAGGGAGCCCTTGAGATTGGAACCAGCTTCGGTGCGCCGACTGAAGCCGAAGCCGAACTGGCTCAGTGTGTGATTGAAATGGTGCCATCCATCGAGATGGTGCGGATGGTGAATTCCGGGACTGAAGCCACGATGTCGGCCATCCGGGTCGCGCGAGGATTCACGAATCGCGCGGGGATTGTGAAGTTCGCGGGATGTTATCACGGCCATGTCGACAGCCTGCTCGTTTCCGCCGGCAGCGGTGCTCTGACGCTGGGATGCCCTTCCAGCCCAGGCGTTCCCGCGGGATGTACTGCCGATACTGTCGTGCTGCCTTATAACGACTGCGACAGCGTGCGAACCGCCTTCGAAAAGAATGGCGACAAGCTCGCGGCCGTGATTCTGGAACCTGTCGTTGGCAACATGGGCTGCGTGATTCCATCGTCCGAATTTCTGTCGGAGTTGCGACGGCTGTGTGATCAGTACGGCACGGTTTTGGTTTTCGATGAGGTGATGACTGGCTTCCGAGTCGCCGCCGGTGGTGCTCAGGAACTGTTCGGAATTCGTCCTGACATGACGACGCTCGGCAAGATCATTGGGGCAGGAATGCCGGTCGGTGCCTACGGCGGACGAGCCGACATCATGCAGACCGTTTCTCCGGTTGGAAAGGTGTACCAGGCCGGAACGCTTTCGGGAAATCCTGTCGCGATGGCGGCTGGCATCGCGATGCTGGGACTGATCCGCGATCAGAATCCGTATCCTCGACTGGACGCGCTGGGGGCACGTCTGGAAGAAGGCTTTCGCTCTGCTGCCACTGCGGCTGGCATCCCTGTGCAGATCAATCGAGTCGGCAGCATGCTGACCGCGTTTTTGACGTCAACGCCCGTCCATGATCTGGCGTCGGCAACCACGTCCGACACGGCAAAATTCGGCCGCTGGTTTCATGGCATGCTGAACCGGGGTGTGTACCTGCCGTGCAGTCAGTTCGAAGCGATGTTCGCTTCCGCGGTTCATTCAGACGATGACATTGCGGCAACCCTGGAGTCTGCAAAGGCAGCCTTTGCAGATCTTAACGATTAATCCGCCGGTCTTCGGTACCGACGAGAACTCACGACGCAACAGGCGATGTTGCCGGATTGCAACCGATTTGTGCAGACCGGTGCGTTCCCGATTCAGGTGCAGGAGAAACTCAATTTCGGTCGACCCGTCCGGAATTTGCAATCTGGTTTGACCTAATCTTCTGGAGACAGCCGCAGGCAATGCTGTCACGAAGACACTTTCAGACACAGATTGTAACTCTTCCGATGACAAACACCGCAACACTCGAACCCGTCCAGTCCGAAACCAATCCGCGCACAACCGGCGAGCAGTCATTTTCGGCTCTCGTCGCGGCTCATACGATTGAGCTGCCAGGAACTGACTGGGTCTCACGACTGTCCAACGGCCTGGACCGTGAGAACATTCGCTGTCTGCCGCTGTCATTCCGAATCTGCAAGCGGCTGTTTGATATCGCGGCCGCCTTGACTCTGATGGTACTGACCGCCCCACTGATGATCACGGCTGCGATCCTGATCAAGGTGACATCACCAGGGCCGCTGATCTATTCACAGACTCGAGTCGGTCTGAACCTCCGCAGCAAGAAGAAGCCTGATCGCCGCAAAGAAGAACTTCTGCCGGACGATCCTGCGTTCCAGTGTCGCAGGTCTGGCCGCGATCGCCGTGAAGTCATGAACTATGGTCGTCTGTTTACGATCTACAAGTTTCGAACGATGCGAACCGATGCCGAAAAGAATGGTGCTCAGTTTGCGAAGCAGGGCGATGCTCGCATCACGCCGATCGGCAAATTCCTGCGACGAACACGCATCGATGAGCTGCCACAGTTGTGGAACATTCTGAAGGGTGATATGTCCCTCATCGGTCCTCGCCCGGAACGTCCGGAATTCATGATGAAGCTGCAGGAACATATCCCGAACTTCATCGACCGACTGGGCCTGAAGCCCGGCATGACTGGAATCGCACAGGTTGTCAACGGCTACGACAACGAACTGGAAGGCTTCCGCCGCAAAGTCTCCTACGACCTTCTGTACCTTCAGAACTGCTGTCTGTGGAACGACATCAAGATCCTGTTCCGAACAGTCCGCACCGTCATCACCGGCGACGGAGCGCTGTAGGCGAGCGGCTGGACGACATCATCACCCGCCACCTGGTTTACCCAGGTGGAAACAGGTTTCACTGAACCCCGGTTTGACACCCAAGGCTATCTGCTGACGCTGCGCCGCCGCTCGTACTTGTGGAACGGGAGCAGTTGAGGACAACTGCTCTACATTAGGCGGCAAGGAACAGCCGGCCGAAGTACCACGTGGTGAGCACCAGGCCGATGGCGATCACCATTCGGCGCACAAGCTGTTTGTCCAGCTTTCGAGCCCATGCGGCTCCCAGCCAGCCGCCGAACATGGCTGATGCCACCATGGGAATGGCGAGTGGCCAGAAGACTTTGCCTTTGGCGATAAACACAACCATGGAAACGGCATTGATCAGGCCGGCCAGAACGGTCTTGAGTCCATTCACCTGATGGATGTTACCCATGTTCAAAAGACTGAGCGAACTGAGCATCAGGATGCCGATGCCGGCTCCAAAATAGCCGCCGTAAATCCCGATCAGCAACTGCAGCACAAACACGAGCATTCGATAGTTCGCACTGCTGAGTTGCTCAGTTCCAGCGGGCTTCTTCGGTGTCAGCTTTGGCTGAAGAATGAACAGCGCGGTCGCCAGAGCAATCAGCCAGGGCACCGCCGCCTTAAACGAAGACTCGGGCGCGTACACGACCAGCAGCGATCCGGCGATCCCACCCACCAGACTGGGAATCGCCAGCAGCCTCGCCCACGGCCACAGCTCTTTCAGTTCGCGACGATAGGCCCACGACCCTGAAAACGATCCAGGTGCCAGCGCTACTGTGTTTGTGGCATTCGCAATGATGGCCGCGCCGGGAAGTCCGGTCAGTGATTCCAGAACCCAAACGAGCGCGGGAAACGTCACCAGCGTTCCGCCACCGGCAATAGAGTTAATCGCGCCTCCAAGAGCCGCTGCGGGACACACGACCAAACAGGCTTGCCATAGTTCCATGATCGAACTCTATCGAAGTCTTACTGCTCAACAAACGGCAAAAAAGAAACCCGGTTCGCTTTCGAACCGGGCTCCGCAAATCGCCCTCAAAACCTGAGGACAGATTACTTCAGCTTGCCTGCCTTCAAACCTGCACCGTCCACTTCGATCGGCTTCTCAGCGTTGTCACCAGCCTTGATCTTCACGGTGTACTTGCGGTTGATGTAGCCAACTTTTTCGTGCCACACGCGCAACTCATGGTCACCCGCTGGCAAATTGGGAATCGTGAACTTGCCGTCCTTGTCGGTAACAGCAGCATATGGATGATCAACAACCAGCCAGTACGCGGCCATCCAGGGATGAAAGTCACACTTTACAGCAAATGGAAGGCTCTCTGAGCTGTTGTAATTGTCAACAACGTACCCCTTGCCTTCACGCGCCATTGGAGTAATCAGGACATTGATGGCCTGATTCTTGAGGGGATAGGTGTGAGTGTTATGAGCGACGGAGTCGTCAGAAATCACCTCGATCGTCTGGCCGGCGCGGGCCACCATAGCATGCGGAGTAAACATGCAGCCCTTCTGGTCGAACAGCATCTTGGCCTTTGGATCAACCTTCTTCAGATCCGGATGAATGCTCTTGGGGGCCTTCGCCAGATAAACAAAGACGTTTGCCAGTCCTTTGTTATCTTTGTTGATGACGAGGTCATCCTTGTAGACATCGACGGAAGCACAGACTTCCTTGTCCTTCACGTCCGCACCCTTGCCGTGCAGCAGTTCCGGTGCAGGAATGTCACCCTTGACGATGACCTGGCCGGTCAGAGTTCCCCAGTCTTCAGCCATAACGGATTGAAATGACAGCAGCGACACGATGGCCGTCAGCAGTACCTTCTTCATGGTTCAAACTTTCTTTCAGAGTTTCTGAGGCAGGCCCGATTGGTTTCCACGCACCCATCATTTGCCCTGTCTCTCGTTCGCATACGGAAAGAATACTTCCCGGACACAATCAACACTGGCAGACCTGATGCATCAATTCTAAGCCCACATCATTCAAAGTCGAACGGCGTCTTCCTGAAGATGGTCATGCCGCCCCGTCTTTTCCACGCATGGGATTGCCAGCGTCCCGGGATGAACGAATTCACTCAGTTTTCCCGCTATCGAAACATCTGGCCTCGCCCCTGAGCATCGAAGGCTCGGGGAAAGTGGGTAATGTTTGCGGGTTGACTGACGTCCGGCCACAGAATGGAAATCACATCGAAACGCGCCGATCGATCCAGGCGTCGAGTTTTCTTGAGCCAGACCAAAGCAGCGCGTGTCATTCGTTCCTGCCGCGTCTGGTTCACGGCTTCCCAGGGTTTGCCTCCCGATTCGTCCGAGCGAGTCTTCACTTCGACGAAGACGATCACTTTGCGATCTTCGGCGATGATGTCGATCTCGCCAAAGCTGTTTCGCATTTGACGAGCCAGAATGCGATAGCCCAGCGACTTCAGGAAGCGAACGGCTTCGTCTTCTCCAAGTTCACCCAAAGAGCGATGCCTGGCGGAATCTTCGCTCTGGCCAGAGCTACCGCTTCGGAAAAACAACGATCTCAGCTTCTGCCACAGCGTTCGCATGGCAATCAGCTGATGACTTCTTTCAGCACAATGCCATGAACATCCGTCAGGCGCATGTCTCGCCCACCAAAACGGTAGGTCAGACGTTCGTGGTCCATGCCCATCAAATGCAGCATCGTTGCGTGCAGGTCATGCATCTCGGCTTTGTCGACTACAGCCTTGTAGCCAAACTCGTCCGTCGCACCATAAATCGTTCCACCCTTGATGCCTCCGCCGGCCATCCACAGCGAAAAGCCAAACTGGTTGTGGTCTCTGCCATCAGATCCCTGAGCAAACGGAGTTCGCCCAAACTCACCCGTCCAAACCACGAGCGTCTTCTGCAAAAGTCCTCGCTGCTTGAGGTCCGCCAGCAGCGCGGCGATTGGTTTGTCGACGGTCTTTGCGTTCTTGGTATGCCCGTCGTACAGATTGCTGTGCTGGTCCCACCGGTCTCCGTTGCCGGCCGGACAGGTGAGTTCAATAAAGCGAACGCCGCGTTCCACCAGCCGCCGAGCCAGCAGGCATTCGCGGGCAAACGTCTGAGTATTCGGGAACTCATCGAACATGCCATACATCTCCTGAGTCTCCCGAGTCTCATCGCTCAGGTCCATCAGATGTGGCACGGCCAGCTGCATCTTCGCAGCCAGCTCGTAGTTCCGAATGGCAGACTCCACCTGATCATCGTGGCCGTACCGTTCACTGGTTGCCAGGTCCAGCTGTCGAATCAGGTCCAGCTTCTTTCGCTGCAGGTCCGCTGTTGTCTCACGAGGAATGATGTCGGCGACAGGAGGATTGCCGAGACCAAAGACCGATCCCTGATAACTGGCCGGAAGAAAACCGCTGCCGAAATTGTCGAGCCCGCCAGGTGGAATCAGGCCTCCATTCAGAACGACAAAGTGAGGCAGATCCTGGCACTCCGTTCCCAGCCCATAACCAAACCACGCGCCCATCGAAGGACGTCCCTGCAGGCCGGAGCCGGTGTGAAGAAAATAATTGGCGTTCGTGTGCTCCGGAAAGTTGGAGGTCATCGATCGAATGATGGCCATGTCGTCGACGTGCTTTGCCATTTCCGGAAACAGATCGCTCACCGGAATGCCGCTCTGACCATACTGCTGAAACTTCCATGGACTGGCCAGTGTATTCCCGATGTTGTTGAACTGAGTCGGTTCGATCTTGGCAGGAAACGGCTTCCCATTCTGCTCGCCCAGTTTTGGCTTCGGGTCGAACGAATCGACCTGAGACACTCCGCCATCCATGTACAAAAAGATGACGCTCAGTGCTTTGGGGCCGAAATGAGTCGGCTTGACGCTGAGATCTCCGGCCGCCCGCTTCGCATCGGTATCATCCGCGTTTGCCATTTGCTGAAACATGGCCGAAGCGGCGACTGCTCCAAATCCACAGGCCGCTGACTGCAATAGTTCTCGTCGAGTCTGTCCGGTTCGACGAAAACGCCCGCAATGTGAATGAGCCATCATGCTGCTCCTGATAGGAGTTCCTGGTTCAGAGCGAAGTCGCCTTCACCCGCAGCATGATTGTCGACATCCCGAACAGCGATGACAACCAGCTTTCAGGTAAAACCAACGCAACGTCAGGACCTGGAAGTGATGCTCGGCAAGCAGCACTTACTGCCAAAATCAGGGAATTTGTGGCGCCTTCGGAACGCCCTTGACCTGCCATGCCCCCACTGTAGACTTCAGGACACGAAATGTAGCCTTGGCTACAAAACACTGATTCTGTTCTGAGGTGACGCAGCCTATGGGAAGGGCCTCTGTTGTGAACTCCATCTGTCACGTCACACTTCGCAATCAATTCACAACCAGCATGGCGCGCCGGTGGGTGCTTGGATGGGTCGCATCATCGCTTCTAATGCTGGGTGGATGTGCGAAGTCGGACTCTTCAGACAACAAGCCGTCCGCGTCTCAGGATCAGTCCAGCGACAAACCTCTCGACATTGTCGTCACGGTTGGAATGGTCGCGGACCTGGTTCGCACCGTTGGCGGTGATCAGATCACCGTGACTCAGCTGATGGGCAGCGGCGTGGATCCTCATCTGTACAAAGCGACCAGCGACGACATTCAACGATTCATGGCGGCTGATGCGATCTTTGTGTCCGGCCTGATGCTGGAAGGCCGACTGGAAGCAACGTTAAAAAAGCTGTCGGAAAAGCAGCTTGTTGTTTTCATCACCGACCAGCTTCCCAAAGATCTGCTGCACATGCCGGAAGAATCCGCTGGCCATCCGGATCCGCACGTTTGGATGGACGTTTCCGCATGGGCGAACTGCGTGCCCCGCATCACCGAGACACTTTCAAAACTGCGGCCTGAGCACGCCGCGGAATTTCAGCAGCGAGCCGACGCGCTTCAGAAGAAACTGCGAGTCCTTCATGAATATGGAATGTCGTCCATCGCGACGATTCCGAAAGATCAACGAGTCCTTGTGACGTCGCACGATGCGTTCCACTATTTCGGACGAGCGTATGGAATCGACGTGATTGGCGTTCAGGGCATTTCGACAGAATCAGAAGCAGGCCTGCAGAGAATTAATGAACTCGTCGACACTCTGGTTCAGCGCAAGGTGTCAGCCGTGTTTGTCGAAAGCAGTGTGCCCCGTGAGAACATTCTTGCTCTGATCGACGGGGCCAAGGCGCGAGGCCATGAAGTGCGTGTGGGCGGTGAATTGTTCTCCGATGCGATGGGATCGGAAGGCACCTGGGAAGGAACGTACATCGGGATGCTCGACCACAACATCACGACCGTCACGAAAGCTCTTGGCGGCACGGTGCCTGAAGGCGGTGTGAAGACACTGCTGGAATCGGAAGCGAAGGCAAAGTGATGACTTCCACCAGTTCCACATCCAGCGTGACTAGCGTAGCCTCGGAAAAGAATGAGCTGCCGTTGTCCATTCAGGACCTGACGGTAGCGTGGCATCGAAAGCCGGTGATCTGGGACGTGGAATTCGATGTTGCTCCGGGGCAGCTTGTTGGCATCGTCGGGCCGAACGGAGCCGGGAAGAGTACTCTGCTGAAGGCCGTGATGGATCTGGTTCCGCGAGCGTCCGGTCGGATCTCAATCTTCGGCAAACCCTGGAAGCAGAATCGAAATCGAGTCGGCTATGTGCCTCAGCGTGAGAGCGTGGACTGGGATTTCCCGGTCAGCGTTTTGGACGTTGTGACGATGGGGCTTTATGGCCAGATCGGCTGGTGTCGTCCGGTGACTCGAAAACACCGCCAGATTGCTCGCGAGGCGCTGGATCGAGTCGGCATTGGTGACTTCGCCG
>VFQT010002100.1_pt1 | contig 21378 bp, 13 predicted proteins | sample 3512381 | NCBI WGS metagenome assembly VFQT01 (sample SAMN10412376, study PRJNA504923) | tailings metagenome | isolation source: Relicate 2 Philex TSF3 active mining site | place: Philippines: Tuba, Benguet | collected 2017-08-29
CCTGTCACTTCTCGGTGGCAGGGATGCCATCGCCGGGATTCTGCCGGACAGCTGTGCGGGGAATGCGCCGCGCCACAACATGCTGGACTCGACCACCCACCCGGCAGACGATGATCGCAGCGGCAGGTCCGTCACCACGCGGCAGAGTACGACGCAGCGCGTCCGCTTCAACTCGCACACGTCGGCACTTGATTTCATACTCGCTGCGCGGTGCTCCGCGAAGATACGCTTTCAGCTCCTTCACGTTGCTGCCGAGTACAGCTTCCACTTCGAACCCTGCCAGAAATCCGGTGTCAGGCAGTGAATCTCCCGTCAGATATTCTTCTTCGGCATCCATCCGCAACAGACTGTGCTGTTCCGCCAGCACATCGATGAGTCCGGCTCGCACAATCCCCGGATCCGGGTCGAACAGGTATCGTCCTGATGATGCCGCCGTGCCTGCCCACGCCGACAATGGATCGGCAGACAGGGTTTCGCGAGTCTCAAGACAGGTGGCGGAGTACGAACAGCTTCCGGACAGTTCGCCAAACCACACGGTGGCTTCGCGGCATTCTCCGTGCAGGCTGATCAATTCGATTTCGCAGCCGGGGAATTTCTGTTGAAAGTTGCTGGCCGGGCTGATCTTGATGGCGCCGCCCCTTGCACTGGCGACCAGCTGCTGCATCCAGCTGAGATCCGGCAGATACTGTTCGAGTCGTTTGGTGGGACGTTCCCGCCCATCGCGGCGATCCGGATCGGCATGTACAAACGTACCTGACCAGTCGCGGCCGCGCACGTCCTGGCACTGAGTCTGCAGGGAATGCGGGCCACCGAGGATTTCATGGTTCCAGGTCGTTCGCAGCACCATGGCCTGGGACTGGTCGACAGCCGTGACAGGGGCCACGTGCGTCAGGGCGGCAGCATCCATACCAATGCCGCAGCACAGGTCAAACACGTGTTCGCAGCCGGCAAACCTGCGTGCCTTATGACGGGCGATGTCCCAGGCCGTCGCCTGTTCCAGGCCGGTTCTGCTGAGCCACAGTCGTTCCGGCTGCGGCAGTTTTCCGACCGCGCGCTGGCGGGCTTCGTGCAGTGCAATGGCCGCCGGCACGAGCTGCTCGTCAAACTGCTGTCTGAGCCGCTTCTGATTTCGCAGTTCGGCAGGGCTGCACTGGCTGAGCAGCTGCAGCAGTGCGGGCTGGCTGTGCAGCTCCAGCAGCTGCTGAGCTTCGAAGGCTTCAGGGTCGGTCAGTGACAGCGGCAGTTCTGCAGAGCTCATGCGCCCGATTTCTTTTTCATACGAACAATGCCGTCCCAGCCTGGCGGGGCACGACGATCGTGCTGAGTGATCAGCATGGAGAGGAAGTCCTGAGCGCGGTCTTCGGCCGGCATTCTGTGCAGAAAGCTCCATGCTTCCGACCAGCGACCTTCCATAAATGCCTGCAGCCCGGCTTCGAAATCCGCCAGATGCTGGTCGGTGAGCAGTGGAAATCGTTCTGCCGGAGGAACCAGTTCGCTGACAAACAGCGGTTTATCCAGGCCGTAAGGCTGCACTTTCAGCAATCGCCGGACTCGACCATCACCAGGATTCATACGCCCTCGAACAAGCTGATCGAGCCGTTCGTCAATGAGGACAGACACATGAAGTTCCCGTGTCATGGCTTCCAGTCGGCTGGCCAGGTTCACAACAGGTCCGAAGACCGTGACCTTGACCTGTTCGCGAGTTCCGATTTTCCCGGCCACTGCACGCCCGTACGAAATTCCGATACTGGTTTCAAAATCCCGCAGCGGATGCCCGGGATCTGCCTGAGCCTTTGAAAATTCTTCGCGGATGGCCAGTGCCGCGCGGCAGGCATTCAGCGGAGCTTCAGCGGACTCCAGAGGCCAGCCCCAGAAGCCGAGAGCGGCATCACCCTGAAAGTCGCCCGTCACCCCGCCGAAACGCAGAATCTGGCTGGTCATGACCTCCAGCGCGAGGCTGACTCGTTCCAGCAGGCCGGTCAGATTGTCCGCCTGCTCCTCAGCCCGATGACTGAAACCGCGAAGGTCGCAGAAGAGCACCGTCACATCACACTCGCGAGGTTCCAGCAGGGACGTATCGAGGTCACGTCCGAGCGCTTCGAGCACCGGGGGAGAAAAGAACTGTCGCAGTCCGGACTGCTGACGTTCCATGCGACGCTGCTTCTGCAGGGCCGTGACGATATCCGCGATCAGTTCGGCAAAGCGGATATCACCCTGAAGACGCTGTTCGGAAGACTGGCCAGGTTCGATGGTGCCACGACCACTGATGTAGAGGCCTTTTTCACCACCAAGATCTGCGAAGGGAGTACAGAAGGCCCAGCCGAAGCCCTGAGCCTGCGTGTATTCGGAGTTGGCGGCCGCTTCATCCCAGATGTGCAGAACCGTTTTCTGCTGCTGCATGGCGGCGGCGACCAGCCGGGAGCTGGGAGCGACAGCAGTGGCGGCATCAAACCGGTGTTCCGCATGGAAGATGCGGGGCTGTGACTGGTCGGTCAGCCCGACGACAGCGGCCAGATCGGCATCCGAAATCCCGGCGAGCAGCATGGCGGTCAACTGCAGGGACAATTCGCGTTCCACTGCCGCTTCCCGGATGACCGTGGGCAGGCTGGTGAGCACTTCAATGCGGCGAGCCGCATCGTTGAACCGCACCTGTTCCAGCGACTGCCGCTCGATGGTCAGCTGGCGGATACCTTCGGTCGGAGGCTGCGAGGAATCAGAGCGAATACTGAGCTGCAGTTCGAAACTGGTGCCACCAATGATGAAGCTTTGACCTGACTGCAGCAGCACACTGGTGACTTCCCGACCATCGACGAACACGGGGTTGGCGGCAGTGGGCAATCGGTTGAGTCGCAGCGCGGAACCTTCCGGCTGCAGCTGCAGGTGCAGGCCGGAAATTCGCTGATCCCACGGTGTCTGCAGATCGGCCTTGGGTGAACGCCCGAGCTGCAGAGACGCAGTGCCGGAAGCCAGGGAAAACTGGGCGGCGATTTTCTGGCCCGCGGTAGTGGCGATCAGTCGAAACATGATGGAACCGGGGGATGGGGACGTTCGAACAGTCTCCAGCATAGCATTTTTGGACGATTCCGGCCCCACAGGAACAAAAAATTCCGGGGAATCATTCGCCAGCGGACTAGAAAAGTCGTCAGTTGGCAGTTGGCGGATTCGACGCAGGTCGGTTTGACCTGGCGGGCTCGCGGTGAGACTGAGTACGGCAAGGGAGTGTCCTGGGGAGGTGAGTGATGGTGCGGACGGGTTTGTTGCTGCTGGTGTCGGGGTTGCTGCTGGCTGGTCTGGCTGCCGCGGGAGAGACGATGCAGTTTCGGGGCGAGTCGGGCAATGGTGTGTTGCCGGCGCAGGCGGTACGGGCGGACTGGGAGGATGGCGCGGGGGTCGCCTGGAAGGTACCGAATCCGGCTGCCGGCTGGGCTCAGCCAATCGTCCACGGCCAGCAGCTGTATATCGCGGGAGCGGTGGGCGAGGGGGATCTGAAGCCGTCGAATTTTGCGGACGGCGTGAAGAGTCCTCAGAGTATGGGGGTGTCACTGTTTGCGAAGCCCCCGAAGACTCCGCTGACCTGGAAACTGTACTGTCTTTCGGTGCAGGATGGTCGCACGCTGTGGGAGCGGGAGATCATTCAGAAGAAAGCCAGTTATCCGATTCATCCTTCGAATTCGTGGCAGACCGAGACCCCGGCTGCCGACGATGCGGGGGTTTACGTGTTCTGCGGGGCCGCCGGTACATTGACGGCGTTTGGTCATGACGGCAGTCAGAAGTGGCAGCAGCAGACGGAGATCTGTCGCACGAACAACGGTTTTGGCACGGGCAGTTCTCCGGCGCTGGTGGACGGTCGCGTGATTGTGCAGCTGTACGGCGAGGAGTCGGCGGTGGTGCGTTGTTTTGATGCAGCGAGCGGTCGACCGCTGTGGGCGTTTGAGCGTCCGGACAAAGGGACTTCGTGGAGTTCTCCGCTGGTGTGGCGGAACAAGGTGCGGACTGAAATTGTGTGTTCGGGTGGCGATCGCCTGGATGCTCTGGATCCGGCGACCGGCGGCGTGTTGTGGACGGTACGGCGGGTCAAAGCGGCCACGGCGTGTTCGCCATGCTGTGATTCCGAGCGACTGTATTTTGGTGGCAGCGATCCGTTTTCGAAGGGGCCATTGTTTGCGGTGAAGGCGGGTGCTTCCGGCGACGTGTCACCGGAGAAATCCAACCAGAAGTTTGCTCAGTGCGACTGGCTGAGTGAGCGTCAGGGGCCGGGAATGGCATCGCCGGTGTCATCCGGCAAGTACGTCTACACCAACGACAACAACATTCTGAAGTGTTTTGATGCGGCCACAGGCGAGCGGCTGTATCAGACCAGGATCCCGGGTCTGGATATGCTGGCGGCCAGCCCGCTGCTGATCGGCGACCGTCTGCTGCTGCTGGACGAGAACGGCAAGGGGTGTCTGGTGAATGCGGGTTCCGAGTTTCAGGTCGTCGGTCGCGGATCCCTGCCGGACACCTTCTGGGCGACTCCTGCAGTGAAGGACGGTGCGATGTATTTCCGCGGTGTGGAGGGGATTTACTGCGTGCGAAAGTAACAGGAATGCAGGCCGGGAAACGTTCTGCCAATGGCATCGGCAGAGCCGGATCCCGCTGTCGCTGCAGCAAAGCTCGCCGCCCTCAGGTTGGCGGCGGCCAGGCCGGAGGCCGACTCCGGGAATCCCCAGCGTATGTCAGAGAGCAGGTCGGAATACCCGGGAGCCGCGGCATCCTCTCCTCTAAGGATCAGCACGCGGCCGACCGTCGGGGCTGGTGCCCCTCATGCAGACTTGTGCTTACTGACGCATGTCCACCGAGGCAATACGCACAGGCCTGTTGCGGGCCGATTGAGGCCTGGCTACCAAAGAGGCCGTTTAGTGCGCACTGACCAATTCGCTTAACGGCATCATGCGATTATCGGAATTGAGCCTTGGGCAGAAGGCCAGGTGAGCCTCTGCCGCAACCGAGTTTGCCCGACAGTTTTCGGGCCCTGAGCCGCCGGGCACCGGCGTGCTGGTCAGCGGTCGCGCACGAATCTCCCGCGTCTCACACTCATGCGTTCTGCCCAACGACCGGCCCTTCATCTGCCTGAATTCCAGGGGTTGGCTCCGGATTTGCACCATGGGTATCGATTCTATTCCACGCCTGTCTTTTGCTGCATGTGGATTACGTATTTCACGTATGCAATCTTACTGCCCAACATTCGAAAGTCGTAATCCATGTTTTTTTGAACAGAACGTAACGACAGATGAGAGGATTTATTGACATGATTAGGAGTTATTTTGGGGTTATTCCGTCACTTGCACTTTTACTTTTTCTGTTGCAATCCTCAGTGTCTGTGGGTGGCGTACTTGTCACGGTCAGCGGTAAGGCAAGCCCTTATTTGGCGGGCATGCCAAATGGTTCATCGCTGCCGTTCGGTGATACAGCACCAGGTCAGTCACCGACCCAGGTGGCTGGAGTTTCGATTTTCGGGGGAGCGTCGTTGCAGTTCGATGCCAGTGGGTCAACGTCGTACAACAGTTCTCAATACAACGGGCCGGACGGAGGCTTTGTCTTCACTCGTGGCAGTGCGAATGGCATATCAGGCTATACGGTGACGGCCAATGCGTTGCTTGGTGTCTTTCTTGATTCGAATCGACCTGATTTGTCGGCGGCACCGGCGGCTTTGGATTTCACAACGGACAGTTCCCGGCTGTACCTCAGCCTTAGCCCGGCACTCCGTCAGGTGTTCTTTATTGGGGACGGCATTGGGGCTGGAGGTGTTCGCCAGACGGTCATTGCACCGACCGGTGCAACGCGATTGTTTCTGGGCATGGCTGACGGATCTGAGTGGAACAACAACGGTGGCAGTTTCTCGGTGACTGTATCCGCACTGCCGGCGGGCGCTGCCGTGCCGGAGCCTGGTGCAGGGCTGGCTGTTTTCCTGGGAGCAGCGGTCCTTGCGGGCATGCGGATCCGCAGGAGTTGCATTATGTCGTCAACACTGCCGAATTGCCACACCGATGCTGGTCAGACCAACCCGGAGATGGGTTCGCCGGAATAAACATGGTGTGGTCTGCCAACTTCATCCTGCCAGGACATGGTGGCTGGGATATTGAGTGCGTTGTAGATGGTGGCGGCGAGGTTTTCGGGGCGTTGCGGGTCGGTGATGGGGTAGGCACCGATGCCATCGGTGGCCCCGACGACTCGCCCGCCCTGCACACCGCCACCGGCGAGGAACACCGACTGGACGGGGCCCCAGTGATCGCGGCCGGGATATTTGTAGTGGCTGGGCAGCAGAGTGATTTTGGGTGTGCGTCCGAATTCGCCGGCCATGACGATCAGCGTGTGTTCCAGCAGGCCGGATTCTGCGAGGTCATCGAGCAGGGCCGAGAGTGCTTTGTCTGTGGGTGGGAACAGACTGTCGCGCAGGTGCGGGAACGCGTTGCCGTGGGTGTCCCAGGTTTCGTCGTTGCCGAGATTGACCTGCACGAGGTTGACTCCTGCTTCCACCAGGCGGCGGGCCATGAGCAGGGACCAGCCGAACGAGTTGCGACCGTAGCGATCCTGCACGCTGTCTTCGGCGCGGGTGACATCGAGTGCACCGCGAACTTTGGGGTCGGTCAGCAGCGAGATGGCTCCCTGACGATACTGGTCAAAACGTTCGGCAGCGGCGGCGAATTCGAGTTTGGCGCACTGCTGTTCGAGATTGCTGAGCAGTGAGACGCGGCGTGAGAGGTGGGGATGTGTGAGTCCGTGTGAGAGAGACAGGCTGGGGGCCTCGAAGAGGCGTCGATCGGGGTTGCCGCGGTCCTGGTGGTCGAATTTGTAGCCGGGGAAGGCACCGTAGGAGGTGGCGTGGAAGGGCGAAGCTTCGATGAACCACGGGTTTCGCCGATGCCCCATGACTCCGGCGTACTGCCCGGGAATAATGCGACCGGAGTAATGCACGAGCTGTTCGGGCAGCACGGCAGCGGGCGGCAGGTTGTTTCTGGCTGCGGTGACGGACCCGGCAACGGCCGCAATGCTGGGCCAGTCCTGCGGGCGTGGTGCGGAAGGATTGAAGCCGGGTGGCAGATCCGAGCGGCCGGTCAGCATCATGTGATGCCCGGCGGAGTGGTCGTTGGTTGAATGTCCGAGCGATCGGCAGAGTGACCAGAGGTTGCTGCGGAGTGCCAGTCCGGGCAGGTGTTCGCAGATTTGTGTGCCGGGTGTGGCGGTGGAGATGGGGCGGAATTCGCCGCGAATTTCTGCCGGTGCTGAGGGCTTCATATCGAAGCTGTCGTGCTGCCCGAGGCCTCCGGAGAGGAAAATGTAGATGCAGGCTTTGAACTGGGGACGGGCGGCCGAGGGCGTGTCAGAACCAGGCTGGCCGGCGAGAGCATGCAGCCCGGTCAGGTGGTTCATGCCCAGTCCGAGCAGTCCAATGCGACCGGCCTGGATGGCGGTACGGCGGGCAATGCGGGGGTGCCCGGATGGACAGGCGGGGTTGGACATGGCGGGAAGCCTTCGGAAAAGTCAGACCAGGGTGTCCGAATCAGGCATCAGGCGAGGCGGGAAGTTTGGCCCGGGGGTCGGGCCGCAGCAGCAGAATAATCGAATTTTCGGAATTCGGACAGTAAAAATTGCATTGCCGGCCGGATGCTGGGGAAAAAAGTCGGCTGTGAGCGTTCGGTTTTGCGAAAAGCGCTGTGTGTCCGGGCGATTGACTTCGCGGGTTGCGGATACGGGGCGTAAGATTTGTGGTCAGTATTTTCCACGTGTCGTTCAGCGGGGGCAGGGTCCATGAGTGAGCAGGTGCAGCCGACGGCTCGCATTTGGTCGGACGCAGAGATTGGCGACGATTTTGACTACGTTCCGGTTTCGCCGTGGGCGCCCGTGTCGCTGGTAGCGGGGGTTGTTTCACTGACGGCTCTGCTGAATCTGTTCGGCTTATACCTTGCGGTTTTCGGCGCTCTGGTGGGCCTGGCGGCGGTGCTGCGGATTCGTTCTTCGCTGGGGACGGTGAAGGGGCAGCCGATGGCTGCGGCGGGCCTGCTGCTGGCATCGCTCAGTGTGGTCGGCGGCGGTTACCGGACGGCTCATGCGTATCGTCACGAGGTACCCGAGGGTTTTCGGCGGGTGCATTTCCCAAAGGAGATCGCGGACCTGCAGTTTGTGTACATCAACGGGAAGCGGAAGATCCCGGCCGAGGTCGCAGAACTGGTGGGGCAGAAGGTGTATCTGAAGGGATTCATGTGGGCGACTCAGGACACCGAAGGACTGACTCGCTTCATCCTGCTGAAGGACAACGGCGAGTGTTGCTTTGGCGGTCGCCCGAAGTCACATGACTTCATTACCGTGACTCTGAATTCGTATCCTGAGGGACAGCGTCCGGCTCTGGCATCACGGGCTCGGGGAATGTCTGAAAAGATTCTGACACCCGACGAACAGCAGACTCTGGGGGCGAAGCACCAGCACCAGCTGACGACGAAAGCCTTTGTGGGGATGGTGGCCGTGGCCGGAGTTCTGCATGCTGACCCGAAGGCGGGCGAGGGTGGCGAGCAGGCTGACTTCGAGTTTGCTCCGGTGTACACCATGGATGCTGAACTTGTCGAAGAGGCGTGGACGCCGTTCTGAAGTGTGAAAGTTTTTCCGGCCCGTCAGCCGCCTGAAGCTCCCGACCATAAAAAAACTCGCAGTACACCACACGTCCATGCCGGACGGTGGTGCACTGCGAGTTTCAGTTTTCAGCACGTTGACAGTTCAGGACAGCTTTGCAGACTGCATGAGCTTGCTGGCATTGCCTGCCTGTCCGAAAGACACCATACGCGATGCACAGACCTGCTTCATGGCTTCACGAGCCGGCTTGAGGTAGTCGCGAGGGTCGAACTTCTCAGGGGCCTTCATCAGGACCTGGCGGATCGCTCCGGTCATGGCCATGCGGCAGTCCGTATCAACGTTGATCTTGCGCACACCGTAACGGATGCCGCGCTGGATTTCTTCGACGGGCACGCCGAAGGTCTGCTTCATCTTACCACCGAACTGGTTGATAATGTCCTGCAGTTCCTGTGGTACGGACGAGCTGCCGTGCATTACAAGGTGAGTATTCGGCAGCTTTTTGTGGATTTCTTCGATCCGCTTCATCGCCAGGACTTCACCGTCCGGCTTTTTGTCGAACTTGTAGGCACCGTGGCTGGTACCGATGGCCACAGCCAGAGCATCCACACCGGTCTCTTCAACAAACCGAGCGGCCTCGTCCGGGTCGGTCAGCAGCTGGTCGTGGGACAGTGTGCCTTCCGCACCGTGGCCGTCTTCCTGTTCACCTTCACCGCTGTCCAGTCGTCCCAGACAGCCCAGTTCGCCTTCCACGGAGACGTTGAACATGTGAGCGACTTTGACAACTTCCGCTGTGACGCGGACGTTGTAGGCGTAGTCGGCCGGAGTCTTGCCGTCATCCTTCAGCGAGCCGTCCATCATCACGGAAGTGAAGCCGTACTTGATAGCCGACATGCAGGTCGCCGGGCTGTTGCCGTGGTCCTGATGCATGACGATCGGGATCTCAGGATACAGTTCGGATGCAGCCAGCATCAGGTGCCGCAGGTAGTTGTCCTGGGAATATGAGCGAGCACCGCGGGAGGCCTGCACGATGACTGGAGAATCCGTCTCGCGAGCGGCTTCCATGATGGACTGAATCTGTTCCATGTTGTTCACGTTGAAAGCCGCCACGCCGTAGCTGTTTTCGGCTGCATGATCAAGGACAACACGCAAGGGCACCAGGGGCATTGTTCACTTCTCCGATGGGCGGCCTGACAGGCCGCCAAAATAAGGCAAAAAAACACAAATCAGCATTTTGCAGTGGTAGGTCGTAAACGCGACCCGAGGATCCAGCGGACCAACGAATCCCACGAAAGTCCTGCCCTCAACCGCAGATTAGCGTCACCGACCGCTCAAGGCAACCGGCGATTCCGGCGACAATCCCAAACTTCTCAAGCCGCGACTTTGTCGATCGGCGAAAACCGAAAGCGGGGTCGTCCTGACCATGTCATTCGTCAACCGCGACTGCGTGCGGACCGCCTCCTCGCATTCGCCTCCAATACTATGACTGGCAGCCATAACAAAACGTAGACGATGAACGTCGCTGTGCCCCCAATAATTAATTTCACCGCCAGATCGCTGCCCCTGGGCTGACTGTCGCTCAAGGGCAGACTGAGGACCAGCAACCAGAACCCTCCCAGAAATACTAACCCCACAAAAAACAGCAGGCGCACGAACCGAGCAGCCAGACTGGTGGGTTTTTTCAGCAAAAACAGACACGAGAAGGACCACTCGATAAATGACTGGTCACCGGCTGGCGTGGCTGCCATCACTGCTGGGGCTGTTTCAGTCTTCGGCACGGGCTTCTGCCGATCCAACTGCGTTTTCTTTGCTGCCTGCACTTCGGTTTTCGATACCGGGCGTTTCGCAGAAATCTCGCCCTCAGCCCGGCGACCGGCAGATGCGGCAGCTCGCCCTCCGGGCGTCAATCGCCCCTGCTGCTCAAGCGAATCCTGCACCCCCTTGACGATCCGTGCCAGATGTGCCTCAAGATCCGCTCCTGCCCGCAGTTCCATGCCGTTCCGGTACGCAAATGCCCGCAAAGACTCAGGCAGTTGATCCTCGCGAGGCATCGCGGCCGATTCTGTGAGAATCGGAATCACCGGAATGCTGCGCCGCAGTGCTGACTCAAGTTCAATCCGCACAAAATCCCGCGCATCCTCAAGCCGCGAGACACCAGACTCACTCGTGGACAGCCATTCGTTACCAATCAGCGCCAAAAACACATCGCATTTCGCTACGGCTGCATCCAGATGGTTGCGGAAATCCACGCCTGGCGGGATGTTGTCAACGTCCAAAAACACCGATCCCGCGCCGTACTGGTGCTGCAGACGGTCTGCCAGCATACGAGCCACATATCCGGTATCAGATCTTCGGTATGAAATAAAAATGCGGGCCATTGGAACCTCATTGCAGCCGAATTTCCAGTGCGGGCCTGACACACGCAGCGCGTTGTGATGATCATACATTAAGCAGTCCCACCTGGGGAGTCTCCCCGGCCACGTCGCAATCCGGAATCCGCAAAACCGCTCCATCACCAGACTCCGCAGTCGACACCCGCACTCGACATTTCTCAACTGCGTCACGCGGAGCTATAATCACCACACGTCGCCGTTGCCCTTCTCCGCCCCGCCTGACACTCTGCACCGGACACCGCCCATGTTTGCCCGTTCGCTGACCGCTCTGCTGCTGATGATGATTGCCACCAGCCCGCCAGTGACCGCTGAAGAGCTGTTCAAAGCGGTACCGATCACGAAGTCCGGCGAATTTACTCCGGGAATCGAAGGCCCGGCCTGCGATGCCGCCGGGAACATCTGCGCCGTCAATTTCGCTCGCCAGGGCACCATCGGGAAAGTCACCCCGGTCAGCAACGGGGGTGTCTCCACGGGCGAAGTCTTTATCGAACTGACCAACGGCAGCATCGGCAACGGTATTCGCTTTGCCCGCGACGGACGGATGTTCATCGCTGATTACGTGAATCACAACGTGCTCGTCGTGCAGCCCGGACAACGCACCGCCACCGTGTTTGCTCACGAGGCCGGCATGAATCAGCCGAATGACCTGGCCATCGCCGCCGACGGCACGCTCTACGCCAGCGATCCGGCCTGGGACAAAAGCACCGGCCAGCTCTGGCGGATCGACACCAGGGGAAAAGTCACCCGGGTGGCGAGCGACATGGGCACCACCAACGGAATTGATCTCAGTCCTGACGGCAAATCCCTGTATGTCAATGAAAGCGTCCAGCAGAATGTGTGGGTGTTCACAGTGCAGCCGGACGGCAGCCTGTCAGACAAACGCCTGATTCGAAAGTTTCCCGACCACGGCTTTGACGGAATGCGAGTGGATGTTGACGGCAACCTCTACATTACTCGCTACGGAAAGGGGACCGTCGTCAAGATGGCTCCGGACGGCACGATCCTGCAGGAAGTCGACGTGCTGGGCAAGCAGCCCAGCAACCTGTGCTTTGGGGGCCCGGACGGACGCACCGTGTATGTGACGGAAGTGGAACACACTCGGCTCGTGGGTTTTCGAGTTGATCGGCCGGGACTGGAATGGGAACGCAAACCGGACGTGGCCCGGCGCTGAGGTCACCGGTACAGCCAACCGGAGTGACCAGCGCGGCCTCCAGCAGACACCCGGGGCAAGCTGCCCCGGTTCGCCCGCACCGCAATTCATGCGAAAAACGCTGCGATCAGACATGAGCGAAAACGCTGGCTGTCGGGCGCCGCTCGCAGCGTCCGACCAGAATCTCGCTCGAGGCGACTCCGATTACGGCTGCCACTGACGGTTTGCCCCTGACGGTTTGCCCCTGACATTCCGCTGCACACCTGCGTCAAAACGCCCGGATTGGTTTTCCCGCTGTCGCCGATATACTGCGGCCCCATGCGCCTGCACTCAGAACCTGCCCGGTACCATCCTGCCGGGGTGCTTACAACTTCGGATACCGCAATCATGAACCTTCACGGTCGTTTTTCGAGTCTGCTCAGCCGGATGGCATGGCTGTTGTCGGCCTGTCTGGGCTGCTCAAATCCGGAATCCGCTGCACCGGCAAAACCGCCGGTCCCGGAAGTCACGGTTGCCGTGCCGCAGTCGCAGGAGGTGCAGGACTACCAGTACTTTACCGGGCGAGTTGAACCGAATGAACGAGTCGACGTGCGAGCTCGCGTGTCCGGTCATCTGACCAGCGTCCCATTCAGGCCGGGTTCTGAAATCGCGGCCGGGGACATCCTTGCTGAAGTTGACAAACGTCCGTTCGAAGCTGAGCTGGCTCGTGTTCAGGCCCAGCTGGCGGAAGCGGAAGCGCGAGCCGCCCGAACTCAGGGCACTTTCGAACGCATCACGGCTGCCCGCGAAAAAGGGGCGGCCTCGGAAGAGGAATTTCGCAAGGCGCTGGGTGATCGCGACGAATCCGCCGCTGCGGTCCAGCTTGTCAAGGCGGCCCTGTCACTGGCTCAGTTGAATCTTGACTATTGCACTCTGCGCAGCCCGATCGCCGGGCGGATCGGGGACCGGCTGGTGGATGCCGGCAACCTGGTCACTGGCGGCCCGACGGGGGCCACGCTGCTGACAACCGTGGTGTCGGTTGACCCGCTGCAGGTGGCTTTTGACATGGACGAGAATACTCTGCAGCGACTGCAGCAGGCCATGCGTGACGGTCGGCTGCCCTCGCCTCAGGAGCTGAGTGTGCCGGTACAGGCCGGTCTGGCGATCCATCAGGGCGACTACCCGCTGTCGGGCACAGTGAAATTCCTGAACAATCAGGTGGATCCGTCCACGGGTACGATTCGTCTGAAGGCCGAATTTCAGAATCCGAAGCTGGACCCGGGCGGTCGAGTGCTGGCGGTGGGGATGTTTGTGCGAGTGCGGGTGCCGATCGGTCCGCTGCGATCCGCGGTGCTGGTGCCGGAATCGGCACTGGCATCCGAGCAGGGGCAGCGTTATCTGTTCATTGTGGATGATCAGCAGACGGCACGGCGGCTGAATGTGGAGCCTGGTCTGCAGTTGAATGGCCTCCGCGAGATCGCTCGTGCATGGACCCCGGGCAGTTCCGACAACCGTGGTCTGCTGTCGACCGATCGGGTCATCGTGAAGGGTCTGCAGCGGGTACGAAATGGGGCGGCAGTCGCGACGGTGGACCAGCACGTGGCGAAACAATGAGACCGCATGTTCGGGATTTCATAGTCCGACATTTACACGTGGGGAAACACTGTGGCTGCGTTGTGTCGTTTTTTCATTGACCGTCCGATCTTCGCCTCGGTGCTGTCCATTGTCATTCTGATTGCCGGTGCGGTGGCTGTCCCCGGCCTGCCGGTGGCTCAGTACCCCGAGATTGCTCCGCCCGTGATTTCCGTGGCCTGTGTGTACCCGGGAGCCAGTGCGGCGGTCCTCGCTGACACCGTGGCTGCTCCGATTGAGCAGCAGGTGACGGGAGTTGAGAACGTTCTGTACATGTCGTCGCAGTGCACCAACGATGGGCAGTATCTGCTGACTGTCACCTTTGATCTGGGTGTGGATCTGGACATGGCTCAGGTGCTGGTTCAGAACCGAGTCAATCTGGCGTTGCCGGGACTGCCGGACGTTGTGCGTCAGACCGGCGTCAGTGTGCGGAAAAAATCGCCCAGCATCCTGCTGGTAATTAATCTGTTTTCGCCGGACGGCACGTGGGATCAGCTGGGGCTCAGCAATTACGCCACGATCAATCTGCGGGACGAGCTGGTGCAGATTGGTGGAGTGGGTGACCTGCAGATGTTCGGTCAGCAGGATTATTCAATGCGCGTCTGGCTGGATCCGGATAAGGTGGCGGCGCGGGGGCTGAGTATTTCCGAGGTGGTCTCTGCGCTGCGTGAGCAGAACGTGCAGGTGGCAGCGGGCTCGCTGGCCAGACCACCGGTGCCAGCGGGTCAGGCTTTCCAGTATTCGCTGAGTACACAGGGACGACTGCAGGAGGCCGACCAGTTTTCACAAATCATCATCCGTACTGGAAAAAATGGAGAAATCCTGCGGCTGCGTGATCTGGTCTCAGACCAGCGGAAGGATCCGGTGACGGGTGAGCTGCTGGGAGGAATTCAGCGGGGTGCGAAGAACGCGGACACCAGTTGTGCTTTGGATGGCCGACCATCGATCGGTCTGAGCGTGTATCAGTCGCCCGGATCGAATGCGCTGCAGACAGCCGACCGGATTCGGGCGCGGATGGCCGAGCTGAAGCAGAGGTTTCCTGCCGGTATGGATTACGGGATTGTTTACGACACGACGCCGTTCATCAATGAGTCAATTCATGAAGTCTTCAATGCCCTGCGTGACGCGGTGATTCTGGTTGGTCTTGTGGTGCTGATCTTTCTGCAGTCCTGGCGTGCGACACTGATTCCGCTGCTGGCGGTGCCGGTGGCGATTGTGGGGACGTTCGCGGTGATGGCCGGATTTGGTTTCAGTCTGAACAATCTGTCGCTGCTGGGTCTGGTGCTGGCCATTGGGATTGTGGTGGACGATGCGATTGTGGTGGTGGAGGCGGTCGAGCACCATCTGGAGCATGGTCTGTCACCTCGCGAGGCGACTCGCAGGGCCATGGACGAGGTGGCCGTGCCGGTGATTGCCATTTCGCTGGTGCTGATGGCGGTCTTCGTGCCATGTGCTTTCATTTCGGGAGTCACCGGCCAGTTTTTCCGGCAGTTTGCGGTGACGATCGCCGTTGCCACGTTCTTCTCGGCATTGAACTCACTGACGCTCAGTCCGGCCCTGTCGGCACTGCTGCTGCGCCGCAAATCGGAGCAGCGGGATGTACTGACGCGGCTGCTGAACCTGGTGTTTGGCTGGTTTTTTCGAATCTTTAACAGACTGTTTGATCAGCTGAGCCTTGGATACGGCAGTTTTGTGCGGAGACTGCTGCGATTTTCCCTGCCGGTTCTGGTGGCCTATGCCGGCCTGCTGTATGCCACCTGGTACGGCTTCACAAAAACTCCCACCGGCTTTGTCCCGTCGCAGGACAAAGGCTATCTGCTGGTGAATGTGCAGCTTCCGGATGCAGCGTCGCTGGAACGCACCAGAACGGTGATGAAGCAGGTGGAGGGGCTGGCGCTGGGTACTGGCGAAACCGGGGCTGGCGGCATTCCGGGAATCGCGCATGTGATTTCGATTTCCGGGCAGTCGATTGTGCAGAATGCGAATGGTTCGAATTACGGGTCGATGTTTGTGATTCTGGATGATTTTGATGAGCGTCAGCAGCCGGGGCTGAATTCCGCGGCGATTGCCACAGCGCTGCAGCAAGCGACATTCCGCAGCGTGCAGGACGCGGTCGTGTCTGTCTTCGGGCCCCCGGCGGTGGACGGTCTGGGCAGTGCCGGTGGATTCAAAGTGCTGATTCAGGACCGGGCGGCAGCAGGTTTGCAGGCATTGCAGAGTGCAGCGGATGGACTGGCAGCGGCCGGTGCTCAGGAGCCACGGCTGGCGGGCCTGTTCAGTTCCTTTCGCGCGGTGACACCGCAGATGTATGTGGACATTGACCGTGAGAAATGCAAGTCGATGGGAGTTCCCCTGAACGAAGTTTTTCTGACGCTGCAGGTGTGTCTGGGCGGTTATTACACCAACGATTTCAACGAATTTGGACGATCGTGGCAGGTGAATCTGCAGGCTGATCCGCAGTTCCGGATGACTCCGGACGACGTTCGTCGGCTGCAGGTTCGCAACGGAGAAGGAAGGATGGTGCCACTGTCGGCAATCGGCGATGTCCGCGAAACTGGGGGACCCGCCATGATCACCCGCTACAACGGCGTCACCGCGGCGTCGATCAACGGAGCGGCAGCGGCGGGTGTCAGTTCGGGAGAAATGATTGCGGCGGTCGAGCAGCTGGCAGCCAGTCAGCTGCCACCGGGAATGACATCCGCGTGGACCGAACTGACTCTGCTGCAGATTCGCGCAGGCAATACGGCCATCATCGTGTTTGCTCTGGCGGTTCTGCTGGTGTACCTGCTGCTGGCGGCACAGTATGAAAGTCTGCGGTTGCCACTGGCCGTGATTCTGGTGGTACCGATGTGTCTGTTGTGTGCGGTGGCCGGGGTGCAGCTGGCCAGGATGGATCTGAACATCTTTGTGCAGATTGGCCTGGTGGTGCTGGTAGGTCTGGCGAGCAAGAACGCGATTTTGATTGTGGAGTTTGCGAAGGAGAAGCGCGCGGCAGGGCTGACTGTGACTGAGGCGACGGTGGAAGCGTGTCGGGTGCGACTGCGTCCGATTCTGATGACGTCATTTGCCTTTATTCTGGGTGTGATTCCGCTGGCGATTGCAGAGGGCGCCGGAGCGGAGATGCGAAGAACGCTGGGGATTGCCGTGTTTTCGGGGATGCTGGGCGTGACGGCGTTTGGAATTCTGCTGACACCGGTGTTCTTCGGGCTGCTGGACAGGACGAAACCCGGCTCGGGCCGTGATCTCAGCGCTGCCGATTCCGCCACGGCAGGCCATTAGCCACCCCGTGCGGCCGCACGGCTCCTGCTGTGGACCTCGGGAGACGAGTGTGCTGCGGTATTCCGGCACATTGACTCGCACTTCCCCTCGAAATTCCATTGAATCCGCAGCAAACTGCTGCTATTGTCTCTCCTGCTCTCTGCCCCGCCCGCCTCGCCCCCCTGCCCCGCTGAAACCAGCCTCATGCTGCCAGACCCCTTCTCGATTTTCCCGCTGCGCGCTGTTACTGGCAGTGTGGTCGGCTGTGATTTTGCTCCGGTCTGTCGCCTGCTGCTTGTGCTTGCGTTGTTCGGTCCCCTGCCCTGTGCAGCGGCCCAGACGGCTGACCCCGACCCCGTTGCAGTGCTGCCCGTTACAGTGCTGATTGACACCGCAATTGACCAGCAGAATACCGCGGCCGGTATCACCACAGCTCCGCAGGCTGACCCGGACACATTACTGCGTCGCACGACTCTGGATCTGGCGGGACGAATCCCCACCAGTCGGGAACGTGACTGGTATCTGCAGCTGCCGGCGGAAACCCGACAGCAGCAGCTGGTGGACCGCCTGATGCAGCTGCCTGACTTCGACTTTCATCTCCGCAATTCGCTGGACGAAATGCTGCTGCCTGAACGTCCCAACGATGGCGAATTCCGCGAATATCTGCTTACGGCTGTCAGGGAACGGCGTCCCTGGAGTCGCATGTTTCGTGAAATGCTGCTGGCGGCACCAGCAGAGGGACCGGACAAGGGAGCAGCTCAGTTCGTCAGGTCGCGTGTCCGCGAGCTGGATGATCTGACCAATGACACGGCAGTCCTGTTTTTCGGCGTCAACATCAGCTGCGCCAAATGCCACGATCATCCGCTTGTGGCCGACTGGAAGCAGGATCACTACTACGGCATGCAGGCCTTTTTTCATCGTACGTTCACATCAAAGAAGAATCTGATCCTCGAAAAACCGTTCGGCGGAGTGAAGTTTCGCACAACCGCGGGTGCTGACCGTGACGCCGTGCTGATGTTTCTGAACGGCGCGGTTGTGACCGATGCGACTCCGGCGTACAGCGACGAGGAAAAGAAATCCGCTGAGGAGCAGATCCGCAGGCTGGAGCGTGAGGACGATGCTCAGCCGGTGCCGGTTTCCTTCAGTCCGCGTCAGGCGCTGGCAGACACGGCGCTGGCGGATCAGCAGCAGCAGTATCTGGCCCGCAATATTATCAATCGCACGTGGGCTCGGCTTGTGGGTACCGGCTTTGTGGATCCTCCGGATCAGATGCATTCGGGCAATCCGGCCAGTCATCCTGAATTGCTGCAGTCACTGGGTACGGACCTGGTGACGCACGACTATGACCTGCGGCGGCTGATTCGCAGTATTGTGCTCACCAAAGCCTACGCGCGGGCCAGCATCTGGACGACAGAGACTCCGCTGCCGGCGGCACAGACATTCGCCGTCGCAGTCGCGCGCCCCCTGACACCGCGTCAGCTCTCCGCATCGCTGCTGATTGCCACGCGAACAGCCGAGAGCTGGCCTGCGGTGGACGAGGTTACAGCGAGGCCGGAGGAGTGGCAGAAGCGGCGGACGGATCTTGAAAATCAGGCGAACGGCTGGATGCGTGAGTTTGAGCAGCCATCGCGGGATTTTCAGATTGCGGTGGACGAAGCTCTGTTTTTCAGCAACAACGATCGGGTGCAGAATGATTTGCTGCGTGATGGCGGCGACCGTCTGGTGAATTCGCTTAAAACCGCTGAGACTCCGCAGCAGGCTGCCCGGCTGTTGTGGACGGTGGCCTGCAGCCGGGAACCAGCGGAAGCGGACACACAGGTGGTCGTGGACTGGTTTGCTCGTGCGGCTCAGCGGCGCGAGGCCGATGTGCAGGCACTGCTGTGGGCGGTGCTGGCGGGTGCGGAGTTTCGCTTTAACCATTAGGCATCCTGTTTATCAGAGAGGCATGCATGTCGGGTCAACGATTAATTCCGGTGCCGTCAGGTCTGGTGCACCCGGCGGGTGTCTCGCGTCGTGGTTTTCTGGGCGGCGCGGCGGTCGGTGTTGGCGGGGCTCTGGCGACCGACATGCGAGGGGTGCAGGGTCTGCGAGCCGAAGAGATCGCGGGCGAACTGCGACGTGGTGAGAAGCACGTGATCCTGCTCTGGCTGGCGGGTGGCGCCAGTCAGCTGGAAACATGGGATCCGAAGCCTGGCGCGAAGACGGGTGGGCCATTCGCGGCGATACCGACCAATGTGTCCGGGATTCAGGTCAGCGAGCTGCTGCCGAAACTGGCTCAGCGGATGCATCTGACGGCCATCATCCGTTCGCTCAACACAAAGATCGCGGACCATGGAGGCGGAGCGGATCTGATGGAGCGTGGTCGTCGGGACGATCCGGGGCTGCGTTATCCGGACCTTGGGGCCGTTGTGGCAAAGGAGCTGGGGCGACTGGAAAGCACGGTTCCGGACTATGTGTCGCTGTATACATCGACTGAGGGTCGTCGGAAGGGCACCAGTGGCTTTCTGGGAGCTCGGTATGCTCCGCTGTTTCTGGCTGAAAATATGGCCCCGCCGAACACCGGTCTCCACGAGCGGCTGACAGCGGCCGAGCATCAGGATCGGGCAGCTCTGCGGGATCTGCTGTCAAAGCGGTTTACGGCCGAGCATCGGGGCAGCACGGTGGGCAGCCTGAATTCCGCCTATCAGCGGGTGCAGGGCATGATGGCCAGTGCCGGGCTGTTCAACATCGAGCAGGAACCCGCAGAAGTGCGGGCGCGCTACGGACCGACGCAGTTCGGTGAACAGTGCCTGATTGCTCGTCGCCTCGTGGAAGCCGGCGTGCCCTTCGTGAAGGTGGCTCGCGCGTGGTGGGACAGTCACGGTCAGAATTTCGAGACGCATCTGGAGTTGTGTGCAGATCTGGATCACTGCATGTCCGTGCTGCTGGATGATCTGCAGCAGCGCGGGTTGCTGGAAAAGACACTCGTGATCACTCTGGGCGAATTTGGTCGGACACCGGGCATCAACGCCAGTCTTGGCCGCGATCATTTTGCTTCGGCGTGGAGCTGCAGTCTGTCGGGGATGGGTATTCGGGGTGGCGTCGTGCATGGTGCCACGGACGCCGAGGGTCAGACGGTGAAGGACGGCGAGGCTTCGGCGGCCGACCTGTTTGCGACAATCCTGCAGGCTGTTGGAATTGATCACACTCATGAGTATATGGTGGGATCCCGTCCGACTCCCCTGGCAGATTTCGGCAGCCAACCTATTCGCTCGGTGCTGGTCTGAAGGAGACTGACAATGGGAGTGAACGACGAACCTGTGGCTGGGATGCCTGCTGAGACAACGCCGGCCGCATCAGAAAATTCTGCGGCAGTGTCAGTGCCTTTTGCTCCGTCAAAGGTCAGCATTGATCGCACGGTGCGGCTGCCCTCGATGACCTTCTGCCTGGCGCGGCACGCACAGAGTGGCCGGGTGTTCTGCGGTGGTGCCGATTTCGGGCTGCATTCGTTCGATCCGGCGGCAGAAAAGCCTGAGACGAAGCCGTTGAGTGAGGTTCGGCACTCCAGTTATGTGACGGGTGTGGTGAATGCCGGAGGCACGCTGATTTCCGGGGGTTATGATCGATCATTGATCTGGTGGAACGCGGAGACGGGCGAGCAGCTGCGGAAGGTTGAGGGGGCCCATGATCGCTGGATTCGCTCGCTGGCGGTCAGCCCGGACGGACAGCGTCTGGCAACAGTCGCAGACGACATGCGGACAAAGATCTGGGACACGGTGAGCGGAGCGTGTCTGCTGACTCTGGAAGGTTATGAACTGCAGACTCCGCAGGGATTTCCATCGATGCTGTACGCCGTGTGTTTTTCTGCCGACGGCAGACGGCTGGCCACCGGCAACAGGACCGGCAAGGTACTGATTCGTGACGCGGGGACTGGTGAAATTCAACAGACGATTGAAGCGCCGGTGATGTACACGTGGGATCCCAAAGCGCGGCGGCATTCGATTGGAGGCATCAGGTCACTGGCATTTTCCGGTGACGGCAGTCTGCTGGCGGTTGGCGGCATGGGTCAGGTGGGGAATATTGACCATCTGGAAGGCAAGTCACGAATTGAGGTCTTTCGTTTGCCGACAGGTGAACGTGTGCATGAGATTGAAGACAGTAAGTACAAGGGTCTGGTGGAAAAGCTGCAGTTCAGCGGGGACCAGAAGTGGCTGCTGGCTGCGGGCGGTGACAACGGGGGATTCCTGAGTGCGTGGTCGCTGGAGACCGGCAAACTGCTGGCTCAGGAAAAACTGGGCAACCATCTGCATGCGTTTGAGATGCTGAGTGACCGAACGCTGGTGACAGTGGGCCATGATCAGGCGTCGCTGGTGACACTCTCTGCCG
>VFQT010002101.1_pt1 | contig 21367 bp, 20 predicted proteins | sample 3512381 | NCBI WGS metagenome assembly VFQT01 (sample SAMN10412376, study PRJNA504923) | tailings metagenome | isolation source: Relicate 2 Philex TSF3 active mining site | place: Philippines: Tuba, Benguet | collected 2017-08-29
GCTGCGCTTCACTCTTACGTGTAGCCAGAATAATGTGGATCGCTCACTGGAACCGCTTAATCAACTCGGTCAACTTAGTGCGAAGAATTTTGCTCAGATCATTGCCGAAGAAAAATTCGATTGCGCCTATCAAGAAAAAGGTTTGCTTCATCTTTTCAAAACTGAGAAAGCCTTCCATGAAGGACAACACGAAGGTGAGTTCATGCAGAAGCATGGCATTCCCGTCAGTGTGTACGACAAGGTGAAAATCCACGAAGTGGAACCCGCCGCCGTGGACGATGTCATTGGTGGCGTGCATTTCACAGGCGACGCACATCTCAACCCGGCTGTCTTTCTCAACTCGCTGAAAGAACGCGTCAAGTCTATGGGTGCGGAGCTGATGGATGGCACACAGGTTACAGGTTTTGAGTCCGCTAACGGCAAAGTGACCAAAGTCAAAACTACGGCAGGAGATTTTGAAGCGGAACAAATTGTCCTTGCCGCTGGCGCGTTGACTTCCTCCGTTGCCAAAGACTTGAAGTTGAACATTCCCATCCAACCAGCACGCGGATACAGCATGACCATGTCTGCAAATAAAACCATGCCGAGCCATGCATTGATCTTGGGCGAACGTCGCATCGCCGTTTCTCCGATGGATGGTTTGCTACGCTTCACAGGTCGGCTGGAAGTGGGCAATTACAGCATGGAACCGAATCCCATTTGGATTCAGCGCATTGAAAATTCAGCGCGTGAGTATCTGCGTTTGGATGAAAAGCTGGAAGTGAAAGAAACCTGGGCGGGCTTGCGTCCGACCACGCCTGATGGTGTGCCGATCATTGGCAAGTCGCCGAAGTATAGCAATCTTGTGCTGGCAACAGGTCATGCCATGCTCGGTCTCTCGTTAGGACCGGGAACCGGCTTGGTTGTAAGTCAACTGCTCGATGGACAAGAACCAGCTTTCAGTTTAAGCCCGATGCGCTTGGATCGGTTTTAACGTCCATTCAAAATGATATGTATCTTCAAACACAATTATCTGATGCCTACGATATAATCCTGACGCACCATAACATCAGAACAATAGGAGAGAATCACCATGGATATTGAAATCATTCATCGCCCGTCGTATTCGCTGGCAATTGCCAAACTTGCGCCGAACGAACGCATCCGCGCCGAGGCTGGCGCGATGGTCAGCATGTCGAGCGATGTAAATATTGAAACCAAAGCTGAGGGTGGGATTCTTAAATCATTGGGGCGTGCCATGTTGGGCGGCGAGTCGTTCTTTCAGAATTTCTTTGTTGCCTCTGCCAACGGCGGTGAAGTGACGCTTGCGCCCGAACTGCCCGGCGATATTGCTGTGATCGAAATGAGCGGCAATAAATTGATGGTGCAGTCTGGTTCATACATGGCATCAGAGTCAAGCATTGAGTTGACGGCGAAGGTCAGTGTCAAAGCGTTGATGTCTGCCGAAGGTGTTGCGATGTTGGAAGCGACCGGCACGGGTACATTGTTGGTTTCGTCTTATGGGGCGATCTTTGAAAAGACTCTCAATGCGGGCGAGAAATATGTTGTAGATACTTCGCACCTCGTGGCATTTGATGGCGCGATGGGCGTGCAACCCAGGTCGGTGGGTGGCATCAAGTCCACTTTGTTTAGCGGCGAAGGTTTGGTGATCGAGTTGACCGGACCCGGCAAGATCTACATCCAAACCCGTTCACCACAGGCGCTCATCAATTGGATCATTCCGCAGCTGCCTCCGCCACCCAGTAAGAGCAGTTAAGATATTTTCGGCATTGCAGGGACGGCGCTCAGCCGTCCCTTTTTTTATGTGACTTTAGGACCAGTCTTTTAGGGTGGTGAAATCCATTCTGGAGTATGGCATGGCATCCATCCTGTGCGCCTATAATTTTTCAAACTCATTGAGGAGAAGCGCGCATGAAAAAGACTGTTCTATTACTGGTTGGCATGTATTTGTTAAGCGCCTGCGGCGGGGGAGTGGAACTTGTTCCAACCTCCACCTTCACGCCTGAACCGTCAACCCCAACCATCGAGGTGACCATGACTCCTGTACTGCCTGTAGAACTCAATGGCATAACTGCAGAAGGAATGAATGCTCCATACGGCATTGCTATCAATTCGCTTGGAAATATTTATGTCAACGATGCAGGCAGCAACCGCGTGCTTGTTTTCGATGCCGGTGGAAATCTTCTCGCAAAATGGGATAAACAAGGCAGCGGCGAAGGCGAATTTAAAACCTTGGGCTTTGGCAGTTTGGCAATTGATGCCAATGACAATGTCTTCGTTGTTGATAATGGCAACAGCCGTATTCAAAAATTTGATAAAGATGGAAATTTTATGTTGCAGTGGGGCAGCCAGGGCAAAGAAGATGGACAGTTCATTCGAGCGATCGGCATTACAACCGATAAAGATGGCAATGTTTATGTGACCGATGACGGTAATCCATACGTTCAGAAATTTGATAACAACGGAACTTTCCTGATGAAATTCGGTGGAGAAGGAGAAGGGGATGGTCAGTTTAGTCATGCCACAGGCATTGCTGTGGATGCACAGGGGAATATTTTTGTGGCTGACTATGAAAACAAGCGCGTACAAAAATTCGATGCAGGCGGAACCTTTATCACTAATTGGCAAATGGGCGCAGATGTTGGTGTGAAAGGCATACCCGAAGCGATCGCTGTGGATGCGCAAGGGAATGTCTATGTTTCAGATTATGTCCTCGGGCGAATGCAGGTATTCGATAACAACGGTAATTTTCTTTGGGCGCTGGGCGGCAAGATGATCCCAGAGAATCCATTCAAGGCGCCAACGGGCATTGCCTTTGGCGCAGATGGCAAACTATATGTCGTCAATCAGGGACGAAACAACATTTCAGTTTATCAACTTCCATAGAAACAAAAGAGAGATGGCGAAAGTCATCTCTCTTTTGTTTTAATAGATATAATCACCAATCACTTAAAGGTAACCCTTGCCTCCTTCTTTCTTTATTATTCTCATTTCTGTCTTTGTAGACATGCTCGGCTACGGCATCATGCTGCCGTTACTGCCTTTCTTCGTGCAGGCACAAGATGGCGGCGGTGCCATTGCAGGCGGGTTGATGTCGATGTACTCGACCATTCAACTCGTTTCCGGTCCCATCCTCGGCGCACTCTCCGACCGTTATGGGCGCAAACCCATTTTGTTGTTCTGTCTCTTCGGTACGGCGACATCCTATCTTTTGCTTGGGCTGGCGAATTCGCTGCTCATTATTTTTCTTGCTGTCTTCATCGATGGGCTGACCGGCTCAAACCTCACACTGGCTCATGCCTATGTTGCCGATACAACCAACGCCGAGAATCGCGCCAAGGGAATCAATTACTCTCAACTCGCTTTTGGATTGGGCATCATGGCGGGTCCCATCCTTGGCGGACTCCTCAGTGGATACGGTCTCAGCGTCCCGGCGCTCGTCGCCTCTTTCTTAGCCCTTGCCAATACCGTCTTCGGATTCTTTTTCCTACCCGAATCTTTATCTCCCGACCGCCGCGAGACCAAGCCGATCTCGCAGGTCTTTTCGTGGGCGGGTCAATTTACGAGTATCTTCCGTCAAAAAAATATCCAAAGATTTCTGATCGTTCTTTTTTTGCTCAACCTTGCCTTCGCAGGCTTGCAGACGAATTTTCCGCTTTACTCCAATGCCCGCTTCGGTTGGACGCCTGCACAGAATAGTTATTTCTATTTGTATGTTGGGTTATGCGGGGTGATAGTCCAGGGACTGTTGTTCGCCAAACTACAAGCACGTTTCGGCGAACGCAGACTTATCCCTGCAGGGCTCACATTCATGGTGGTCGGCTTGGCAGGCATGGCATTCGTCCCTGCTGTATGGATGATCTTCCCCGCTGTGGCTGTCGTTGCGCTTGGGACAGGTATCAGCATCCCATCACTGACGGCGTTGGTCTCGCTGCGCGTCCCTGAAAATGAGCAGGGACGTTTGATGGGCGGCAATCAAACTTTGTTGGCGCTCACCAACATTTTTGGTCCCACCATTGCAGGAATTTCGTTCGATGTTATTGCCATCTCCGCACCATATTGGTTGGGGAGTCTGTTTTCAACGTTCGCTTTGGTTGTGGCAATTTGGGCGTTGCAAAGAAACAATCCCGAAGGGATGGCATGAGGTTTTTAAATCATGTCACCCCTTCGGGGTTTGTTTTTATTCTTTCTGATTTCTATAATCGTTTCACTCCTCCGGAGTTTCAGATCATTTTTTTGATTTGACTTACAGCAACTTCAATCCCATTTTCTTTATTTAGAGACTCACTGATGATTTTGTCTTGAGTTTGCATTTCATTGTTGTGTAATACTTCAATAATGGCTTGTGCGAGATTCTTAGCATTAAGTTTTCGCTGCGGAATAGATAAACCTACCCCAAGTTTCTGAATCCGCTCACCCCAAAAGAATTGATCAATGGCTAATGGCAGGATGATGGTGGGAATGCCTGCATGCAAACTCGCAGACGTAGTCCCTGCGCCGCCATGATGAACAGCGACTTTGACGTGTTTATATAACCAGCCATGCGGAACATATTCAATGGGGAAGATGTTCTTGGACTTAACGTCACCATGCCATTTAGAAGGTAGAGTTAGAACGGCTTGGGCGTTTGCGATCGTTAGTGCTTGTTCAAGCATGGGTAAATATCCATGCGTACCTGGGCTGCCGAAGCCGATGGCGATGGGGGTGAGGGAGGTATCGAGAAAGTGTTGGAGTGCTTGTGGTGGTGTCCACTTAGGAGAAGCCAGTTGCCAGTAGCCAGTGATCCGTTGTTTCTCATTCCAATCTTTTGGTCGAGGCACCACAATTTCACTAAAGGCATTGAGGGTGAGCGGTTGGTGAGAGACTGCTCGGAGGGAAGGGTCAAGGAGATGGGCGGGACCCAGCCCAAAGTCCGCGTGACGCGCGTGGTTGATCTCAGAGCGCCACGAAAGCCAGGTCGCTTGAGTCACAACCCAATGCGAGAGCCAGTTCCCGATCCCTGAAAGAGGAAAACGAAATGGAAGCAAAGCAGACGGAAATTCGCGGGTGGGTGTGAGCGGCTGTAAGTTGGCGCGGATAGCGGGAATGCCCAAGCCTTCGGCGATGTGTGCACCCCAGATGGTGGGTAAGCCGTGAATGAGCAGGTCGGAACCGCGGCAGGCTTCGGCGGCAGTGTGCAGCATGTGACGATACAACGGGCGGGCTTTTTGAAGGAAGTTGCGCGTGGCTTGGATGGAGCGAATGGGATTCGTGCCGAGGGTCATCGGCGTGGAGTCACCCAGTTCAATGAGTAGGTCGGTGGGATTGCCATCGAATGGCGAAAACCGTAGGGGCGGGGTCTCCCCGCCCTCGTTGTTGAAGAGATATGCAAACCCGCGCGGTGCGGCAACACGGACGTTGTAGCCTGCGTCTCGCAAACCTTTGCCAAGGGCGGTATAGGGAACTACGTCACCCCGTGTGCCGCTGGTGAGTAAAGTAATTGTTTTCATGGGAGAGTGACTATAGACCACTGACTATGGTTGCCATCGTCCATTGTCTATCGTCTAACGTCTGTTTTCTCAAACACCAACATCCGATACTCCACTACCTGCATGTGCAAACACTGCTGCAATGCCATACTACCTAACATGGATGGAACGATGGCATGTTTGATGGGAAGTTTTTCGCCAAGGAAGAGCAGGGTGCTGGCAAGTGCATCGGGCAGATTGCGCAGACGAAGGTAGGGCGTGAGTTCGAGGTTGCGTTCAAGGTTGAGTTGATATTTATGTGCGAAAGACATGGTTTGTGCCACCGTTCGCACGCCGGGAACATACCAGCCTTTGATATAGGCATCGAACCATTTTTGTTCGCTTTGGTTGAACGGACGTACCGCTTTATAATCATCTACTAAAATGAGTTTGCCGCCCTTGCGGAGGAGTCGGCTGGCTTCTTTGAAATATTTTTCCGGGTCTACGGCATGGCAAACCGCTTCCACTGAATAAACCGCATCGAGAGATTCGTTCGCTAATGGAACAGATGTAAAATCCCCTTCGGCAAAACGGAGTTGATCTTGCAAACCAAGTTGTTGCGCGGATTCTTGCGCCAGTTTGGCTTGCACTGGGCTGATGGTTAATCCCAATGCGGGCACAGGGTTTTGCAATCGCGGGTGAATGTAGAACAGACTCGCACCCACACCGCAGCCGAGGTCGGCAATTCGGGCATTTTGCGAGGAGACCGATTCGATCTCTGCTTTGATGAGCGCATTCGAGGTGTTGAGAGCGTCTTCAAGAGTTTTTGTGTCTTGCATCCACAAAGTGCGATGGATGTTCTGCGCTTTTTTATGTCCGCTGAATTTCAAGAAGAGTTCTGTGTTCTTGTCGTAATAGGTACGTACAGAGTCTGTTGTGATTGGCATGAGAAAATTATAATTGAGTAGTTTGATATTATTAGCCAAAAGAGGTTAGAGAATGAACAGAAAAGCATTAATGTTAATGGTTATATTGATGATCCCTGCGCTGGCTTGTCAGGCGTTAGCTCCCATCCTTAACCCCACTCAAGAACCACATGTAGAAGACCCGTCTGCTACCATGCTGCCGGACACGAACTTCCCTGATCGGGACGCGCTTCCAAATAGTAGCGGTATTGACGGGGTACAGACATTTCCCGATAAATCGTACTATCACAACCATATTGAAGCTTTGGAAGAACCAGGCAGCGATATTCCGCCCGCTTTCGGTGCTCATTATTCCGCATGGCAGAATTGCGGAATTTACGACCAACCCGTGGAATTGGGGCATGCCTTACATTCGCTTGAACACGGCGCCGTCTGGTTGACGTATGCTTCGAACCTGCCATCAGATCAAGTGGAGTATTTGCGCAGCCTTGTGCGCGGGAAAGACTTTGTGTTGATGAGTCCTTATTCGCCGCAGACCAAGCCAGCTGTGCTCACCGCATGGACCATCCAATTGGTGATCGACTCCCTGCCTGATGAGCGTATCGAGAAGTTCATTGATTATTATGCCAATGGGCCCCAAAACCCGGAGCCTGGCGCACCATGTGATGGTGCGATCGGATTCCCGATCGAATAGAGGAACCTAAAATGACACATACCTCATTTGCCACCACCACCCGCGGATTGAACCGCGATCTGCCGCCAATGCGTTTGTACGAAAAGGCGAAAAAACTTGGTATTTGGAATCCATCAGATATTGACTTGACCAAAGATAAGCAGGATTGGGCAGGTTTCTCTGATGAAGAGAAGGACCTGTGCTTGTTGCTTCTTTCTATGTTCGTGGCAGGGGAGGAAGCAGTAACTTTGGACCTGCTTCCACTAATCCAAGCGGTGGCGCAAGAGGGACGTATTGAAGAGGAAATGTATCTCACCACATTCCTTTTTGAGGAAGCCAAGCATACCGATTTCTTCCGCCGCTTTATGGATGAAGTAGCAGAAGCAGGCGTGGACTTGAGCCGCTTCCATGGCGATAACTATCGCCAGCTTTTTTATGAAGCTTTGCCAGAAGCACTGAACGCGCTTCGTTATGACCCGTCACCTGCCAGCCAGATCCGAGCCTCTATTACCTACAACATGATCGTCGAAGGCGTACTGGCTGAGACTGGCTATCAAGCTTTCTTCATCATGTTGGAACGCAATGACCTGTGCCCCGGCTTACGGAAAGGGATTTCATTGCTCAAACAGGATGAGTCCCGCCATATTGCTTATGGCGTGTACCTGCTCTCACGTCTCATGGCAGAACACCCCGACGAGTGGGATAACATGCAAATGCAAATGAACATGCTTTTGCCTTCCGCCATTGGTGTGATCGGTGATGCGTTTGCGAGATATGAAGTGGTTCCGTTCGGTTTGAAGGAAGATGACTTTGTCAATTATGCGATGAGTCAGTTCTCAAAGCGCTTCGAGCGGTTGGAAAAAGCGCGCGGCGCAAGTTTAGACGAGATCAATCGAGTTGCAAAAGAAAACGAGGATTGATCGTGTCGCTTACTCCCTGGAAGATATTAAATTCCCGGCATATCTACCCCCGCTTTCGGGTGGATACTGTGGAAGTTGCCAACGGCAAGACCTTTGAACCTTTCGTATTTGAATTTCGTAGTTGGGCAAATACGGTAGCCATTACGAAGAATAATGAAGTGGTGCTGGTCAAACAATATCGCCATGGAGTGCAGGAAAACCTGCTTGAACTGCCCGGCGGTGTGGTGGACGAAGGTGAGGAACCATTGGCAGGGGCGCAGCGTGAGTTGATGGAAGAGACAGGCTATTCGTCTGAAAATTTTGTCGAGGTGGGGCGCATCTATCCAAACCCGGCAATTCAGGAGAATACGCTATTTTGTTATCTTGCCACCGATGTTGAACTGACCGGTGAACAGCATTTCGATGAGACCGAAGAGATCGAAGTCCATCTTGTCAAATTGGATGAACTGCTTGACATGGTGCGAAACGGCAAGTTCAAACATGCTTTGCATGTAGCCGTGCTATTTCAAGCACTGGCGCATTTGGGATACATATAAAAGTATTGTTGGACGATACGTCATTGCCCAAAGTTACTGTCTATCGTCCAACAAAGAGCCGGGAAATTCCATTCGTGAAATCGGTTGTGCAATTTCATCAACGGGCGTAAAATGGGCGCGGTTAAGAATCATGTATACCAACGACGAAAGTGATTTAGGTTCTGCTGATAATAATCCGCCAAGTATAGGTGGATGGCACGCGTTTATATTATCAATAAACGTCACGTAGGTGCGCGGTGCGCCCTTGCGTGACTATTTCACGCAAGGAGGCTGCCATGCTGAGCATCTACAAGACCACCGAAAACGGGCTCGAAAGGCTCGATGCCATCGCAAACGGAGCATGGGTCAATGTTGTAGACCCAACATCCGATGAGATGGAAAAATTGGTCAATTGGGGGATGGATATGGATTATATTAATTATTCCCTCGACCAGGATGAAATGGCACGTATGGAACGCGATGAAGATTACACCTTCATCCTTTTGCGCATTCCCATTTACCAACCTGATAGCGATATTCCATACAACACTGTCCCACTTGGGATCATGATCCTCGGGAATAAGATCATCACCGTCTGTCGCTATGATAGCGATGTCTTCAAAGCTCTCACCAATGGCAAGCATCGCTTTATGAAGACCGGCAAACGCTACCGCCTCACCCTTTATATCTTCTTAGAAACTGCCGTTCGCTATTTGAACCTGCTTCGCGATATCAATCGCGCCACCGAAGCCGTTGAAGACCGCTTGCAAAAATCCACCCAGAATCGCGAGTTACTTGAACTGCTCAAGTATCAGAAAAGCCTTACCTATTTCGCTACTGCACTTCGTTCGAACGAAGTGATGATGGAACGCGTACAAAAGACCCAGCTCTTCAACTATTACGAAGAAGACCAGGACCTGCTCGAAGATGTACTCACCGAAAACCAGCAAGCCATTCAAATGACCAGCATCGCCACCGAAATTCTCTCCGGCATGATGGATGCCTTTGCTTCGATCATCTCCAACAATTTGAATGTGGTCATGAAAGCGCTTGCTGCGCTCACCATCATCCTCAATATGCCGACCATTGTCGCGTCGTTCTATGGAATGAACGTCGCCCTTCCCGGTGAAGGGCAGCCTTACGCGTTCCTTACTGTTATCGGTTTGTCATTAGGGCTGACAGCTCTTGCAACCTATGTCTTCTACAAAAGGAATTGGTTCTAATGAAAACGGAAATTCTTTTTGATGTCAAAGCCACATTGGGTGAAGGTCCCGCATGGGATGAAAAGACCCAAACCTTATACTGGGTCGATATTCTTGGAAAAAGAATTTATGCCGGTGGGGAAGTGTTGACTGAGTTGGATGACTATATTGGATGCCTAGCCCCAACCAAAAATGGACATCTCATCGTAGGAAAACGCGCCTCTTTCATGGACTTTGACCCTGCTACTTCCCAGCAGACCGTTCTTGTCACTCTACCTGAGTCTGCTACAAACCGCATGAACGATGGCAAGTGTGACCCCGCAGGTCGCCTGATCGCCGGCACAATGGATATGAACGAGACAGACCCAACAGGTTCAGTTTACTCGTATGATGGAAAATCCACCCACGTTCTATTCCGTGATGTGACAATCTCGAATGGCATGGCATGGAGCGCTGATCACAAGACGTTCTACTATATTGATACGCCAACTTGTGAGGTCCGCGCCTACGATTATGATGTGAAAACCGGCGAGATCGCAAATCGACGGAAAGCGTTTGATGTCCCCAAGTCACTTGGCTGGGCAGATGGCATGACCTCGGATACCGAGGGAAATTTGTGGATCGCCATGTGGGGTGGGGCGCAAGTCACACGCTGGAACCCGAATACAGGGCAATTGTTGGAACAGATTCCCATACCTGCCTTGCAATCATCCTGCCCAGTGTTTGGCGGGAAGAACCGAAACGAGTTGTATGTCACATCGGCGCGGAAGGGGATGAGTGAATCGGACCTAAACAAATACCCGCTCTCTGGCGGATTGTTCAAGGTTGAAACGAAATATGAGGGCATGCCAACGTTTGAATTTGGGTAAAAACATAGGGGCGGGGAAACCCCGCCCCTATATCATTATTTCCACAATTGTTTTGCCAATTCCACCACTTGTTTGCACTGACTTTCTGATAACCCCACGAATGGAGAATTTTCTACCACGGTATCGCGATTTTCCACGATCAACACGCGCGCGTCTTTGCTAAAGGTATGGGAGTGCCACACGCCGCGTTTGACGTTATATAGCTTGTACGGTTCCATATCCACCGCATGGACTTTTGTCACCGCTTCTTCCCCTTCTCCGATAAATAATATACAACGTCCGGTCATAAGCACGAAGACCTCATCGGTTTCGGTGTGTTTTTGCATGCGGTTGATCTTATCGGGGGTAAGGTCTTCGGTATAGTTCATCAGTGCCACGCGCCACGACTGATAATCGATCAGGGGTTTGTAATCTGGCTCGGTATGGTCGCGGACTTCGATGAGGGTTTCAGGCAGCATATAAGGTCTCCATATGGATCTGTAGGTCGTGACCTACAAGTTTAATTTTTCGCCATGTTCTCGTAACCACTTGCGGTGACGTTTGAAATCGGGGCAAAGAGATTCTACCAACTTCCAGAATCGCGGGGAGTGATTTATGATTTTTATATGTGCCAACTCGTGTAAAACGACGTAATCAATCACATCCAACGGAGCCATTACCAGCCGCCAGGTGAAGTTGATGGTGCCGTCTGCACTGCAAGAACCCCAGCGAGTTCTAGCAGAATTGACCTTAACTTGTTTGGGTGTCAGTCCATGCAGGGTGGCGTAGTGGTTTACACGTTCGGTAAAGACGGTCAACGCTTGGGTTTTGTACCACTTGATGAATGCCTGCTCACCGCGTTCTAGCGCAGAAGTTGACAGTGTGAATCCACTGTCGAATTTTAGAGCAGGCCGCTGAGGCGGTACGAGGCGTAGTTCGTGATCCCGCCCTAGATAAAGAAAGCATTCTCCATCCATGTATTGCTTTTTGGGGATTTCAACAATGGCTTTGAGTTTTTCACGCGAGCGCAAGATCCAATCCGTTTTTTCGTGAATGAATCGCTCTATGTCTTGTAAAGTGACTCTTCTTGGTGCGCGGACTGTTAGACTCCCATCCCGTTCGACGATTAGGGCGATAGTTCGGCGTTTTGCGCGGACTAATTTGTTGATTTCTATAGTGTGCTCAATCGGCATGTTGCGATTATAAATTGAGAAAGTAAAATCCGCCGTCTCCGGCGGATTCGTGATACCCCTTTGGAACAGCGTCTCCACTGTTCCATTCTTTCCGAGGCGTTTCCCCTCCACAGGTTCGCGCTCGGCTGTAAAGTTATGGAATGAGCCCCAACATACGGGCTTTGGCGATGGCTGCAGCTTTCGTATGTACATTGAGACGCTCGTATGATTCTGATAACAAGTTGCGGATGGTAGAACTGGCAATTCCCAATTCTGTGGCAACTTGATCTGTGGAGAGATCCGGGTTCGCTGCGCAAAAGGCGAGAACTTGTAACTGGCGGCCGGTCAGTATTTGTTTGGCTGCGTTCTCTGTGTGGATCTCGCCATGCGAGTTATCGGTAAAGTATTTCTGACCCGACGATATTGACCGAATAATGGCAGGAAGCCTACGGATCGAGTCGCTATCATGTTTGAATATATATCCGCTGACACCCACATCTGCCAACGCTTTGACGAGAGAAGCCTGCGTATGCATGGAAATGATCAGGATATTGAGGTTGGGTTTGCCTTCAAGGATCTGTGGAACATACTGCAGAATGGGAATGGGGTTTTCATTGATTGGTGATGATGGCACAGTAATGTCCATGATAAGAACGTCAATGGCAGGATGCTGCACCAGCATGGAGTTCAATTCTTCGCCATTGGAAGCGGTTCCCACCACTTTTATACCGCTGGCATCATCCAATCGCAATTGATAGCCATCGATGATGCTTTGGTGGTCTTCGAGAATTGCGACCTTGATGGGAGAACTCATGAACATTCAAACCTTTACAAGGCTTGAGTATATTTGGTAATTTTTATTTTGACGGGGAGGGAGTACAACTGCCTATGAGGCTACAAGGGTGTTTGTGCAGTAATGATGAAGCCATTTTTACTGGAATTTGCTTCGACTGTCCCACCCAAAAGAAGAAATCTTTCTTTCATGCCTAGAATGCCGATTCCCTTTTGACCAATCGCTGTTAGTTCGCCTCTGCCGTTGTCTTCAACGGTCATTTGTGCCCAGCCATTTTCACTGGTGAGGGTGACCCATACATGAGTTGCTTCTGCATGTTTGAGCACATTAGTAAGGGACTCTTGAAGAAATCGGAAAAGTGCTATGGCAGTTTCTTCTGTGATATGCGGAATTGCAGACCCCTTGTATTCGATATTTATCCTTTTCCCCTCTTGGAACTCATTGCAATATTCCTGCATTGCCAGGTTGATGTCACCTACATCCAAGAGCGAAGGGCGCATTTTATGAGAAAGTGCGCGGACCGTATTCAGGGTCTTATCGATCTGAACGATCATGTAGGAGAGTCTTGCACTCAAGTCGTTGGTTAAATGTATATCTGGAGCGTCCCCTGAAGGTGGAAGATCTGAGATGAGCGATTGAACAGAGTACCGCAAGCTGACAAGCAACTGCCCGGCTTGATCGTGCAATTCACGAGAAATATAGCGACGTTCCACTTCTTGGGCACGCAGGGTGGTACGTGCAAGTTCCTGCATTTTTTCACGACTCTCGATCAATTCACCGTTCTTTACCTTTAGGTTTTTCTGCATCTTGGACATTGTATCGACGAGAATATCGATTTCATCGGAAAATAAGGGCTGGATTTGTTGGGGAAGAGAAATGTCATCGGTTTCTGAACGGGCATCGATGGAGTAAGGTCTAGAAAGAAAGGAAATACCACTTATAACGTAGACAAGGATAAGTCCGAAGAGAAAAAGGAGTCGATGGCTGTCGATTGCAATCAGATAATCTCCCAAATTAAAAACGGCTATGGCAGCGACAATATAGATTGGCGTAAACACCGAAACGAAAATTCCCCAGCGGGGAATCCGTGCGGGGATTTTTTTTTCTAGATCAGAAGTTTGCTGATGCTGTTCCACAGTGTAAATTATATTCGATAGAACTTACCTTATTCTATTCGGTCAGTGAATTTCTTTCCACTCCGGCGCAGACTTGGGGATCTCGCGCTTCAACTCAGCGATGTGAGGATGGAACTCTACTTCGACACTGTGGCGCGGCGAGTTGACATAATGTTTTTTCATGTATTCGATATGACGTGTAATGCGTTGACGTATATCTTTGGGCAGGTTGTAATTGCCGATAATGTAATTCGCGGCGAGTTTCGCATGCAGGTCTGAAAGGGGCCAGATCGAGCCAAGCGGTTGCACGAGACCGATGAAACATAACGATGGGTGGTCGGGGTGGAAGACATTCTTATACAGCGGTGGAACACCATCTTCGATGGAGAGCAGGTCTGGGCTAAAGAAAGGAAGCGAGATCTTGAATCCAGTGGCGGCGATGATCGAGTCGTATTCTTCAACATGTCCATCCACGAACTCGACCTTTTTGTCATGGAAGCGTTTAATATCCGGGCGGATGTGAACTTTTCCGTGACGGATGGCGTAAAGGACTTCTGAGTTGTTGGTCACATGCGCGTTCAAAATGCCATGCTTGGGTTTTGGCAAACCGTAATCTTCGTAATTGCCAACTGCAAGTTTGAGGGTCAGGTAAAAGAAGGGCAGACGCATCCATGCTGGCAGCCAGGCGAAACGTGCATTGACCACATCGGGCGGTTGACCGAAAACGAACTTGGGCACGATGTACTGTCCGCGCCGCATGGACATGGCTGTAAATGATGAAACACGCGCGGTTTCCACCGAGATGTCGCAGCCGGAGTTGCCGGCCCCAATAACTAGCACGCGCTTCCCCGCAAATGGTGCAGCTCGTTTGTATTCGTGCGAGTGGATGAACTCCCCGGTGAACTCACCTTCGTAATTCGGGTAACGCGGATTCCAATGATGTCCATTGGCGATGAGCAGGAAGTCGAAGGTTTCGACCTTGCCATCTGCAAGTGTGATGCGCCAGGTTTTATCTGGCATTTCTTCGGCGTTGCTTACTTCGGTATTGAATTGAATAAAAGGCATTACGCCAAAGTGTTTTGAGTAACTTTGAAAATATGCCAGCATCTGCGTGTGCGACGGATAGTCGGGATACTCCGCAGGCATGGGGTAATCAAAATATTCCGAATAACGACGTGAACTGATGAGATGTGTCGTCTCATACACGGACGAGTGTTTGGTCTTGTCGTTGAAGACCCAGTTCCCGCCGACTTGGTCGTTCTTTTCATAGATCACAAAATTGGTGATGCCCGCCTGAATGAGATTTTTCCCAGCCGTAATGCCGGAAGGTCCCGCCCCGATGATACAAACTCGTACGTTCTTTGTGCGATTCATGTAGCCTCAGATGAAGTGAAGTGCGTGGGTTTTACTTTTAGATTTTATCGGAATTGTGGCTTGTTTTTTTATCCGCAGATGGCACCGATTTTCGCAGATTTTCTATTGAAAAATATTCAATCTGTGGATTATTTCAATTGCTTTTCATAAACTTCTTGGTTCACGCAATGCGGCAATCGTTCGCCTTTTACGCCCGCAATCAAATTCTCTGCTGCGAGTCGTGCCATCGCATCGCGAGTCTGTTCGCTGGCGCTGCCGATGTGCGGAACGATGACGCAGTTATCTAAAGTGAGTAGGGGAGAATTCAAGGGCAAGGGTTCGGGGTCGGTCACATCCAACCCGGCGGCAAAAATTTTCTTTGACTTCAACGCTTCGTATAAAGCAATTTGATCCACTACCGGTCCGCGAGAGGTGTTGACGAAGACCGCATTCGACTTCATCTTCGAGAGAAAGTCCGCGTTCACCATGTGCCGCGTGTTTTGATTAAGCGGCGTATGCACCGAAACAAAATCAGCTTCGTGCAGCAATTCATCAAGGCTGTTCATTTTTACAGCGTCAAATTCCGGCTCCGCCGTCGGGTCATAAAAAATGATTCGCAGATCAAATCCAACCGCACGCTTTGCCACTGCGCGCCCAATGCGACCAAACCCCACCAATCCCAACGTTCTTCCCGCAAGGTCCATTCCTAACAACATGGATGGATGCCATGTCTTCCACTTTCCATCGCGGATGTATTTTTCAGATTCCACAATTCGTCTCGCTGCTGCAAGCAACAAAGCAAAGGCAATATCGGCAGTGGCATCGGTCAAAATCCCAGGCGTGTTGCCAATGGGAATACCTCTCGCTGTTGCATCAGCTAAAACGACATTATCAAAGCCCACAGCATGATTGCTGACCACTTTCAATTGCGATCCCGCTGTATCCAACAATTCTGCATCCACACGATCTGTAAGCATGCTCAAGAAACCATCCACACCGCGCACTTTTTCAAGCAGTACCTCGCGCGTGGGCGGCATCTCTTCATCCCACACTTCTGCATCGCAGGCGTCCAAAACCAACTTCAAACCAGCATCGCGTATTCGGCGCGAAACAAATACTTTGGGGCGCATTAGAACTCCTTTGGGGTATGATACTCGAAACATGCGAGATTTTTCCACTGTCACCCTGCAAAACCATCCGCGCGGAAACGACATCCAGCACATTTTATCTGCCTGCATCGATGCTGTCGAACCGGGCAATGCAATTCGACGTTTTGTGCAACGCGAAAAGAACTTGTTGTTCATTGATGATCAAAAATATGATTTGAATGAATTTGACAATATGACCGTCCTTGGCTTGGGTAAAGCGACGGAAGCCATGTCATTTGCATTGTTGGATGTACTCGGTTCAACCCCAAGCCGCGGCTTGCTCATTCCAAAACAAGCCTTTGCTTCCCCTGCCAGCGGATTCACCGTCTTGCCCGGCGGACATCCCGTTCCGACCGAAGCAAGCGTCCGCGCCGGAAACGCCGCCTTCGACCTTGCTTCCTCCCTCACCGAACGTGACCTGCTCATATGCCTTATCTCGGGCGGCGGCTCGGCATTGATGACCTCTCCCCAGCATGGACTTCACCTCGCAGACCTTCAAACGCTGACGAAATTATTGCTCGCCTGCGGCGCCCGTGTGGACGAGATAAATACCCTGCGCCGTCACCTCGACCGGGTAAAGGGCGGCAGCATTGCCAAGTTTGCGAATGGTGCTCGCATTGCCAGCTTGATTCTTTCAGACGTTGTCGGTAATCCGCTCGAAGCGATTGCTTCCGGTCCCACTGCGCCAGACCCATCCACGCGAGAAGATGCGCTGACTATTTTAGAAAAATATGACTTGCTCAATAAAGTCCCAGCCGTAATTTTGGGAGTCTTGGAAACTGCCCCAGAAACACCAAAACCGAATGATCCATTATTTGAAAGGGTGCAGAATGTTCTAGTTGGCAGCAACTCCCTTGCCGCTCAAGCCGGTTTGGAGATGGCAAAATCTCTTGGCTTTCATACGTATTTCCTTGGCGACACGTGGCAAGGTGAAGCCCGTAACGTTGCCAAAGAACTTTGCGGACATTTCAACCTCAATTACGAACGCCCATTTTGTCTCATCGCAGGCGGCGAAACAACAGTCACCCTGCACGGACATGGCAAAGGCGGGCGCAACCAGGAACTCGCCCTATCCGCTGCCATTGAAATGAACGGACTGCAAAACTCCATGCTCATCACCCTTGCCACCGACGGCGAAGACGGTCCCACCAACGCAGCGGGTGCGGTGGTGACGGGGGAGACTTGTCAGCGTGGGGGGAGGCTTGAAGTGGATGCTCAAGCCCTTCTGAGTCAGAACGATGCGTATTCCTATTTTCAAGCACTTGGTGATTTGATCCAGCCCGGTCCAACCGGCACGAATGTCAACGATCTCACGTTCTTGTTTGGGTTTTAAGTAAGATAACATGTCATGCTGAGTGGCAGCGAAGCATCTCTACGCCTGTCCCAGAGACCCTTCGCTGTCGCTCAGGGTGACAATCAATAGCGCAGACGTTTATAATCAAAACATGTCGCCAAACTTCAGCTGGATTCCCATTTATCAAGAATTGGCAGAAAAGCTCGCGGGCTGGCAAGACCGACAAAGCGAGTTGATCGCGTTCCTCGAAAACCTGCGGACGGAAGGATATGTCATCACGCCATTGAATGACAAGAACACCGATGGTGCGCGTTTTCTGTTGAGCGAGATCGACCCATTCACGTTCTTTGGCGTATTCAATCGCGGCATCCGACAAGATCAACGCAAAGCCATCCTCGCGCGGATGAAAGAATTTTTCGCGCTCTCACATGATGTTCCCGAAGATTTCAATGGGATTCCCATTCTTAATAATATGAAGTCTTGGTTCGTTGCCTATCAAAATGCGCGGCAGGACGGTGATGTGGCGACGTTGTGGCGGGTCTTTCAGCTTGGGCTGGAAGAAAAGCCGCTGAATAACAGGGAATTCCTCAAGGCGTTTGATGAGGCGCTTTTCGTCAAGCAGACCAATGTCAACCTCACGATGGGACTCTTCTGGATTCGCCCGAACACTTTTTTGAGTCTCGATCAAAACAACCGCGAGTATTTGGGGATCAAACTCCCGGCTGAAGGTTTGAATGCCAAGTTCTATGCAGATATGGTCAAGAAATTCAAAGGACAATCTTTTCCTGAAATTTCGTTGCAAGCTTGGGGCATCGGTAGTGAGCGTGCAAAGATCATCGCCGACTCCAAAGAACCGTATCGCACAGAGGATATCAATTTTTGGTTAGTGGGTGCTTATTGGAGTGACCGCGATCCTGCTGACCAAACCGAACGCTTTTTGGAAGAAGGCATTTGGGAGAATGGCTACATCAACCGCTTCATCGCGGATGTGCAAGCGATGCAAGTGGGGGATAAGATCGCCATCAAAGCCGCATCCACTCAACGCAAAGGCTTGCCTTTCGATAACAAGAACAAGACCATTTCCCGCATGACCATCAAAGCCATCGGTACCATTGTTGCGAATCACAAAGATGGCAGAACGGTCGAAGTGGAATGGGAACAGAACTTCCAGGAGAAGGATTGGTATTTCTACACCAATCGCAGCACGCTCTGGCATTTACGATTCGATAAAGATTATTTTCTTTTGGATTTATCCACAAAGTTGAGAGATTTTGTTTGGTACGGTAAAGAACAGGATTACACCTGGTGGGTGAAACGTTGGGGCATCTTTGAAGAAACAGGAGTGACGACGAACGACGACATGGAATCCATGAACCCGCCTTATAGTATTGAAGACCTTGTTGCCTCCGGTGTCTTTTTACCTGAAGCTGAACTTGCTCAAATTTTAGAACGCTTACAATCGAAGAAAGCGATGATCCTGCAAGGTCCGCCCGGGGTGGGCAAGACCTTTGTTGCCCGCAAACTCGTTTACGCCTTAATGGAAGAAGTGGATAATAACCGCATCGAAATGGTGCAGTTCCATCAATCGTATTCCTACGACGATTTTGTGCGCGGCTATCGTCCTGCTGAAGGCAAGGCTGGCAGCTTCGTTTTGCAGAACGGTGTTTTCTATGAGTTCTGTCAACGCGCCATCAATGACCCAGACCGCGAATATATCTTCATCATCGATGAAGTCAATCGCGGCAATCTCAGCCAGATTTTTGGTGAACTTCTTATGCTCATTGAGGCTGACAAACGCGACCCAGAGTTTGCTGTTCATTTGGTTTATCGCAATTCGAACGAGCCGCGATTTTATATCCCGCCCAATCTTTATCTCATCGGCTTGATGAACGTCGCCGACCGTTCCCTCGCGATGGTCGATTACGCCTTGCGTCGTCGTTTTGTTTTCGTCAATCTAACACCGCAATACGAAAGCGATCTTTATCGTCAGTGGTTACTCGAACGCTCCATGCAAACTGAATTGGTCAATCTCATCATTGAACGTTTATCCGCGCTCAACAAACAGATCAAAGAAGATTCGTTGCTTGGCGAAAATTATCAGATCGGTCACAGCTTTTTCTGTCCCAAAGGCGATAACTTTGCCGGACTGGACAAGTCTTGGTATCAAGGCATCGTCCGCACCGAGATCACGCCCTTGTTGAAGGAATACTGGTTCGACAATCCCTCCAAAGCAGATGAAGCCGAGCGGAGACTGCTTGCCTTATGACTTTCACCGGCTCGACCTCGCCCGTGCCTGATTCTATTCATTACACAGAATATGGCATCCCGATCCGTAACCTTTGGCATATGTGCCTCTACGCGTGGAACGATGTTTCGATCCAACGTCACTGGTCCATGGACATTGCCGAAGACGCGCCGTCTCTCGATGCGTTGCTCGCTTCTGTGCTGGCAGGACTTGTACAACAGCGTCTACGCATTGGGTTGGGTCGAAGCTATGTGAATGAACATCAGTCCATTCGCGGTATTCGTGGTCGCATCGACTTTGCGGAAAGCCTGAAGTACCAAACCTTTGAAAAAGGTCAAGCCTATTGCGACTTCCAACAATACAGTGCGAACGCCCCGATCAATCAGATCATTCGTAGCACATTGACACGCCTAGTCCAGGTGGGGGAGTTCGGTCCGAACCAGAAACAGGCATATGAATTACGCCACACCCTCCGAACTTTAGTCCGCGCCCTCGATGGCATTGACTTAATCGAACTAAAACTCGATTTCATCCGCAGGCAGCAAATCAACCGCAACGACGGTGATTACCACCTTATGCTCGCCATCTGCGAGTTGATTCTGATGCGCCAAATGCCTTCTGAGCAAGAAGGACAGTCTCGCCTGCCTGAACTCGAACGTGAGGCATTGGTTCTGCATAATATCTACGAACGCTTTGTAGCCAACTTCTATCGCATCCACCTACGTGGATGGAAAGTCTCAGCCCAGAAGCAATTGGATTGGCATGCAAAATCTCAACCCCGTTTCATGCCCTCCTTACGTCCCGACATTATGTTGGAAGAAAACCAAACCGGGCGAATTATTATTTTAGATACCAAATTCACCGCCCAAAGCCTCGTCGAAAATCAATGGGGAAGCCAAACCTTCGACTCGTCTCATCTCTATCAGCTTTACACTTATTTGCGGACACAGGAGAATGTGTCGGAGAGTCATAAGTCCGCGTCTGGGATATTGCTTTACCCAGCTGTAAATCAAAAGCTCTCTGAAAAAATTGAGCTTGACCATCATGTCATGCGGGTGGAGAGAGTTGATTTATCTCGTCCGTGGCCGGACATAGAGCACGAACTTATAGCCTTAATTCTGAAAAACTAAAAACCCGCAGTGGTGCGGGTTTTTGGTGGTGCCGAGGGGAGATTTGAGATTGTGAGTACACAAAACAAACGAGACCATCTTGGTAATTGGATAGTCTCGTTTGTTTTCAGCTTTGCAACTGATTAATTTAAATATACCAAGTGATGAGATTAATAATGTGTCTTTGATAGACCTTTAAAGCTCTCTCCATGATTACGTACTGGGTGAAGTAATGAAATAACAGCATGGTTATAAGCGTTTGGTAGTTTGCAATTCACCTAGTATGGTGGATTTGTGGATATAACGCTTTTATTCATGTAGACAGTTGCGCTTTTTACTAATAATTTTGTGGCTACACATTTCAGTGGTTTCCATTAGTTATCATCATTGTTGATCGTACCGGTGGAGGATGAGGAGGTTCCCACGGTATAGCCAGTTCCTGGATTGACCTTGAGCAGCACGGTCTCGTTCGCCTCTACGGTTGCATCTGCGACCGGTGTGATGGTGATCGTCCGGGAGGTTTCTCCTGCCGCAAAGCTCAGGGTACCTGTCGTGGCTGTAAAACTGGTAGCACCGCTTTGGGTGTAATCGCTGGACCAGATTGCTG
>VFQT010002102.1_pt1 | contig 21365 bp, 11 predicted proteins | sample 3512381 | NCBI WGS metagenome assembly VFQT01 (sample SAMN10412376, study PRJNA504923) | tailings metagenome | isolation source: Relicate 2 Philex TSF3 active mining site | place: Philippines: Tuba, Benguet | collected 2017-08-29
AGACCATCCGAGCGATAAACACTCTCGCGCAGTGCCAGCACCAGCGAGCGAATACCCCACTGTGCATCGCGCCCCTGGATCAGATCGATCGGCAGCGCTACCAGCGCATCCGCCGCACCCAATGAGGACAATACGCGCGCGACGGCCTGCGCAACACTGATGAAATTGCGGTCGCTCATACCCGCTTCCGGGCCCAGCCCCACCAGAAGCACGCGCTTGGCCTGACCCGCCGCCGCATGCAGCAGCAAGGTGCTGCCCGGCTTACCGGTGATATCGCCTGTTTTTAACGCGGTGCTGACAACGCCTTTGCTATCGAGCAGTTTGGCTTGCGCGCTGAGCTTGCTGTTTTCGTACACCCCAACCACAACACAGCCGGTTTTATGCTCGGCGATTGCGTTTTTTGTATTGAAAGCTTTTATGCTAAAGTCCATGACCACTCCTCGACATAACCTCCGAATTATAGTCCTGAATGATTTTTCAGCGCGCCATACGCCGCGAGTTGCTGAATACGGTCGGCGCGGTTTTCACGATCCTGTTCACTATCGTGATGACAGTTATCTTGATTCGGATTTTAGGTGATGCCGCCGCCGGCAAGATAGCACCGACGGATGTAGCAGCAATGCTTGGCTTTGCGTCGCTGGGTTATCTTCCCGTCATTATTTCGCTGACTGCTTTTATCGCTGTTTTGATGGTGGTATCACGCAGCTACCAAGATTCCGAGATGGTGGTCTGGTTAGCATCCGGATTATCGCTAAAACAATGGGTTGGTCCGGTGCTCGGGGTCGGTATGCCGATGGTGGTGATCACCGCGGTGCTATCAATCTGGCTGACGCCTTGGGCTAACCGCAGCTCTGCTGAGTACAAAGAGCGCTTCCAGAAGCGTGAAGATGTAGCGCGCGTCTCGCCCGGCAAGTTTCAGGAATCTGCGAGTGGCGACAAAATGTTCTTTGTCGAAGGCGTCGCCAATGACCTCAGCAAAGTCAGAAATATTTTTGTGCGTGAAGCAGGGCAGCGCGACTCAGTAGTATCTGCCGAAGAAGGGGCGATCGGGTTCAGTGATCGTGGCGAAAAAACCCTGCAGTTGTTTCAGGGGCGTCGCTACGAGGGCGCGCCGGGTACCCAGGAAATACGCGTTGTTGAATTCGAGCGCTACTCATTGCTGTTATCGCAAAATGAGCGAGACTTTGGTAACACCACGACAGCACGCGCGCTCAGCACAGTGCAGCTGATCGAGCAACCGACACCACCCAACTTGTCGGAGCTGATGTGGCGAATCTCCATACCTGTAATGTGCTTACTGCAGATTTTTCTTGCGATTCCTCTCGGGTTTGTGAATCCACGTCGAGGCCGTGCATTGAATCTCTCGATTGCCTTGTTACTTGCAATCACCTATAGCAATATGGTGGGTGTACTGCAAGGTAGTATTGCCACCGGCCGAATGTCACTCGCTACCGCATACGGCGCGCTGCACTTGTCGGTATTTCTGCTCAGCCTGTTACTTTTGTATTGGCGCGATAACACCAACAGCCGCTGGCATCCGGCCCGGCTGCTGGGTTCGATCCGGCATCTGGTTCCCAGCCCCGGGGGTGCTTCCGCTTGAAGGTTTTGGCGCGTTATTTTTCATCTCAGATTTATCGTGCCATCTCGTTTGCGATGTTGGCATTCTTGGCACTGTTTGCTTTTTTTGATTTGATGAGCGAGCTCGGCTCGGTGGGCCGCGGGCCTTATCAGCTTGAGCATGCGCTGCTGTATGTCAGCCTGGGTCTGCCGGCCTATGCCTACGAGTTAATGCCTATCGTGACCCTGATCGGAACGATTTTCATCATGGCGCAGCTGGCGGCACGATCTGAATTTACCGTGATGCGTGCCTCATCACTATCAATGGCCGGCGCGCTTGGCTTGTTACTGCGTATCGCGTTGCTGCTGGCGGTGGTGACTTTCTTGCTGGGCGAGTTTATCAGTCCGCGTTGTAATGAGTTTCGAGAGCACTTCAAACGCAGGATTCAGGGTTCGGTGTTTTCTGCTGAATTTAGCTCAGGGCTGTGGGCTAAGGATTTGATCCGGGATCCTGTATCGGGGCAGGTGACGGGCTCGCGCTTTCTGAATGCAAAAAAAATCGATACCGACGGCACTATTCGGGATGTGCATCTGTTCGAATTTGACCGCAAGATGCATCTGGTTTCCCGGCTGTTTGCCAAGCGCGGCGAGTTTCAGGGCGATGAGCAATGGCGATTACTTGAGGTTGAAGAGCAGCGTTTTTCAGATAATCCCACTGGCGCTGATCGCCAACAAGCTGACCTGATCACTCAGCGCAAGCTCGACATGCTGCAAATACGGTCAGAAATTACGCCAGATATATTGTCGGTCATGCTGGCTGACCCCAAGTTAATGTCGGCACTTGACCTTGCCCAGTACAGTCATCACCTCAAGAAAAATCAGCAGCGCAGCGAGCAGTACGATATCGCGCTGTGGACGAAGCTACTTTATCCGCTCACACCGCTCGTGATGATGGTGCTCGCTCTGCCCTTTGCCTATTTGCAGGTACGCAGTGGCGGGCTATCGCTCAAGGTATTTGTCGGCATCATGATCGGTATGGGTTTTCATTTGATGAATAGCTTGTTTTCGCATATCGGGCTGCTCAACACCTGGCCGCCACTGATGACTGCGGCCCTACCGAGCGTGCTGTTCTTGTTCGCTGCGATTGCGGCATTACGTTGGGTGGAGCGACACTAATGAGTCAAACTTCAGCATTGGTTCTATTTGCGCATGGTGCGCGTGCGGCGAGCTGGGCGCTACCATTCCAACGACTACAGGCGATGCTACGTGAACAGTTACCTGATACCGTGATTGAGCTCGCCTTTCTTGAATTGATGGAGCCACGCCTACCCGACGTGGTGAACCGTTTGGTGACGCAAGGCTGTAGCCAGATCAGCGTGGTACCGGTGTTTTTCGGGCAGGGCAGTCATGTGGTGCGTGATCTGCCCCTGATGGTCGATGAATTACGTTCCGCGCATCCCTCTGTACAACTTAGCGTGGCCGCTGCCGTCGGAGAAAGCCCCGCGGTACTCGAGGCGATTGCGCAGTATTGCCGCAGCACCCTCGAGCACTAGCGCTCTCTCAGGCTCTCACTGACATGCTCCATCAAGGGGCTGAGCAGGTACTCAATCACGCGGCGCTTACCGGTATTGATTTCTGCAGTCACCGCCATACCCGGCTGCAAGGGTAGTTCGCGTCCGTTCACTTGTACTGCCGATTTTTCCAGTTGTATCTTGGCCAGATAGGTCAGCCCCAGCTTATCGTCTTGTATGGCGTCGCGCGACAGGTTAAGTACCTTTCCATGCACGGTGCCATAGCGCGTATAGGGAAAGGTCTCGATCTTGACCTCAACAGTCTGTCCGACATGTACGAAGCCGATGTCTTTGTTAGGTAATTGTGCATCGACTTCGATCGGTGCATCACTCGGCACCAGCAGCATCAAGACTTGAGCTGGTGTCACTACACCGCCGATGGTGTTCACTGCCATCTGCTGTACGGTTCCGTCAATCGGGGCGGTGATCCGCATGCGTTGATGCCGCGCCGCAGCTTTCACCCATTCCTGCTGCAGCGACGAGGCTTTCTGTTGCGCCTCTTCAGCTGTATCAAGCCACTGCCGGCGGCTCTCTGCAATCAACGTCGCACGTTGCGCCTGAGTCTCACGAAGTGTTGCGCGCACCTCTGCCAATCGACTCTTCTGAGTTGCCAGCTCACCTTCCTGGTCGAGGCGTGTCTGCTCTCGTTCCATCCATGCATGGCGCGGTACATAGCCATGGTGCTGCAGATCTTGGTAGTCCTGCGCGCGGACGGTACTGATCGGTAAGAGCTTTTCCAGCCGCTGAATCGATGCCTGTATCGACATGATTTCTGCTTGGCGGCGATCGATATCGGCATCTAGCTGCTGCAGACGAGCGCGGTACTCGATGAAACTACCATTGAGCTGACGCGATGCATCAGCCAGACGCGCCGCCGGTACACCGGCCGCGTGCAGCGCCGGTAGCTGCCCATCACGTTGCGCTTTGAGTATGGTCTGCGCCCGTAGCGCTGATAGCCGCGCGCTGACCATCTCGCTTTCCAGGCGATCGGTATCAGCGGCAGTTACGGTGGTGTCGAGCTCGAGCAGCAGATCATCGGCCTTCACCCGATCACCTTCTTTAACGAGAATACGTGCAATGCTCGCGGTTTCAATCGCCTGAATTGGCTTACTTCGTCCACTCGGCACGATCTTGCCTGAAGCACTTGCAACGACATCAACCTTGCCGAGTATGGCCCAGCCGAGCGCCAGCAGCGCAAACCCGCAGATCAGCCAGAGCGTGATACGCGGCGCGGGCGAGGGTGGTGTTCGTTGCAGCGCCAGCGCTGCAGCCAAAAACTCGGTCTCGTCGCGCTGATACTTCGGCCCATCGAGCGACTTTCGTACGGCCCAGGCTTGCCGCAGCGATTGACCATAGCGAGAAAACAGCGCGTGCCACACCGATAGTCGCAGGCGAAAATGAGGGAGTGAGAATCTCATCATGCCGCCTGCATACGGTGAAGACGAGCGTACCAGCCATCGTCTTTGGCAATTAGCGCCTGATGCGCGCCCTGCTCAACTAACCGGCCTTGCTCGAGTACCAGAATACGGTCGGTATCACGTACCGCCGAGAGTCTGTGCGCGATGATAATCACGGTGCGGTTGCTACAGATTGCTGCCATATTCGATTGAATCATGCGCTCGGATTCATAATCGAGCGCGCTTGTCGCTTCATCGAAAATCAGTATGCGTGGGTCCCGCATCAGTGCGCGCGCAATGGCAATACGTTGCTTTTGTCCGCCAGATAATCCACTACCGCTTTCGCCAATGATGGTGTCATAGCCTTCGGGCAGATCAGTAATGAAGCTATGTGCGCCAGCTAACTGTGCCATGTGCATCACTTTTTCCAGCGGCGCACCCGGATCAGTCAGCGCGATATTCTGACGAACGGTTCCTTTGAATAATTGGCTTTCCTGCGGTACGACACCGATCTGACGCCGTAATGAGGCCGGGTCGGCGAGTGCAATATCAATACCATCGACCAAGACACGCCCACGCTGTGCCGTATGCAGCCGCTGCAGTAGCAGGCTGAGCGTACTTTTGCCTGAACCTGAGCGGCCGACGATACCGATACGCTCACCAGGACGTATCGCCAGCTGTATATTCGACAAGATGTCGTTACCGTCGGGGCGATAACGAAAGAACACCTGATCAAAAACAATATGACCTTTAATGCTTGGTAGAGTCAGCCCGCCGCTATGTACTTCGGTTTCCGTATTGAGGATGTCGCCGAGTCGCTCGACCGATACACTCAGCTGCTGAAAATCTGACCACATCTGTGCTAGTCGCATCACGGGCGTGGCAACATGACCGGCCAGCATGTTGAAGGCGATCAGTTGCCCGACACTCATCTCACCATCAATCACCAAGCGCGCGCCTAACCAAAGCGTGCATACAGTGACCAGCTTGCTCACCAGCGATACACCATGGCCGGCCCAATTACCGACCATCGCCGCACGAAACGCCGCTTTGACATAAGCGGCCAGTTGCTGCTCCCAGGTCTGGCACCAGCGCGGCTCGACCGCCATTGCTTTCACCGTGCCCATGGCACTCACAGTCTCTACCAATAGCGCCTGGTTTTCTGCGCTGTGCCTGAACTGTTCATCTAGCCGACGACGCAAAATCGGTGTGGCAAGCAGCGATAGAAGCACATAACAGGGCAGCGAAAGCACAACGATCAGGGTAAGCACCGGGCTGTAGAGCAGCATCACGCCGATGAAGATCAGTGAAAATGCTAAATCCAGTACCAAGGTGATGCCGTTACCCGTGAGGAATTGGCGAATTTTTTCCAGCTCACGCACGCGCGCCACCGTATCACCAGCGCGCCTTGCCTGAAACCAGGGCAAGGGTAGGGCGAGCAGGTGCCGAAAAAGTCGTGCGCCAAGCTCTACATCAATACGGCTACAGGTGTGTGCATGGACATAACTGCGCAAGCCGCTGAGTACTACGTCAAATACACTCACCACCAGTAAGCCAACTGCGATCACATTCAGTGTACTGAATCCGCGATGCACCAAGACCTTATCCATCACCACCTGAAAAAATACCGGTGTGACCAGGGCAAATAATTGCAGCACCACCGATACCACAAGTACTTCAAGAAGTAGCCTGCGGTACTTCACCATCGCCGGGATGAACCAGCTGAAATCAAATTTAGCCAGTTCGCCGGTGATTGATGCTCGCGAGGCAAATAAAATCAATTCGCCTGTCCATGTTTCAGAAAACTCATCCAGCGTCTGCCAGACCGGCTGCGCTGATGTCGGGCGATGTATAAGCAGGCGTAACCCGCCATCACTGGTATCGATACGCCCGATGATGCTGAAGTCACCGTTAGTCTCGATACATACTGCGGGCATCGTGGCTGTTGCCAAGCGCTTGGCCGATACTCGGCGCCGCTCTGCTACCAAGCCCACATGACGTGCGGCGTGCAAGATCGAATGCGTAGAAAACTTTCCTTCCGATTCGCCAAACGCATGCAATAACTGCGAGGGATCGGCAGCGATACCATGCGCGCGCGCAATAGTAACGAAGCAACTCAGGCCGGAAGGAAAGTCCATTTTTCTTTACCGGATGAGTGACGTGTAATTCAAAAAGCCACCGGAATAGCTGGCAGGTCTGGTGATCTCAATGGTGGGCAGTAGTGCCGAGGCGCTGATTTTCGAGCCGTTATCGAATTGGAACCAATCAATCGCAGGAGTAGTACTGACGCTGCCGTCAGTGCCAAAAAAATTCTTTACCGTGACGCTGCCCGTGGCATTTCTGAAACCTGCAATCAAATCAGTACCAGATCGGCTCGGCAGAAGGTCGGCCCGGCTATTCACACCATGGAGTTCCAGCGTGTCGATGCCGACGTTGTCGTTCACTATCTCGTTCCCGCTTCGAATAGATACACGATAGAGGTCATCACCTAGCCCACCGTCCAGCAGATCATCGCCCAACCCACCATCAAGCACGTCGTTACCCGCACCACCGAAAAGCTGATCAGTGCCTCTATTACCAAACAGCATATCGTTACCTAGCCCACCTTGAACGGTACTGTTCAGCCAGCTGGTAAAGATCTGATCGTCTTTCATGCTGCCTATAAAGTGAGTATGCGAGACATCGAGTGCGCCTTCAAAAACAATATCTTGATCGCTCAGTGCGCTCCATACCTCGCCACGCGAAAATTGGATCGCAGCGATCAGACCTGATTGATACATTGGCTCAACGTTAGCGCCGTTGCTGCCAGTGCTTCCATTGCTGCCACTAGTAGAGATGCTGATGAAATCATTTGTTGCTATGTTTCGCGCATACAGACCGGAAAGGTCTCTGCTAAGCCGTATGTCGGCCGCGCGAATCCCCTCGGCGAAACGAATCACGTTACGGTCTGATGGCGATACGGTTTCTCGAATGTCATCCCACCCCCACCCTGCCTCGAATAGATACGTGTCACTTCCGGCACCACCGATCAGGGTATCTTCGCCGTTACCACCAGAGAGTTGGTCATTACCGGCCTTGCCATCAAGGATGTCGTTACCACTGAAGCCTCGCAGGATGTCATCTCCAACGCTACCCCACACATTGTCATCGCCAGTAGTGCCGATGTTAGGGGGTATTACTGACAGCACGGTACTGGTACTCAGGCCGCCACGGTCGAAAGCGGTGATGGCTAATTGAACAGCTTTGAACATAAAGTCGAGCGACGGTTCGCCGCGGAGGGTATTACTGACTGGATCAAACCGCAGCCATGCGGGTAGCTGAGTACCGTCGGCCATCGTCAGCTGGTAGCGCAGCGCATCATCGCGATTCGGGTCGATAAAGAGAGTGTCTGGAATATTGAACTGTTGGCTCTTGCTCATCTTCCAATCCAGATTATTAAATGCTGAGTTGAATACCGGAGCGCGGTTGATGGCACTAGTCGTCAAGGTAAAGCTGGTGTGTGAACTGGCACCCTGACGATCGGTCGCAACCAGCGATAGCTGTAGCTTGCCGACATCTGTCTCCAGCGGTACGCCGTAAAAACTCAAGCGAGCTGGATCCCATGTCAGCCAAGCGGGAAGTGGTGAGCCATCTGCGCGCCACGCAGAAATCGTCAAAGGATCGGCAGTATCTGCATCAATAAAAAAGTTGGGCGCGATGGAAAGCTGGAATGCTTGACCCTCTTGCGCGAACTGCGTTGGTAAATAGCCATAGACCAGCGGCGCTCGATTACCGCGTTGCGGTGCCTCGGCGAGCTGCTTCAGTAAATTACTGAACTGGTCGCTGCCCAGCAGCGATACCTGCTGCATAGTGGGATCGGCGACGGTACCATTGTGCCGGTCAGGATGATCCAGACCTAGCCATACATCAGCCGCTTGCAGCAAGCGACCATCATTCATCAATACCCGTGTATAGCCGCGTACCCGAACGTCCGCGCCCTCTGCACGATTGAGCACATTGGCGTTCAGGTACAGCCCCTGAATGCCTGCTGCCGTAAGGCTCTGCAGTTCACCTGTATCGCTTGCGCCGTTGCCGTTGGTATCTCGCCAGAGATGAAAGTCTGACCAGGGGGCGTCGTTACGATCAAACACGCCATCCTGATTCTGATCAAAATAAGGTAGTTGCAGCGCCTGTAGATCGCTGAGCGTGGGGTCGCCAACATAACCGCCAAATACAATTTCATCCAGCCGTTGAATACGACCATCGCGATCAGCATCATAGGCGAGTATGCCTTCACCTGCACCTATCCATGCACTACGACGCTGCACACCATCGACATTAAAACTGACCTTGCTCTGATCAATATCCATGAAACTGAAACCGTCTCGACCCAGATCGATGACAATCGGATCAGTGCTATAGCGACTGGTGAACGAGATACTGATCTGCGCCGATGCGCCCGCTGAGTCAGTCGCAGAAAACCAGGCGGTTTCATTCGAAGTGGCCATGCCAAAGCCACTATTAGAGGTGGCCGAGATACTGGTTGAAAGACCACCCCTTGGATCCGGCGTGACAGAGGTACCGGTAATATTAACGCTACCGTGAAGGGGGTTTCTCGCAATAGCAATCTGCACGCTTTGCTCGGCATCCGGGTCCCAAGCGGAAACCTGCCAACTCGATAGTTCCATCAAAGTGAAGGAAAGCATACGTAGTGGAATTATGGAGGTCCGCTGCGCAGTCAACAAGGGTACATCATTGACCGCCGAAATTGAGCCATAAGCCCGCTGCGTTGTTTCACCGCCCTGGCCGTCAGAAACTGTGAAATCGAATACGATCGCGCCGGTATAGTTCAGTGGTGCGCGTAGCCCTATTCGCTGGTTGGCTATATCGTTAACTACTTCTACTGCTTGTGGATTAGCGACGCCTGCGGTTTGTGCGCCAGTGATCTTGATGATACTGAGCGGATCGCCCTCAATATCGCTAGCCCCGGATAACAACAGCTTGTGCGACAGATAGCTCCAGTGAGACTCGGTAGGGTTATTTGCGCCGCCATCTTCCAGCATCTGAAAGCCAATAGCATTAACGGCAGGCGCGTCATTCACCGGACGTAGCATGATCCCGATCGTCACGGCAGCACTACTCAGCGCACCATCCGTTACCTTGACACTAAATTCTCGCCGGCCATTCGCGTTGGCGGCTGCACGGTATACGAGTTCACGACGCGCCTCATCAAAGCGAATACGATCTCCTGCAGAAAGTGCTTGAACTGAACTACTATCGATACTGATTGCATCGCCATCGGCATCGCTGAATACTTTGACCAGAGCAGACTCGGCGATACGTATTTCCTGATCCTCATTGCCAACCGGATCAAAACGCGCACCAGCGATCATCGCAGGGGCGTCATTAACGCTATTCACATCAATGATCAGGGTGGCGGTTGAGGATGCACCAAGATCATCCGCTACGGTGTAATCAAAGCAGGCAGTCCCATTAAAATTTGGTAGCGGGTAGAACGTCAACTGGCCGTCTTTTTGTATTAGGGTGCCACCGATCACGTTATTGATGGTAGTAATAGAGAGCTTGCCAACATCGCTATCAACGTCGGTTGCACCGTTGAGTAACAATGAAGACGGAAAACTGAGTAGGCTATCTTCCAGCAGCGCGACACTCTGTTGCGGAAGGCAGGGCGCATCGTTTACTGCAGCCAATGTAATCGCTACCTTGGCTTGCACAAAACCACCGGCACCATCACTCACCGTGTACTGAAATCCGGCACTGCCGTTATGATCGATACCCGGCGTAAATTGGATCATTCCATCGATGAGTTCTACCGTACCACCTACTGCCTGATCAACCGCAATTACCGTCAGTTTTTGCGCTTCACCCGCTTGAATATCAACATCCAGCTCGTTCTGCACCAGTAACTTTGGATCGATCAGCAGGACTTCGTCTTCACGGCTATCGATATGTTCATTTGCGCTGATGGGAGCGTCATTTACAGGATCAATAGTGATTAGTGCATAACCGGTGGTCTGCAAACCTGAGGCATTCATGACGGTATAGCTGAAACGTGCTTCACCATTGAAGTTATTATCTGGCGTAAAAACAATATCCCCACTAGGCTCGAGGCTGACGTTGCCATGTTCTGCAGCGCCAACTGCAGTGATCGTTAATGGCGATGAACCAATACGGCTATCAGTATCCAGATCAAGATCATTACGTAGCAAGAGGTGCGGCGCGATGCGTAATATCTGGTCTTCGCGTGCATGAATAATGCGCTCGGCCACTACCGAGGGCGCATCACGCTCGGGTGCAAGCGTGATACGGATACTTGCCGTCGCTGAAGCGCCGCGTGCATCCTGAACGATATACTCGACTAAGTCGGTAACCCCATATTGATCAGCGGGCGGCACATAATGAATCATGCCGTTACCGAGTAGCTCGGCATGACCCAGCGCAACACGCGCAATACCGGTGATACTCAGACGATCACCTTCGATATCTCTATCGTTGGCGAGGAGTGCCTGGGTATCGATAAGTAAGGGACCATCTTCAACAGATAAAATAGCCTCACCTGCAGTACGCGGCGCACCATTGACTGCAAGGCCGGTGACAGGGTCATGCTGGATTTCAGGTGCCCGGGTAATTCCACCATCCAGCTGCGTGCCTTTGGTTGCGGTTGGCAGGCTATACACCTGCTGTGCGTCGGGGCTTGCCTCGGTTGGTGATGTCACCGCAGGGGTGGAGGCGGGCGTATCGCTGATGATGTCATTCATACCGACGTGCCGGCTGTGTACCCAGCGGTCATCAAACGAACCGGTATCACCGATTGATTCGGTCAGTAGTGGTTGCGCTACACGCATAATATTTGATGTAGCTTGGTTATCACGCGAGGCGTCGTTGATTTTGCGGAAGCTGATGCGCATCTGCTCCAACCGCTCACGAGCGGCATTATCGACCCAGATGTCGTCGTCGTTAAAATAAATCACGGTATCCTGCGCAGCCATGGTTTGCCCGGTAGCGCGCAAGCTTTGCACGACGGATGCAAAGTCTGGTGATAATGGACTTAATCCGTAGCGCGATGCCAAGGCGTATAGCTCGCTTCGCCGTGCTGCTGTGATGGAGGGCCGCAGTAGCTCTTGCAGCGCGCTCATGTCGTCAACCAGTGTAATAAAGTTTTCGCGCAGGCCGTTTTCGTGCAAGACATTCAAATTATGGGTTTGCGGATCTACTGCGATCCGTACCCCTTCGGTTTGTGCAAGTAGATTTAGTTGGGTGAGCCTGGCGCTACCACCGTCAGCGAATACGAGCTGCGCGTTGACCAAATCAACCGCAGTGACCACCATCGAGGCTAAAGCTGCAGGCGGAGAAGTGTCCGGCGACATAGCAGCAGAGTGCATTGATAGGTCAAATACTTCTAATTGACCAGCACTACCGTCGCCATCCAGATCAAGCCAAAGACGCAGCTGCTTGAATGCAGGATCAAGCGGAGTCAGCAGGCCATCATGGTTCGCATCAAAATACGCCAGCGATCCAAGACCATGCTGATCAAACGGTGTATCAGGATCATTAAAAAGCTCGCTACCATTATCGATCAGATTATTACCACTTCGATCAATACCTAAAATAGCGTCGGCCGGCTCGATCCACTGCGTGGCTTCGAGAAATCCATCGTTATCTACGTCAAATCGCGCCACCGCTTGATGCTGAAAGCTTTCAAGATCGGAGCCCACCGTATCCGGCAGATCCATCAGGTGAATGCCGTCATTACCAAGATCGACAGCGAGTACCTTCAGCCACTGCAAAGCCACCGTATCGCGCGTGCGTTGCGGCGCGAAAGACACCATCTGTTCGGGCGTGACACGTGCCGCTTGGGTAGGGTCGATCGGATGTGCACTATTGAATTGCGATAGCTTGTCTTGTGCCAAATTCATCGCACTACGGGCTGCTGACTCAGCGTCTGCACTGAACTGTGCCGGGGTGACATTACTGCGATGCTTGGTATCGGCCAGTGTTTCTGACAGTATCAGATTGACCTGGGATGCGGCTTTCCATTCCGAGGTTGTGCGTGCCAGCTCGGCTTGTAACTGCGCGCGTTGTCGCTCGGTAGGGCTACGCTCACGTAACCACTCAGCCTCAGTCAGCCATTTGGATTCATCGCGACCGAACATGGCACGAAGATGATCTAGCTCCCAGCGCTGAACAATCGCCTCAGGCACTAATAACGTATCGGCATATAAGTTAAGCAGGTCTTGCCGGGCGATACCCAGCGTGCCGATCCCGCCTTGCAGTGGGTCTTGCTGATTGACGATAAAGAAGTAATTATCGACCCCGTTTCGGTCACGGCTAGGCCACGATGCAATCTGCAGCGTGGGCATGCGCGAGGCGATGAACTCAAGCCGGTGCGCTGGCAGGCTAATGTGTTCGTTCGCTTGATTGATTTGTTTATTCAGCTCAGCTAGTAGCTGATCGAGTTCGCGCCGCATGATACTTTCACCGAGCGGGTTTGCTTCGCTGATTCTATATCGCAGCACACCTGATGCTTCGCGGAAGAAGCTTGCGCTGGCCTGTGGCGGCGGCGGTGGTGGATCGTTACCAAACAAGCCGTCGAGAGCGAATGCGGCAACCACCAGCGCAATCGGGTTGATGGCAATAATTGCGCCGGCACCAGTCATGGCGCTGCTTGCACCGGACAGATAGCCAACACCATTGATCGCAGAGACCACGCTGGCACCTGCCGAGCCGATCTGACCCGCTTCGATCATTTTGCCAAGATGTGTCAGATTGGCGATGGCCAGCATCGCGCTAATTTGCGACAAAGCACCTACCTGTGCCGGATCCAGAAAGCCGGTGCCTGTGAGGCGAAAGGCCAGATAATTTGTACTATTCAGCAGCCCGACCGTGCCACCAATTTTTGCAAGTGTGTCGTTTGATTGAATAGACCTGAGTGAGGTGACCAAGGCCAGGCTACTCGATACATCCGACACAAAATTATCTTGCTGGAAGGTGCTTAAGCCTTGTGCCCGGGCGTGGTCTAATGCGACACGTGCAGCAGACAGAAGAATGCTGGCAGTATCTTTGCGGCGCAGAGCGCTCAAGAAATCGGCCACATCGTCATCCAGTTGATCACGTACAGATTCTCGGTAGGCGTCAGACATAGCGCCAATTGGTACTGACTCGCCGCGGGTAATGTGACCGAGCGAGTCCCTGACGATCAATATTCGCGTACCGGCGGCGTAATCGATATGGTCTTCCAGATCATACATTTCGCCTGAGCGCCGGTAGCGCTGGGTAATTGTGCTATCTGTGACCGAGCCAGATGCATCGATTAAAGTCGTGCGCGTGGCATCAGCATTGAGCTGCTCTACAATGATCTGCCGTTGAAGCGTGCCTTGGTTATCGCGGTAAGTGGTTTCACTCCGGTCATTCGACGTGACAACATCAATAGTCTGAAAGACCCGCATACCTTCATCTCTGAGCACGAAGCGAATATGATCATCTGCCAGAACAAAGGCATCCTGCCTGACACGACCCCGGGCTGGTGGGGTGTAGTCGGTAGTAGGAAGCTCGCGTATGATTTCATCGGTGATCGTGACTTTATCTGGCGCTGCACCCTCGGCGCTAGCGCGGAATTGCATCTCACGCTCTCTGGCAAAATCACCGTTATAGACTACCGATGTGTATCTTCCCTCGTATATATCGACTGGGGTAATCACTTGCCAGCCATCAGTCATGAGCTTGACTGTACTGCCCTTATCAATCGTGACAGTTGTGGAGAAGGTCTCGCCGCTTGCGGCGTCGTCTTTTTTCAGAAAGATTGTTCCATGACCATCCGCATAAAGAAACGCGATACCGTAGGCAGGGTGCGTTTGTATCTGCGAACCGTCTGGAAGGATTTCGACTGACCGGCCATCGATCTGCCTGATAACCGTGATATCTACGTGCGGATTGGTATCGACGATAAAAGCAGGTTGGTTCGAGTCAGGATAGTTTTCAACGAAGCGCTTCCATCCCGGCGGTACTGGGCCGAATACCGCCGACACATCGTAAACAGGCAGAGGAGAATTAATCGAGCCCATCAGCTTGCCACTAAAATAACCCCCGACCAGAAATTGCAGCGCCTGAGCTGCATGGGTCACTGGTAGCAGGCGTAGTATCAGCTCCGATAGAGCGCCCACGATATCTGTCAAAGGTTTCGGAATAGCGGTAACGCTTTGGAGCATGGCACTTAAGGCTGCGCTACCTTCGCCGGGTTTGGAGACCAGCAGCGCAACGTAGCTCGCCCAAGTCAGCGACACCGGATTGTTGGGAAGATTGAGATGAGAATCCAGCCAGAACAGATTGCGCGCCAATGTCGAGTGATCGATTTTGGGTACCGAGCCCGAGCGAAGCAGCGTGAGATCGCCATACAGGTTATCGATACCCTCAGCGCCACCATAATTCAAACGATGCAGCGCGCCTAAGCCAGTCGCTACCTCTACCGGCAATATCCAATCGGTACCGCTGAACTCACCACCAAGTTGCGATACCAGGTCAAATTCGCCAGTCTTGACGTTTTTGACGACAATACGGTGCAGAGAGGCCTGCTGATTAAATAGGCTAGTTTCTTCTTTCGTGAAGCCAGCCAGTTCGGCACTGTATTCATTAGCGAAGCCGTTGACGGAGACCGAGAAAATTTTTTCTGGAGGGATTCGTAGGTTCTCATAGAAGCTCTTCATTTCGCTTCCAGGTATGCCAAGTACGAGGCCGAGCCCTAGAATTGATGCGATACCTCCGCCTAGACTTTGCCCGGCGATTATCAGTTTGTTTAACGCTTTAATACCACCAATCTTATCAATAGACTGTCTGAGGGCTTTTGTAAATGGCTCACTGTTGAGCAAATCAGATGATTGCTTTGAGCCTAGCCTGAGGACATCCTCACTAGTATCAGGCCAGTCTGTGCCGAAACCATTGGTACCCGCAACACCGATGATCAATTCACCGGTAGTTTTGTTGAATGCGATGAATGCATTTAGTCCAGTTTTTTTACTAACGAAAGTATCTTGCACGATGAAACCGTCCAGCTCCTCTGCTTTGAGCGGCCTCGCTCCGGGAATATTCAATGCAGCAGAGTCATCGCGGTAGCGTAGGGGCATACCTGGTACTAGCCCGAACCCGTTATTGAGCTCATACGAGGTCTGTGAGGCAGAGATTCCAAGACGAAAAAGCCTTGCTTCTTCCGGGCTTGGCGATTTAGCGGGCTGATACGTATTTGTGCTGGTCATTGTTCAGTTTCCTTGCAGACGTTGATCACTAATCGAATTGCGGCGCGCATAGCTGGTTTGAACGAGTTATCTCGCGTGACACGAGCTTGAACCATGCAGCCGTCCGGGGAAATTTTTATGGGTCCCTCATGACGACCAGATTCAATACGTAGTAAGCCTTTTTGAGTTTGCAGATAGATTCCTTGCTTTCGCCAGAAGTAATCGTGCTGTTGAACACCCCAAAGCATGCCGACGCGAGTTACATAGCTCGTCGCTCGGCCGTCGATCGCCATGTACCACGCTTTAAACAGAGCCGGTACTATCGGGCTACTTACTTCCCCCGACGGAAAAAATAGTCGAGGTATATCGGGCGTCACTTCGGTCTCCAGATAGGCATCTCTCCAAGGTAGGTAAGTAAAGTAAAAATCATTCAGCCCACGATCGCTAATCAGTAAGCGCTCCCCATTGGGTTTAATCAGCTTTAATTGATCTTGGGTCTGACCTTGTTTGTTTCTGATTACTGTTGTTTCAAGCGCGCCATGTTCAGGCAGTAAGGGCATGACATGGGCAAAGCCTGGCGGCTGCTTTTCTGGTGGAACAGCAAAGATAGGATCGCCTTCTGGCAGTAAGCGACAAATAGAGTTTGCGATAAATGAATAGCGCGGATTGCTCGTTGGCTCGAGAGTTGTGCCCCACTTTCCGGCAAGCCACTGATACTCTTCCATCCTTACTGATCTGTTCGATTCTCTTTCTGACTGAGCTAATAACATGTCGCCAAGGTGATTCAGACACTTTAATTTTCCTCGATAACCGCTATCGACTATCGCTCCAGTATTAATGTTATAGGTAATCACCCTCGACATTTCGTCGCGCTTTGCCTCCCACCCGGGATACTTTCGTGAAGAGAAAACGAGGTGCTCATTGTCGAGCCAATAGGCAGAATTTGTTTCAATTTCCCTCGTAATTTCATATTTTTTGAACCGATCACTGGCCTCGGTAAATCTTTCTTTCTCAGCTGGCGTGAAATAAGCCGAGGTGGCACCGGTAACCAAAGCGGTGATATCTTCAGCATGTGTAGCGCAAACAAAGTTCATAGAAAAAAATACTAGTACGCTTCTTAACCAGTTACCCATGGCATTTTCCATCCTTATACGTTCATTAAATTACTTCTACAAATTTCAATACAAGCTCAATACATTGATTGATCATGCTATTGACAATGCTCTTGAGGGTATCTTTGCAGTGACTTTGAACGTAAAAGAACAAGGTATCCGGAGGGGCGTAAAGATCGCTCAAAGCTTGCTGTAGTTCAATACCGCTTCACTCTGATTTTGTAATAAGAAAAATCTTAGCGGTCACCCCATGCACCTTCATCATCGATATCGATGTCGTCGCGTTGCCGTATGCGCCGCTTAGGTCTTCCGGGTTCTCTCCAAGTGCGCTTCTCAAGCTCGCCTAGCTTTTCATGTGCACGCCACTGGAACACCAGGCGAATATCAACATCATGAATACGCGATGCATGCAGGGCGCTCGTCGCATTAGCGAGTTCGAGAATTTCCTGCTTTTGCTTTAGCGACCACACGCGACGAGTGCGGTAGCCTCGCCTTTCTTTTGGCGGCTTGTTCTTGAGTGTGTGGATACGGCTCATCGACGGCACCTCGTAGAAAAATCAAGGAGCCGTGACAATGCAACGGAATAGCGATACGGTGGCGAGCTTTGATCAGCGTGGCGCTGACTTATTGGTAAACATGAATTAATTCATGCAAGAGTGTCGTTGCTTTACGACGTGTTCGATTATCGAATTAAACGTCTGATCGAGATCGCAGTGCTTCACCAATCATGACAAGTACAGGGCCTTCACCGTTCGATAGACCATGCACCATTTCGCCGAGTGAGAGCCTGGATACACGTTCGTCTTTGCGGCTGACGTTTTCAATCACAATCACAGGCGTATCGGGTGACTTACCATGCGCTATCAAACGGCACGCGGTATCTATAGCCTCTTGGCCACCCATGTACTGAATCAGCGTGTCGCACTCAGGTAGCGCTGCGTGATCTGGTTCATCGCGCCCGGTAGTAGAAGTGAAGAAGGCAACATTGCGTGCAACACCGCGCTTGGTGAGCGGTTGCTTGATGCTGGCGGCGGCGGCAAATGCGGTGGTAACACCCGGCACAACTTCAAAGCTGATGTTGGCTTTTTCAAGTGCGCGCATTTCTTCATCGGCGCGCCCAAACAGCATAGGGTCACCACCCTTGAGCCGCACCACACGCTCGTACAAAAACGCGGAGGCGACCAGCTGCTGATTAATTAGCGACTGCGCAGTGGAGCGCTGACCACTCCGCTTGCCAACCGAGATCAGGTCGGCCGAGCGGCAGAGCGCAAGAATTTCAGGGGTGACCAGGGCATCGTAAAGCACCACATCCGCCTTAGCGAGGATGCGTGCACCACGTACGGTAATGAGATCGGCGGCACCGGGACCGGCGCCGACCAGCCAGACCTTACCCGATAGTGGTCGGGCAGGCCGTTCGAGAGGGTCGGCCATAGCATACGAAACAGTTAATCCAAGCGGATCATACCTGCAGCCACGGTTTGGTGACTCACTTCGTCGATTAAAATGAAGCTTCCGGTGGCGCGTAGTTGTTGATACGCGTCAGCCGCTAGCGGTTGTTGCACAGTGATGTTAATGCGAGCGATTCCGTTAAGTTTTAAATCAGTGGCGGCCTGGCGCTGTTGCGTGTTGATATCGAGAAGCGACTCTATGCTGCTGATCTTCGCGGCCACTTGTCGCGTAGTATGTTTTAACCAGTAACGGCGCCGCAGATCGAGCGGTTCTTCCGAGAGCCAGCAGACATCGGCGCTGAAGTTCTTGAGTAATTTGGCAGGCGCATCCGCCGCAACCAGCATGTCGCCGCGAGAGATATCGAGATATTCCTCGAGCAGGATGGTGACGGATTTGCCGGCTGAGGCTTGATCTAACGAGCCATCCAGAGTAACGATATCTTTGACAGTGGCGCTTTGGCCGCTCGGCAATACGGTGAGCTTGTCACCTTTTCGAACGCTGCCAGCTTCAATACGACCCATGTAGCCGCGGAAATCTTGCGCTTCATGGCCATTGTGGCGCGCTACCAATTGCACCGGAAAACGTAGCGCAGCTGCATGCTCATCGTCGTAGACCGACAATGATTCAAGCAATTCAATCAGTGTTGGGCCTTGGTACCAGTTCATCTGCTCGCTACGCACGACGACATTGTCACCCGCCAGTGCCGACATCGGTAGTGTATGAATGTCTTTCAAACCTAATGTGGCAGCAAACTCTTGGTAAGCCGTGACAATGCGGTCATACACTGCACGGTCATAGTTAACCAGATCCATTTTATTGACTGCCACCACCACATGCTGAATCTGCAGCAGCTGTGCGATAGTCGAGTGACGTTTGGTTTGAATGAGAAGCTCTGCCTTGCCTTGGTCATCGATCTTGACCTTGGAGACATCAATTAAAATAATCACTGCATCAGCAGTCGAGGCGCCGGTGACCATGTTGCGGGTGTACTGCTCATGACCCGGCGCGTCGGCAATGATGAACTTGCGTTTGGGTGTGGCGAAGTAGCGATACGCCACATCAATCGTAATACCTTGCTCGCGCTCTGCCTCGAGACCATCGGTCAGCAAGGAGAGATCAATCATGTCGCCCACAGTACGCTTGTGTCGTGCGCGTGAGATGGCATCTAGCTGATCTGCAAAAATTCCTTTGCTATCGAACAGTAAGCGACCAATCAGGGTGCTCTTGCCATCATCTACCGAGCCAGCGGTGATGAAACGCAGTAGGCCGCGCTGCTGCGCGGCGTTATTCGCGAAATTATTGTCTACCAAGGCGTTCATTTAGAAATACCCTTCCTTCTTACGCTTTTCCATCGAGGCCTCGGAGGTTTGATCATCCATCCGGGTGGCACCGCGCTCTGTAATCTGCGTGACCGCCGTCTCAGCGATGATGGCCTCTACGTCAGCGGCGTCAGAGGCTACCGGGCAGGTGCACGAGATATCGCCGACGGTACGAAAACGCACCGTGCGAACTTCAATACTTTCACCTTCACGCGGTGGTGTCAGCGGGGTTACGGGTACCAGCAAGCCATTGCGTGGAATAACTTCGCGCTGGTGCGCAAAGTAGATCTCGGGAAGCGCCAGGTTCTCGCGGGCGATGTACTGCCAGACATCGAGCTCGGTCCAGTTCGAGATAGGGAACACGCGCATATTTTCACCGGGGTGTACACGGGTGTTATACAAATCCCATAGCTCAGGGCGCTGTGCCTTTGGGTTCCACTGACCGAATTCATCGCGGAACGAGAAGATACGTTCTTTGGCGCGGGCTTTTTCTTCATCACGGCGCGCACCGCCGATACAGGCGTCAAACTGGTGCTCGGCAATCGTCTCTAGCAGCGTAACGGCTTGCGCTGCGTTGCGCGAATCGGTTTGCGGATTACGTAGACGCACAGTACCGCGCTTGATCGAATCTTCTACCGAGCCAACGATTAACTGTTCACCTAGTTCAGCAACGCGTCGATCGCGGAAGCTGATGACTTCATCAAAATTGTGGCCGGTATCGATATGCACCAGCGGGAAGGGGAATTTACCCGGTCTGAAGGCTTTTTCTGCGATGCGCAGCAGAACCACCGAGTCTTTACCACCTGAGAACAACAATGCCGGTTTGCTGCATTCAGCAGCGACCTCGCGCATGATGTGGATGGCTTCGGACTCCAGCCAATCGAGGTGACGATGGCTGGTGGCGTCGATGAAGGGTTGGGTGTCTAGGGCAGTATTCATAAGTGTCGATTTAGTTAGCCTGCACCGAAGCGCGGACGAGTCGGGTGGTGCCATCTGCGTTGGCAACGATATGAAGGCCACACTCTTTCTGGTCCGCAGTTTGGCTCCGGCCGTTCGCTGTGCTCACTTAACGCCTCCTGCGTCGGCGTTAGCCTGCACCGAAGCGCGGACCAATTTAAAGGAACCATCAGGCTGCTCCACTGTGTGTAGACCACACTCTTTCTGGTCCGCGCTTTCCCACCACCAGCGTCCGGCGCGGATGTCTTCGCCGGGTTGGATGGCGCGGGTGCAGGGCTCGCAGCCGATGGAGGGATAGCCACGGTCATGCAGGGCGTTGTACGGCACAGCGTTGCTGCGGATGTAGTGCCAAACATCGTCTTCTGACCAATCCGCCAGCGGATTGAATTTCTGCATGCCGTGCGCGGTATCGTTTTCCTGAACAGCCAGATCATTCCGTGTACTGGATTGCGCGCGACGCTGACCGGTGATCCAGGCCTTATTACCAGCTAAGGCACGATTCAACGGCTCAACTTTACGGATATGGCAGCAGGCTTTACGCAGCTCGATGCTTTCATAAAAAGCGTTAGCGCCATGCGTGTTGACGTAGGCCTCGACGGCTGTGGCATCGGGTGTGTATTGCTCGATATCGACACCATAATGCTCGCGTACTGCATCCAGAACGGCGAGGGTTTCTTTGTGTAGCCGACCGGTCTGCAGCGTGAATATGCGGATGGGTAATTTTGCCTGCAAGATCAGGTCGGTTAAGACCATGTCCTCGGCAGCCAGGCTAGAGGCA
>VFQT010002103.1_pt1 | contig 21353 bp, 17 predicted proteins | sample 3512381 | NCBI WGS metagenome assembly VFQT01 (sample SAMN10412376, study PRJNA504923) | tailings metagenome | isolation source: Relicate 2 Philex TSF3 active mining site | place: Philippines: Tuba, Benguet | collected 2017-08-29
ACAGAAATATCGACAAGGTATTATGAATTAATTGCACTCGACAAAGAATTAGAGACCATTAAAGAAACTATCACAAAACAAAAAGAAGCTCTTGAATATGTAAAAGCTCAAAAGGATGCAGGAAAAACCAACGAATTAGCTGTTTTGCAATTTAGTGGACAATTACAAAATTTGTTGATGCTTGAATTAGAAATACAACAACAAATATTAAGAACTGAAAATGGCTTGAATATTTTAATAGGTAGGTTCCCTCAAAAAATTGAAAGAAATAAAGAAAGTTTATATCAATCAAATGCAATCTTATACAAGGGACTACCTTCCGAAATACTCAATAATAGACCAGATATAAAAGCAGCAGAATTAAATTTAAATGCTGCTAAATTTGATGTAAAAGCAGCCAAAGCAGCTTTTCTGCCTAGCTTTAATATTGTTTCAGGAATAGGATTTCAAGCATTCAATAGTAGTTATCTTTTCAGAACTCCTGAATCTATGGCATTTAATTTACTAGGTGGCTTAGTGGCACCACTCGTAAATAAGTCTGCCATTAAAGCCAATTTTAATGTAGCCAATGCCAATGAGATTGAAGCATTATCCTTATATCAACAAAAAATCATCAATGGTTATGTTGAAGTAGTAAATGAATTTGCAGAATTCAATAATTTATCTGCAATGAATATAATTGCCAAAAAGAAAAATGAAGAAAATAATCTTGCTGTAGACAATGCCCTTGCATTGTTTAAATCTGCTAGAGTTCCTTATTTAGATGTTATTGTAGCTCAGCAAAATGCTTTACAATCAAATATTGAATTAATCAATATTGCAAAGCGAAAAAAGATTACTTCATTAAACTTATATAAGAGTATTGGTGGAGGATGGCAGTAAACTATAGCTTATTAAATGCATTGATCATAAATAAAGCAGTTTCAGCAAACTCCTTTCCTTTGTTCATTCTATCAATTGCTGCTCTTTCATATGCCAACTCTTCGTTCTGGGTGGTCAATATGCCAAATACAATGGGTGTGGTATAATTTGCTGACAATTGGCTTATGCCATTTGTAACATATTGACAAACGTAATCATAATGATCCGTGTCACCTTTAATAATGGCTCCTAAAACTATAATGGAAGTATACTTATTGTTTTGTAGTAATTTATTAGCATAAACAACAGTTTCCACTGCACCTGGGCATTCAAAAGTTTCAAATGGATATGCTTGTTCTTGTAAATAATCGGTACAAGAAGTTTCTAATAAGTCTGTAATATGGCTATTAAATGCTGCTTTAACAATGGCGATCATCTTAATTTATTTTTATAGTATGTTGAGCAAACTGGATTTTATCTGATAAATACTTGAAATTATGGTCATTGGTTTTTGAAGTCAATTGTATTACTTCAAAATTACATCCAGCCTTCTTTAGGATCTCAATTTTTTCAGGATTATTTGATATAAGCCTGAATTGATCCACGTGCAATGCCTTTAAAATCCATATTGCATCTATATAATTTCTTTTATCTTTTGGCAATCCAAGTGCTTCATTGGCTTCATAAGTATTCATGCCATTTTCTTGCAATGCATATGCTGCAATTTTATTACCAATACCAATACCCCTTCCTTCTTGACCTTTTAAGTAGATCAGGTATCCATTTCCATTTTCCGCTATCATAGATAGGGAATTGTGTAATTGTTCTTGGCAATCACATCTCTTGCTTCCAAAAATATCACCAGTCATGCACTCACTATGAATTCTTACTACAGGTTTATTTTGAGTTGTATTGGTTGATATAACCACCTGCTCTATTCCAGTTAAATAATTTTCAAAAACCTGAATATCAAATTCACCAAATTGAGTAGGTAATTTTGCTTTAGAGACAAACAATAAATGGTTTTCTATACAATTTCTGTACTCCACGATTTGCTGAATGGTGATCATTGGGAGCTCATGTTTTTTTGAGAATTCCAATAAGCCATCTCTTCTCATCATATTACCATCAGCATCCATCACTTCACAAATTATAGCAGCTGGTTCCAGTGCTGTTAATTTACATAAATCAACGGCTGCTTCGGTATGACCCTGTCTTACTAAAACCCCTTGTTTTTTTGCCACTACGGGAAATAAATGACCCGGCTTAATGAAATCATTTGGATGGCTATTGGGATCTGCCACCAAAGAAGCTGTTATTGCTCTTTCTTTGGCTGAAATACCAGTAGTAATGCCATATTGAGGCATGGCATCTATAGAGTCATAAAACGCCGTATGAAAAGGATCTAAATGATTGGAGCTTACTGGTTTTAGGTCTAATCTTTTTGCAATACTTGGATCGATAGCAATACACACCAATCCTTTTGCCTCTTTAGCACATAGATTCAATTTTTCTTGAGTAGCTTTACTTGCCGCAAAAATGATATCTCCTTCATTTTCTCTGGATTCGTCGTCTACTACCAAAATTGGATTTCCCAATTTAAAAGCTTCAAGAGCTTCTTCAATTTTATTAAACATTTTGAGCTCTTTTATACAATAATTGTTCTGTGTATTTTGCTAAAATATCAAACTCTATATTCACCAAATCACCTTCCTTTAACAAAGACATATTGGTCTTTTCAATAGTTACAGGGATAATACATAGTTCAATGGTATTATTAACTACTTTATTAATCGTCAAGCTAATTCCATTGATAGCAATAGATCCTTTGTATATAATATATTTTACAAATTCAGCAGGAACGTCGATATTGAAAAACCAAGCCTTTTCCCCTGCAAGAATTTTAGATACTTTGGCTTTTGCATCCACATGTCCTAAAACATAATGGCCGCCTAGGTAACCATTAGGTTGCATAGGTAATTCAATATTAATTTTTCTTCCAGGAGTATAATATTGAATAATTGTTTTATCAATGCTTTCTGAAGAAACGTAAAATGCCAATAAATTATCATTTATTCTAATTACAGATAAACATGCTCCATCAATGGCTACACTATCCCCTATTTTTACTTTATGGGCAATAGAAGGGGCATTGATTAGGAGCTCCAACCCACTGGAGTCTGGGACAATTTGTTCAATCAATGCATCTGTAACAATTCCTGTAAACATCTGGTAAATTCTGGTTAATTTTGAGGTGCAAAGATAATCTTAATGAATGCATTAGCTTATTTACAAAATGCTTTTTTATTGTCGAAAAAAGCAAATTCAAAGGATATTAGACCCAATCCCTTTGTTGGAGCTATTATTGTTGATGAAATGGGGGAAATTATAGGAGAAGGTTATCACAAAAAGATAGGAGAAGCACATGCTGAGGTTTTCGCCATTCAAGAAGCCCTTGAAAACCGTACAGATTTGTCTAAATGTACCCTTTATGTAACCCTTGAGCCTTGCTCGCACTTTGGGAAAACCCCTCCCTGTACTGATTTAATCATACAACATAGAATAAAAAAAGTAGTGATTGGCGCTTTGGATCCCAATCCAAAAGTATCAGGAGCAAAAATACTTGCTGAAGCAGGCATAGAAGTAGAGATTCTTCCATTGCCTGAAGTAGATAAATTGAATCAGGTTTTTATAGTGAATCAAAAATATTCAAGACCTAGATATATTCTAAAAACGGCAACAACTGTGAATGGATTGATTGCTGATAGTAATGGGAATAGCAAATGGATATCGAATGAAAAAAGTAGGCAATATGTGCATAGCAGTTTTAGAAATCAAGTAGATGCTATTTTGACTTCTGCAAAAACCGTTCTGCAAGACAATGCTACACTAAATATTCGAATTGCAGGTCAAGAAGAAAAAGAGCAGCACTTAATTATTTTAGATAAAGACCTATCTATTTTAAAACACAAAGAGTTGGCTATCTTTTACAAGCGAACTACATCAAAGATTTATTTGGTAACTCATTTAGATGGCCCAGAACCAACAGAAGATTTTATAGAGATTATTCATGTGCCATTAATTGATGGGCACTTGGATCTTCATACTTTAAGTAAAAAGCTGCTTGAAAAAAATATCTTCGAAGTATTCATTGAAGCTGGAGGTACATTAAACGCTTCATTTATGTCGAATAAACTGGTGGACGAATTAAATATATTTATTTGTCCTAAATTAATGACAGATCGTTCTTCTATCAACGCATTTGAATCATCCGCTTCCCAACAAATCAATCAAATGTATCCTTTAGCATTATTTGAAATACAACAATTTGATTCAGATATTCTACTTAGATATCAAATCTTACATTAAGTCTTCATTGTCAAAAACCCCTATCTTCTCTTTTTGATAAATTGTATTGTTACAAAGATTAGTTCAAAACTTTATCTGCGCAACAACTACTAGCAAATGAATCAGGTTTTGCCTTAAATGCGAATCCCATTCCCATGATATATCCCATTGCATCTTTTAATGCTTCGTTACTTTTAAATTGTACATTACTATTAATATCTGCATGAACTTCCATTTCAATATCATACTCTATAAATAAATCACAGAGTTGATATGCAATATCAATACTTAAAGCAACTTCTTGCAACATTCTTTCTTTTATATGCATTATCTGTGAGTTCGATTCATTATGAATAAACATAAATCCGCCATTTTTTTCTCTTAAAAAAACAATGACAGTGGCATATTCTGTTATGGCATTTTTTACAATACTATCTGTACCAATATATACCTTGAGTTTATTGTTTTTTTGATATTCTTCCTCTATGCAATTTTTTACATGTTCTTTAATTGGCAAAGAAATTACTTCTCCATTAAATTTTCTCCATTGCATAATTTTTACTTTTGGTAACTAAATTTCATCATTCTATTTAGATGACTAAGTAAAATTTATTAACAATTCACATTGTAAAAGCATTTAATGGAATAAAAAAAGAAGGGGCAAAAGCCCCTTCTTCAGTCCAAGAAGTAAAACAACAACATGAGAATTAGTATCCTGGATTTTGTACTATTACTGGATTAGTAGTTACCTCAATCGCTGGTATAGGCCAGATAAATCTGTAGAACCATACATAGCAGCAGGTGCACCATTTACAGAACCATTATCTAATGGAACATTTTTTACAAAAAAGATATTTTATGTAGTGATGCTGTTTCCATCTAAGAAGTGACGAGCAAAATGAATGAACACTATTTTTCGTAACGACTACTTTTAGGGTGAAAAAACTCCCAAGAATGAAGAAACTCTTGATAGCTTGGAACTTTATTTAAAACTTTACCTTTTAATTGTCCATCAATACAAATTCCATCATAATTCCAAAGAGAACCCGTATTTTTATCTATGATGGAATCGTCTGTTTTCTTAAAGCTCAACACTTCATTATTAATGGTTCTACTATAAGTGTGAAAAGATGCAGTATCATTTTCCAATAGAATGATAATTGGATTGGTTGAAAGTGAATCCTGAATCATTCTTTGCTCAACAAGCTGATTCCAATCATACGCTTTGGAATACAAACCATCTTCAATTCCTATAACCCATGATTTAAAACTCCAAGATGCTCTGTCTCTTTTAGTCAAATTTCCTTTAGATGCTCCTTTATCATAGGTATCCATATGATCATATTGCTCTTTAAAAACAGGATCTGGTTGTAGGATTTTTGTATCAGGATGTCTTCTTGCCCATGCTGACAAAACAAGTTGTTCAGATTTGATTTCTTTTAATTTATACCCCTTTAATGGCCCGGCAATGCATTCACCATTGGATTGTCTCCACCAGCTCTTTGTAGATTGATCTTCAAACATGGCATTAAAATGATCCATACCCACCAATCTAAAAGTTTCTTGCCTCCCATTCACAATAGGACTAAATACTCTACCCGTTCTACAAACAGTGCAATAAGTCACCATGATGGCACTATTTTGAATGGTATCCACTACTTGATGATGGTAACCAATTAATTGAATAGGATAAGCGATAGCAACACTATCTATCACAACACCTATCACTAATTTATTAGAAGGAATTTTATTATTTAACAATGAAGCTGTTATCACTTTGGTTGGTTGATAAAACATTTTATCAGCTTCCATCTTGAAGGTAAAAACATAAAAAACGCCTACATAAATAGTTGCTAAAAAAAGAATGAACAGTTTCTCTCTTTTTACAATATTCATCCAAATTGAAACTGTAAGAATAATTGCAAATAAATAACCAACTATTCTAATAACCCATTTATTGGTTCCTAGAAAATATGCAAAATCAATAGAATTAAATTGTTGGCTCCCTGGCAAAGGCATGATTAAGTAAACTCTCACAAATTCAAAAACAATCAGCGCAAGTAGTCCAAGAATTATATAAAATTTTTTCATTGTATAAATGTAGAGAAAAATTAAAAAGAATAAAAATTAGTAGTATAATTTAAGTTAATTAGCTACTGAACCTTAAAATGTATTAGCTGATGAACTGGAATGCCTTTATCAGAAATTCCTTGAATGGAGATCATAAAATTACCTGATACATCTGAAGTATAAAATGATAAATCTAGCTTTCCTTGTGGATTGACTATCAATTGTGGTTGCCATGAAAGCAATGTTCTAAAATCAGGCATTCTTGAAAGTTTCTGAAAATCTTGTTTGTAAGTAGGTGTACTGAAGATACGTTGTTGCTCTAGACCTTTATAATCAAATACTTTTAGATGTTGATCAATGTCTGCATCAATATTATTGCCATTGTAAGAAGTAAAATGAAGAATTCCATAAAAAGTATTTTTGCCATAATAATAGGTTCTATCTACTACTTCTAATTTTTTAATCTTTAATGGATCATTATTTAATAAACTATTAAAATCTAATTGCGGAACACCATCCATTAAAACAAGAGGGCCTGGTGTAAAAAAGCTTGTTGTTTCAGCATCATATGCATTGATAAAAAACTGATCATTCTTTTTTCTCAGCATCACTGGTGAAACATATTCTCTTAACACCTCTTCAAGGGTATTAAATCTTACATAGTTATCAAGTAGATATTGATTAGTAGGTTTACCATAAAAGGATAAGCTATCCTGTTTATATTTAGAAAATTTTTCATTTTTTAACCCGAACTTATTTTGAATCTCCAATTGAATTTGTGCTTTGTTAATGCTATATAATGGAAAGGATTTATTTTGAATAGCATTCATCTTTGTTGGCTTATTAAAAAAAGGATCTTGAAGAGAAAATGATAATAATTTACTAGAAGCATTTAATATTCCTTTTTGTAGAATGATTTGACCATTGTTATAAAAATCTGGTAAAATAAAATTAAACTGCCCTAAAGAATCTACGGACGCAGTTTTAAATTGAGGAAATTGTCCAGTAGTTGATAAATAAACAGAGGCATTGTCTTCCAATCTTTGACCTGAAGGCATAATTATTTTTCCATTAATATAATGTCCATTTGTTTCAGGCAAGAAACGAGGAGCCCAATTATATTTTCTCCAACCATGCGTCAACATCAATAGATCCATTTCAGCACTTCTTTCATTGATGGGCTTATTGGGATTAAAGTAACTAAATGGCGATTCTACTGATTCGGTTAAGTTGGACCCAAGTAAAAGAAAATCTTGAATACTTGTTGAATCAACACTCACTATTGAGTCGTATTTATACACTGAAGCAGAAAGATAAGCAGATAAAGGTTTACCATTAGATGCTTGCAATGCCAGTTTTACCTGAACACCTGTTCTATTTGAAACTTCTTTATCTAGCTGGTACTGGAGTGTTGATGTAGTGGTTGGAAATTTAAAAAATAATCTTTCTGCCATTGGCTTAAATTGATCATCCAATACAGTGAAAACATTTATTCCATCAGTTAATTGAGCAAGATCAATAGCCATATGCTCATTACTTGTAATTTTTCTAGAAAGGTTCTTATTAATTATATTATTTGATTGCACAATGAATACATAGTTGGCATTTTTATTAGATACAATATCTAAAGACAATAAACCATAACCTTGTTGCAATTGAATTAACACACCATGATCAAAATGATTGGGCAAGATGGATCTATATTGTTTCCCATCATTTCCCATAAAAACAGCAGTATAAGATTCATTGAATCTAGGGGTAAATTCAAATTTACCGATACCATGTTGTTTGGTTGAAAAATGAACTATTGTATCGAATTGATTATTGAGTATATAGCCCTTTGAATCCACACCTAGACCATATATGTCTGTTGTTTTAAAGGCAACCGTATTTCGAACATTGGATAGTAAGTTCCCACTTTCTGGATAAAATTGAATAAGCGTACTGTTTTTTGCATTTACTTGAATCTTTTCAGGAATTACTTCAGTATTGATGATTTGTAATGATTTTTGAAAAAAGAGTTGCTCATTAAAATTTTTCATCCAATGAGTATAGGCTCTTAAAACATAATTACCCGATTTTAAATTACTGGGTAAATCAATAGAGCCCTCTCCTAATCCGTTTTTAACAGGAATCTTTAGTTGAATCGTTGGTTCATTATCCGAATTAAAAAGCTCAACGTATACAATTGTACTTAAATCACTCAATAAATGATTATTTGCGTTCAAATTGTACACTTTGAACCAAGCAATTTCGCCAGCTAAATACGTATTTTTATCGGTGTGTAAATATACTTTTTCCGAAACGGGGGTTTCTTGAAATTGAGTGGCCCCTTTCAGTACAGTTTCTATACTCTTATCTTGTGCCCAGATAGGCTCTAAAGAAAAGAAATGTAATACAATGGATATGGCTGTTAAAATTTCACGCTTCATATAAAGTTATTTTATCCAAAAGGCAGGTTTGATATTTGTTCCTCTAAAGGTGCAATCCACACATTTGGGTGTTCCAGCATAATATGAAATGATTGATGTAATGCTAGTTTTTGCAGCATCAGTAGGGATAAATCCAATTCCATTAATTCTTATACTATCGCTATCATTTTTTATCTCTGTTAAAAAACACGACTCCTTATATCGCCAGTTAGACAATTGCGTATTATCAATAAATATCCTTTTAGTTTTGATATTTGAAATATTTAAAAAGCCTATTACCGTTTCCGATTTATCAGATTCTGAATAAAAATTTCCTTTAAGTTCTGAAGGCTGTGCGTCAAATATAGATCCGGTAGATTCAGTATTTTTTTTCATCTTTAACAAATAGTCATAGGCAGATTTAGTCAAACTATATTGCTTCACATTGATACTATACCTAACGCCTAATTTCCAAGAATCATTTGGAATAAAATGAATTGGCAAGCTAATTACATCATTGCTCAAATTAATTGAAGTACCAATTAAAATATTCTTAGAAGGCTCAGTTCTCCAACAATAATATATAGAAGAATCAAAAGAATAATACCCTAAATTCCTATAATCCAAAGTATAAACTTTCTTTCCTTGAACTAAAGACTCGTTAATCTGTAAAAATGATTTATACGTTGAATGGAACTCCCAGGTTTCATCAAACTCCCAATTATAGTATTTTGTTTTATTTAAGTCATCATGTGTATTGATATATAATTGAACACCGCTTTTTTCAACCTTCCATTGAACACTATCGATCGCTGGATTATCTTTCACTGGCACAAATTCAGAAAAATACTTTTTTCCAGATTTAGTCACAATACTCAAGCGGTATTTTTTTTCTTCACTCAAGCTTAACTGTCCAATATGATAAAAACCAGGTCTTATTTCATTTAAAATATAACTCGTTTTATCATCACTTTCTAACTTGACACTTGCACCCGACTCCATTTTAACTACATCATTGTCTAAACGTGTAGATCTGCTAAGTTTAATAACAGTAGAATCTTTGCCATTATTAATATTACCCTCGACTACTAAATAGCCATCTATATTACTTACATAAGGTGAAACATACTTTTCTTTACAAGAAAAAACGAACAAACATAGAAAGCAAAATAAAATAGTTCTCATCTCTTTCTATTTAAATTTGATGTTAAAATTAATATACGGAATGGCTGCCCCGAAAATAGATAATTGATACCCATTTACCCCACCATTTTCTGATAAGAAGTATACAGAATATGGATTTCTTCTACCAGTTAAATTATACACCCCAATACTCCAAGAGTTATGAGTTAGCTGGTTTACTTTATGGTTCCCTTCTATATTCATTGAAAAATCTGCTCTGTAATAATCCGGAATTCGGTATGCATTTCTATCTGCATACAAAGTTCGTGCAGAACCACCATAATTGAATAAGCCAACAGGAATAGTAATAGGTCTTCCTGTGCTATAAGTAGTATTTAAGGAAATACTAAAACGATGGCTGAATCGATAATTACTGATAATTGAGAGGTCATGTGGCTTATCATAATTTGCAGGATAATAAGCGCCTTTGTTAATCATTTCCCCTTCTAATAAAGAAGTAGTTTTTAAAAGAATTCTTGACCATGAGTAACTAATCCAACCATTTAACTTACCAGTCAATTTCTTTACCAAAAACTCTACTCCATAAGACTTCCCTTTTGTCCCAATAACTTCCGTTTCAATATTTTTATTCATCAATAAAACAGCCCCACTTTTATAGTCAAGGAAATTATTTATATTCTTATAATAGAACTCTAAAGAAGTTTCAATGGTATTTGACTTTAGGTTCTTATAGGCACCAATAGAAAATTGATTACCGAGTTGTGGTCTAATATTGGGATCACTTAATTTCCAAATATCAGTAGGAGAAACCGTAGTGGTATTGGAAATAGAGTGAATGTATTGTCTTTGATTATTAAATCCGGCTTTTAAGGAGAAGGTTTCATCAACTACATAACGCATTGCTATTCTAAACTCTGGGCCACCATAATTCTTAATGAAGTCTCCTGACTTATAATCCACAACGCCGGTCACAGAATTAGCAGATTTGGAAACTCCATCTGCATATGTACTAATTTGCTGTGGACCTAAATAATGATACAAAGAAGTTCTTAAGCCTAGATCAAGTTTAAGTTTACTAGAAATAGTGTAATGATCCGTAAAGAACAAGGCAGTTTCTAAAGCCCTTTCTGTATTGATCTTATTAAATGCTACAAGTGAATTTTGATTCAGTGGTGCAAATGTTCCAGGTGATAAATTATACAAAAGCGTATTCACTCCAAAATCAAAACTATGTTTAATGTTAAAAGTATAATTATACATTGCTTTTGCGAATAACTGCTGAATACCAAAATTTAATTTAAATGCATTGACAGGAACCTTGTCACTTGTAATATTATAACTATACTTATCGTATCCAAACGTATATATACCCGTTAATTTATTTGAATAAATATGTTTTAGTTTCAAAGAGAAATTTTTGTTACCGTATCCATATAATGTATCGCTATTCAAATTAAATTGATCGGCACTTGTATAGGCACTAAAATAAAGTGTATTCTTTTTGTCAATTTCGTGGTTGATGCTAAAATTAACATCATAAAAAGAAGCTTTACTATTTTTATACTCTTCAGGAAGTAATTTAAAAAGCCAATTAGAATAAGTAGTTCTTCCTCCTAAAATAAAAGAGGATTTGTCTTTAACCAATGGACCTTCTAAATTCAACCTACTGGTCAACAAGCCAATCCCTGCCGAACCGGTTATATTTTTTTTATTACCTTCTCTACTATTAATTTCTAAAACTGATGCAAGTCTACCTCCGTATTCTGCTGGAATAGTTCCTTTATATAACTCAACATTCTTAATAACTTCAGGATTAAATGCAGAAAAAAGACCGAATAAATGGGTTGGATTGTAAATAGTACCGTCGTTGAATAAAATAAGGTTTTGATCAGCAGATCCTCCTCTAACATTCAAGCCACTACTTGCCTCCCCCACTGTCTTAACACCAGGAATTGTAGTTACTACTTTTAATATGTCTGATTCACCAAAGGCAACTGGAACTTGCTTAAGTGTTTTAATATCAATTCGCTGAACACCCATTTGTGTACCTCTGATATTACTTATTTTTTGAGATGAAATAACTACTTTTTTTAAGGAGGTAACTGACTCTGTAAGATCAATCATTAACTTGCCATCTCCATTCAGTTGAATAGGTTGTTTCAAATCTCTCATACCCAAACTTTGAATATGTAAGATATTTTTACCTTTTGGCAATTCAATTACAAACGAACCATATTGATCGCTTACAACTCCAATCTTTGGATTATCTATAAAAATGGAAGCGCCGAAAACTGGTTCCCCATTTTTTTTATTTTTAATGACCCCATTAATTACAGCTGAACTACGTTTATCTATAGGATTTTTTAAACCAATCTGAATTAATTTATTCAACGTACCTGATTGCAAACTTGCACCATCAAGTACTTCATTGTCATTTGTAGAATATACTTGAAATTTATTACTCGTATTTTGAATCCCCTTATTGTTAATAGTAAAATTTAATGCCTGTCCCTTAGTCAAAAAAATATGATTGTCTAAGTCTATACTGAAATAAATATCTGAACCTTCAAATACGCTTGTTAAAATGGATCTAATGGATTTATTAGTTGAATTAAAACTAATATAAACACGGTCAAAAATATCTGGGTTATAAAAAACACGATAAGGAGATTTAGCCTCTATTTGATTTGCAAATTCAGGAATAGAAACGTTTTTAAGATTAAAAGAGAAAATGGTATCTTTTTGCCCAAAAGAATCAATTGTACATAAAAACAAAAGCGTACACAATAAATAAATTTTACTATTTTTCATGTACTATTATTGATTATTTAGATAAGCAATCACCTTTCTAAAAAATGCTTCCTTGCTGCGTCTAAATTTTAATTTTTCTTTACTCATTAATCTTCTAATACCTTGTTGTTCTTTCGCAAATAATTGAAACAACTGTTTTTTATTTGTAATTGGAATCAATTTATTTTCTAATAAAATGAAGTAATAAACTTTTGACTCAAATACTCCAATAAATTCATTATTGATTATCTGTTGTTGTTTAGATTTAATTTCCTTTCGAAACAATTTAATTTTGCCATCTTCTAAAAACTCATACAAGTCATATTTGTTGTCTTTTATATTATAAAGTTTATCAATATGAACAAACTGACTTCCATTAATTGTAAATTTTGTAATCTTATCTGTATTTAATTCAATAAGTCTTGATTGGTCACTTAAAACAACAATATCCTTATACTCATCGTATAATAGATATATTCCTTCATAATATTTTCCATCATATTGAATAGAAGCAATTCCAGGGATATTTGAATTAAAAAATGGGTGTGTTTCTTTGAAATAGCTTGGATAACCAAAAAACTTCGGGCCATTATAAATGGATGCTTGATAGCCCATCAATTTATCAACCTCTTTTTTTACAGCATTATTATCGGAATGCTGCCCATAAACAGTCAAAGAAATAAAAAATAGTAAAAACAGGCATTTGGCTCCCTTAATTAAGTCCATGTCCAAATTTATAGTATTTGCTCTAAAATGTGTCAAAAAAAACTACCACTCATCAATTAGCCTATACCATATATTAAACTAATTCATTAGAGGATCATTTAAATAGGGCTTGCTCTAATTTAAGCATTGGACTTTCTTCCCAAAGCATCATCGCATTGATACATTTAAGAAAACTAAATTTTTCTAATTCTTTAATATGAACTGGCGCCTCGATCATTAATTGTGTATTTAAAAGCGACGCTCTTCTTGTTCCCATTAATAAAGGATCAGAAGGCGTGATCCAGTTTTTCCCGTCAAAGAACGCCAAATTAGCATAACTAGCATCTTTTATAAATCCATTTTGAGTAAAGATGACCTCGTCGGTTCCAGCTTTTGTAAGAATATTATTTATCCAAGTTCTGTCTGAAAATTTAAATGGGTATTGATGATCTCCGATATCATGAATGGAAATAGTTTGAATGCATTTTATTGAATAAGGCTCAAAACTGATATCTACTTGCCCACTTAAATTATATTTAAATCGACACTTATAAACCATGCCATCCAATATTGGTTTAATCGAAACTGCATCAATGTGTTCGGCTAATTGAATTGTAGAAACTACACCAAAATGCCTAAAAGTGGCATCAACTCTTTGTTGATGTAGTGATAGGCTTTCAGGAATCCCATTTTTATATCTTATCGTTTCAAAAAACGGGTACATATACTTTATTGATCATTTCTTGATATTCTTTGTATAAATCACTCTGTGAAGTAATACCTCCACCACTTCTATATGTATTATCCGCCTGTAAATATCTGATTAAAACACAACTATCCAAATTAGCTCCGTCAAAATAGCCAGCAACTCCAGTATAATAACCTCTTTCGGCATTTTCTGCCTTATTAATTATCTGCTTCGTTTTATTTTTAGGTGCGCCAGAAATAGATCCAGCTGGCAATAAAGCGAAAATGATATCCCCAATGTTCTCATTATAATTTTCAGGAAGCGTTCCCTCTATCTTTGAACTTACTTGTCCAATCAAACCTTCTTGTGTTTGTATTTCCTCATAATATCTATAATTAGACACTCTTACATTATCAGATACCATACTTAAATCGTTTCTTATAAGATCTACAATAGTTGCATGTTCTGCAATTTCTTTTGGATTAGCTAAGATCAATTCTTTAGCATTAGGAATATTGGCATCAATAGTACCTTTCATTGGAAATGATTTTATTTTTCCATTATTTATTTGGATAAAGGTTTCAGGAGAAAAAGAGACAAACTCATCCTTTAAATGACAGATATACTTCGAATGTGCATTTTGGACAATATCATCAAGTGACAGGTTTGTTTCAATTTTTGTTGAAGAAGTTAGATTGACTAAAAAACTATTTCCTAATTCTATTTCTGACTTTACATAATTAAATTTTTTTTGATAGCAATCAAAAGAGATGGGTGTTTTAATTAGATGAACGGCTTCATCAAATTCTTTTTTACTTTTAACAATATTAGTGAACCCGTTAAAATTATATTCAAAATTATTGATTGGTTCTTTAAGTGACCAACACATGGGCTTTAAACATTCAAAGTCAATTAAAAATACAAATGGATGATTTTCAGAACCCCATTGATTTAGTTGCTTTTGAATAGACATTAACATGCATAAATTTATACAAAGTTATAATGTATTGTAATTTATATTCAATGATTTAATGCCAATATTTAAGATTTTTTAATACTTTTAAACTACTTGCAATAATTAACTAAGATAAATTACTCTTTTATGTATAAATCAAGGAAAAAGACCCTAAAATTAATTAGTATAAGCGTGTACTTACTATTGACAAGTTTCACCAATTCAATTTTTGCTCAAGCAAATTTTGCAGATAAGTGTATTGGAAAATGGAAAGGCATGATGTATATATACGGCAAGGGGCAATTAAGGGATAGTGTGACAGTGGAGTTAGATGTCCAAAAGACCAATCAACCTAATACTTGGTCATGGAAAACAAGTTATTTGTCCAAAACAATGCCTATGATAAAAGATTATAAACTACTATTAAAGGATAGTGCAAGCCAAACTTATGTAACCGACGAAAACAATGGGATTGAGTTAATGGATTACTATTTTGACAATAAACTTTATTCAGTGTTTGAAACACATGGTGTAATGTTAACTTCTAGTTACGAAATTAAAGGAGATCAATTGGTATTTGAAGTCAGTTCTGGAAAAAAAATTGAAGGCAATAATGAAGTAGCTAATTACAGTGTTCTTAATTTACAAAAAGTGATTTTCAAAAGAGTAAAATAATTATCACAATTTGGGCTTTACACTTAATGTCTCAATTTCAAAAACTAAAATTGAATTAGGAGGTATCATAGGAGATCTAGTGCGAATACTATAAGCTAAACCAGATGGAATTAAAAGTTTTAATTTCTCGCCAACACGAGTACCCTCTAAACCCACTTGCCAACCTTTAATCAATCTTCCTAGAGGAAATGTTCTAGCTTCATCAGTAGTTTGATCAAACACTATATCAGTACCCATTAAATAACCTTTGTACAATATTGTAACTGTATCACTTATTTTAACTCGTTCAGGATTAGAAGAAGATTTCATTAACGTGTAGTATAAGCCGTTTTTATAGCGAATAGCATCAGTTTGCTTGTCTTGAATTGCTTTTGCAATAATGATTGAATCCTTATAAGAACGGGTAACGCTATCTATATCAGAAAAAGGAGGTAAAAAAGGTTTTTGATTACCCATATGCTGAATAGGAACCCATGCGCCTACTTCGTTTTGAGTCCAAGTTTCAGTCAATAAATTATCCAATTTTGCACTTATCCCTTTAGACTTGAAAGAGTTAGCAGTAATTATATTTTCTGTTGTTCCATTTATTTTGAAGCTGGCAATTAATTTCCATTTATTCAATTGAGGAAAATATAGGTAGCCAGAGTATATAATATAATTTTGAGCTGAATCAGTTGCTGTAGTAATATACAATTTTAATTTATTTTCCTTGGAAGCATCAAAATTCCAAGATACAGCGGTTTTGGAGATGTTTTTCGTATCTAATCCGGAAGATAATAGTTCGGTTGCATTTGGCGCTTCAAAAATAACGACATTGTTATTTTTATTATATCTTAAATACAATTTTGCTTGGTTGGTACTGATGCCAAATTTACCTTTTGAAGCATCTTCGTCTAATGATGCTTGAATAGTTGTAATGATTCCAATAGACTTTGGTGATGCATTGATTGTTAGTGGCATTGAAACATCTTTTTGACCAAAAGCCAATACAGAAGAAAAACTTAAAACGAATCCAAGAATAGAGCATTTCATATTAAAAAAGTTTTGAAAATGGAAATAAGGAAGGCGTTGTACGAATATACTCTTTATAGCTTTCTAAATGCCCCCATTTTTCTTTTCCTGAAATTTCTAAAATTCTGACACCACTTACATAAACTAGTAAGAAGTAGGTAAAAATGGGAGAGATTAAAGTAATATATTGCCAACTCGAGAGTGAAGATAAAGACATAATAGAAATTCCAAACCATAAAGTGATTTCACCAAAATAGTTTGGGTGTCTTGAATAAGACCATAGTCCATGACGAATAAATTGATCTTTATTTTCAAGGTTTTTACGAAAATTAGATTTTTGGATATCTGCAATCATTTCAATCATTAAACCAATTATAAAAACAAATATTCCTATATAAAATAACCCATTTTGAACTACCCCATTTTTACTTGCAATTGCTGTTAAAGCGCACATAGAACATAATGAAACCCACATTCCTTGTAAAGTCCAAGTCATGAAAAACCTAGTTGGAGAGGGTTTGATGAATTTAAATCTTCTGTCTTCTCCACTTTTGTGAATTCTCATAAATAAAAAACTTCCAAGTCGGATGGCCCAAAGGATAATAGATAGCGCTAAAATAACACTACCTATATTTATATTATCTAATGAATAGCTTTTTATACTCACATAACTTACTGTGAATATATATGTGACGCTACCTGTTAGATCATAAAACTTTTCAGTTTGGAAAAAATAGGCCGGGACAAAAGCAACCCATTGTATCATAAATGCAATAAGTACAGCATGCTGAATAAGCTCCAATCCAGTTAAAAGTGCAATGACATACCCTAATAAAAAGGCGATCAAAGAAAATAATAAATTAAGTAGCGACTGCTTCATGTTATTTCAATTTTTCTTAAATAGCATTAAAAAAAGACTTCAAATTATTTAATTCAGTTTGTACATAATAAATAAAGCAATATAAATTACTAAATAAATACGATAGTAATTTCTTGTCATTAGATAATCCTTATTGTCAGGATACATATTTCCAAATAAACCTATAATTTCTTTTTTAAAAAGGGGCTGAATATTTATTTTCCAATCATCCGTTTGATATACAATTTTTCTAAACTTACTTCTGAAATAAGTACTTGGAATACTCCAGATAATTAGAATGATAAAAATGAGCTGCTTTTCTGTCATATTTGAAATATTGATTTAAATAAGAAAGGTTACACTATTTAGTATAACCTTTCAAATTAAACTTTCTATAGTTGTAAAGCAGGCAGGTCTGCATTTTTAAATTGTTGGTTAAATGTATTTACAGATTCAAGAATGATATCCAATTTTGATTTTTCACTTGACCAAATTGCTTTTAAATCCTTTAACTTATTTTTTACACCTTCAGTAATCACTGGATCACTTATGTCAACCAATCCCTTTAAATAGAAAAATTCAACGTTCAATTTACTTGGCCAATTAATCACGTCTTGTCCATTTTTAGTTCTGCTCTCAACAATTGCTGATTCCCAAGCAACCATTTTTGAAATAATCGTATTGGCTTCGTCTCTGATGGATGATGCCTTTGGAACATTGGAGAGCATTTCATTGTAATATTCTAATTGTTTTTTGACTTTTCTCAGCTTATTTACATTTGTGTGAATTTCATTGATATAAGAACTAATGGACGCCAGCGTATTTTGTTGTAATTCCCAATCTTCTTGAGTAGCTTTTATAAAGGGATTAGGCAATACAGTAAATGAAGTACTATTGGATTGACTGTTAGTTGTATTAAATGCTTTTAAAGTAATTGTCGCTTTATAATCACCAGGCGCAACTGCATATCCTGCATAATTGCCTAATACAAATACCCCATTCACATCAGGACGCTCCGAGTTGGTTCTAAAATTCCATAAAAATCTATTGTGTCCTTTTAGTGTACTAAGTAAGGCTTCTGGAGAAGGGCCACCTGGATATTTTTTGTAACTATCGTCTTTAATGTTTGAATAAGTTCTGATTACAGTTCCTTTACTATTGATGATTTCCAACATTACAGTATCTTTCTCACTTAATGACTCAGGTAAAAAGTAATCCAGAATAACACCATCAGGTGCATTTTGACCCTCTTCATTTTTTTCTGGCAATCCATTTCCTGCGCCATATTTATAGGATGGCTTTGGAGTAATAAGCTTTACAGAAGAAAAGTTATTGAATTGTTCATTTTGTTGCACTGCACTTAAATCATCCAAGATCCAGAATGCTCTACCTGCTGTAGATGCAACTAAATCATTATCTCTTATAATTAAATCTGTAACAGGAACAATAGGTAAATTTAATTGAAATGTTGACCATGAAGCACCTGCATCGTTAGAGATATAAAAGCCTCTTTCACTTCCTGCATATAAAATGTTTTTATTTTTTTTATCCTCTCTAATCACTTTGATAAAATCATCTTGTTTAACACCTTTATTAATGATGGTCCATGTTAAACCATTATCTGTTGTTTTATATGTATAAGATGCGTAATCATTAAATTTATACCTTGTCGCACTTAAATATACAATCCCTTTATCAAATGCAGATACTTCAATGCTATTGATTTGAGATTCTTCTAATTCTTTTGGTGTAATATTCTTCCAATTCTTTCCGCCATCTGTTGTGACATGCACTAAACCACAATCACTTCCAGTATAGATTGTATTAGCATCTAAAGGAGATTCCTTAACATAAAAAATAGTATTATAATTTTCGCCTCCAGCACCTTCATTGGTAAATGGAATTCCGCCTGGACCTTGTTTTGATGGATCGTTTCTTGTTAAATCTGGACTTATCGCATCCCAACTTAATCCACCATTGGTTGTTTTCAATAAAACATTTGCTGCATGGAACATCACTTTTGGATTATGCATCGAAGTAACAATAGGCGCATTCCAATTAAATCTATATTTCATGTCTTTAGGAGCAACTGCTAAATTTAAACTTGGATAAGCTTGAATATCTTTTACTTCATTTGTTTTTGTATTCAATACTTCAATATACCCTTGATAACATCCCCCGTATACTAAATCTGGATGATTAGGATCAAAAGATAAATAAGCAGACTCGCATCCTGCTCCATTTGTCCAGTCACGAACAGTTATACTACCAGTATTGTTTCTACTAGCAATAATTACAGAAGTATTGTCTTGTTGACCACCATACACTTTATATGGAAATGAATTATCAACATTAACTCTATAAAATTGAGCAGTACTTTGATTCATAATCGAAGACCAAGACTTCGCTTGATCATAACTAATTTCACCTCCTCCATCATCAGCAAGACCAATCTCATTATTATTTTTTGGATGAATCCATAAATCATGCGTGTCTCCATGTCCTACATTCACATTGGTAAAAGTTTTTCCTCCATCAATTGAACGCATCATGGGTGCATTTAATACATACACAAGGTTTTCATCTTTTGTATCAGCATATACTTTCATATAATACCAAGATCTTGAAGAGATATCTTGGTTATTAGATAATAATGCCCATGTTTTTCCTGCATCATCAGATCGATATAAACCAGATTTTGTTTTTTCGGTTTCAACAATTGCAAAAACACGATTGGAATTAGCTCTAGATACACTAATGCCTATTTTACCCATCATATCTGGCAATCCTTCTGTTAATTTAGTCCATGTAATTCCTCCGTCTGTTGTCTTCCAAATAGCAGAACCTTTACCACCACTTGAAACTGTCCAAGGATATCTGCGATGTTCCCATGAAGTTGCGTATAGAATACGTGGGTTATTCATATCCATCGATAAAGAGGCAATACCTGTACTATCATTGATAAATAAAACACGGTTCCAACTATTCCCACCATCGGTAGATTTGTACACTCCACGATCAGCATTAGGGCCGTGAACAGTGCCTTGTGCTGCTACATAAACTATGTCTGCATTTGTTGGATGGATAGCTATATCAGCAATATGTCTAGTTTTTTCAAGTCCAATATTGGTCCATGTTTTACCTCCATTAGTAGATTTATATACTCCATCCCCATAACTTGTCATTACCCCTCTTACAGCATGCTCACCAGAACCAACATAAATCACATTTGGATCAGACTCGGACACAGCAATATCTCCAATTGAACCTACTTTAAAAAACCCATCTGAAATATTTTTCCATTTGATACCTCCATCTAAAGTTTCCCATACACCGCCTCCAGTATAACCAGCATAAAAATGCTTCGAGTTATTGACTACACCACTAATGGCATTTGCCCTTCCTCCGCGAGTTGGACCAATATTTCTCCATTGAAGTTCTTTAAAAACAGAATCTGGACTAAGTTTAGTGGTTAAATTAACTGCACTGGCAACTTTCTTCTTTTGTGCTTGGACTGTTAAAGAAAATAAAAGGATGAGTGCGAATACGCTTTTTTTCATGGCTACTAACTTTAAGTTGAAAATAGAATTTCAGTAAGTTAGTAATTTTTAAACAAACCGCCAATGAACAGTGTCAAATGGCTAGAATAAACCCACTATTCAGTTTGATCAAATAAAATTAGTTCTATTTAATATTGATGATGCGTATTTTCTTTTCATAATATTTGCCTTCTCTAAAGATGGTAATTTTAGTCTTACCTTCTGATATGGCCATTATTCTTTTATACTCATCCAAATTAGTTACTAATCTACCATTTAAAGCAATAAGAATATCACC
>VFQT010002105.1_pt1 | contig 21346 bp, 23 predicted proteins | sample 3512381 | NCBI WGS metagenome assembly VFQT01 (sample SAMN10412376, study PRJNA504923) | tailings metagenome | isolation source: Relicate 2 Philex TSF3 active mining site | place: Philippines: Tuba, Benguet | collected 2017-08-29
ACCAAAATCAGTAGCCAAGCTGTGATGGACGAAATCAAAACCTTGGCTATGCTCACTGGCGGTGTTGTTATCGGCTCGGTGGGCGGAAAAATGATTGATAAGGTATTGAATGTAGATGCAACTGCAACTGGATTCAATGCAAAAGCACTGGCACGACCTATTGTCCTATTGGGCGTTGGTACAGCCGGGAACTTGATGCTCAAAGACCCGAACATGAAAATGCTCGCAACAGGTGTTGGTGCTTCAGGACTTCTTTCCGGTGTGAAAGTGTTTTTGAAAAAGGACTTGTTAGCAGGTCTGGCTGATTTCAGCTTCAACGGTGTTGACGGACTAGGTGAACCAACTGTGTACCGTGAGCCAATGAATTTGTCAGTAGAACGCTACAATCCTGACTTACCTGCTCTCTCATCACCAACGTCATTTAATCCCGAAGACATCGCTATCCCTACTGCAATGGTAGAAGGCGTGGCAGAGGAAGACTTGGCCTACATCGAAATCATTTAAAAATTCACAAATCAAATAAATCATCAGTATCATGTTAACTCTCGGACAAATCGAAAACAGCGAGTACAACTTGCTAGGTGCAATGTCAGAAGACGATTTCTTGCAAGCACTTGACTTAAGCGGCCCCAACGAAAAAAAGAAGTTGTTCCGCAAAATGCAAACTCAAACACGTGTAGCAGCGAATGCCACTGGCTCTCGTTCACGTGCAGAGTTTGAGAAGCGTATCTCTATGCTTCCAAAAGAAATTCAAGCAGGCTTAGGCAATCAAAGCTTACAGGCTGTAGATACCGCATACTATGTGGTGAAAACCATCAGCGGATCCAAAGTCATTAAGATGTTCAAAGATGACGACAACAAAGTTGTTGGCTCTAGTAACATCTCAAGTGGCAAACTAGAAAAAGGAAACTACTTCCTTTTATATGGCATCCAATTGTTGGGTGGTGTTGGAGACAGTAATGATGCTCCAGGCACAGTGAACTACGATGTTGTTCCGGACTATGTTCGTGACGGTGAGTTCGAGTTCAAAGCCAACGGAACTGTTTTGATCCCAAACACTTCTTGCGAAGTATTCCAAACCACTGGTAAGGACACCTTCAAAGGTTTGTGGGTATTGGACAATCCAAAAATCATTCGTGACCAACAATCCATCGAGTTCAATATCGAGTGGGCTGCAAATGCTCCTGACCATTCATACCTGAAGGCTATCCTTCGTGGTACTGCTGTAATTAAAGCGTAACTCTTAATAGAATTTCACTATGAAAAACCACAAGTTTCAACAGATTCGAGTTCGTGTCACTCAACCGGGTGAAGCAATTCGATTCAATGCACAAACCGATAAACAATACGCACGCATCAGAGGCATTTATGTTTCGATGCCTGAAGAACGCCTTGTGCCTGGTAGCTTGTTAGGTCTCAAAGTGAACAATCAGGAGGTATTCGAGGATGTGCATGAAGTGAAACTGTTAACCAGTGGCAACCAGGTTGCTCCCAATAAGAAGTTCTTCTTCTTTGAGGAGCAACTGGATGCTGCCGGAAGTACAGTGGAAGGACGTTTTACAGACGGTCAAACGCAATTGGCTGTGGGTTTTGCGGCAAATGCTGAAGTTAGTTTCAGTAGCTATGGCTACCCCTACGAAGTGAAAATATACCTGTGGCTTACCAATGAAAAATAAATCAATCTATGGGAGTAACACGGTACAATATCATACGCTTACAAGTTGATAGACCTGGGCAAATCATTCGTTTTCAGCATAAGGTTCCCTCTTATTTGAAACGATGCACCGGGTTCAAGGCTGTTCATGTGCGTGGTATTGGAACGGATTTACTCATTCCTGAGATTGGTTGGTTCACCGCCTCATTTAATTCACTCAAAGAAGAAGCCATTGTTGCTGCCGTTTCAGCACAACCCTTCTATGAACCGGAGGAAACACACGAATATCAATCGCTCGATGTAAGCCTACTACCAGGACAATTGGTAGTTGGTGTTTACTTGGACACTTGCCCACAAAACATATTCGCTCCTTACATCGTGAGTTTATATCTCAGATGCACTGACAGCGTGGCGAAACCGCAAGTAAAAAGCAATAAGCCTATTTCTGAACCTGTGCAAAAGGAAATACCTGTAGCAGAGAATGAAACAGAAGACTGTTCATGTCCAAATCCCATGGATGACGAAGATGAATATGAAGAACAATCAAATCCTGACCAGTTATGTTCGATCATCTAAATCACATCCATCAGCAATACAAACAGCGTGAGCTAGGAATTCAGTTACAGAGTTTCAAAACTGTGGTGACTAAATCCCCTAAACAACGCTACGAAATTGAAGCATACAATGAGTTTTTGTTACTCACCAATGCTTCTGTTCTGCCTATTGGAACAAGAATCATTTCAGACACCAATAGCCTAGAAATAACAGCGGCTCAAAACGCACTAGAAGGCCTGGAGGAATTCAGTGGGCTAATAGCAATTGAGTTGCCGGAAAAGGTTGACACCTATCCAATCATTGAATTCATACAAATCGTCAAGGAATAATGAAAAAGAAAAAGATTTATCATGTCATCGAGGTAAGCCAAAAGATGATAAAAACCTTCCCGAAACAGGGACACGAAAATGTGGCTTTTAATGCAAGCTTTTATCGCAATGGTAAAAAGCTCAATAGCATTGAACAAGCTACCATCGCCAACTTTTCGGAATTGGTTCGAAGCTATGATAAATCGGAAAATCCTGACAAGGTAAGAGTAGAATTCAAAGACCTGGAAACCGGTAGTTTGATATGGTCAAAGACTTTTCAATGGACGGATGCTGACGAAGATATTCCCAAATCCTTATCAGGTTATTCAGGACTGGGTGAAGCGGAAGTTAACGATCTAGTGCAGCGTAAATTCTCTGAAATGGAACGCTCTCGTGAACTAGAACGCATGAGTGCAGAGCTTCAAAAACTGCAAGCTATCAATGAGGACTTGGAGTTTCAAGTTCAGGATATGCAAAACACGATTGAAGCCAAAAAGCAAGTCGAGTACTATTCTAACATTATTGGAATGGCACTTCCTGGGCTTGCTAAGTTCTTTAACGATACGCCCGTTGGGGCAGCAATGAATTTCCTTGCCGGAACGGATGAAGAAAAGGCAAAGGGAATTGAAGAAAGTAAAAACGAACCAAAAGACACGCAACGTGAGACCATTTTGGAGATGATTACTTCCTTCATTCAATCCTTGAATAATCAGGAATTGGGTACAATGTATTTAATGCTATCGGAGATTGAAAAAGACCGTGGCACTATGCAGCGCATCCTTCACTTCATCACTCAACCACAAGCAAATACAAACACAACAAGCGCATAATCATGGCAAATCAAGATGTAAATATTTCAGTCAAGGTGGCATCTGACCAAGAAGCCCGACACGCACAAAAAGCATTGCAAACTATTGCAAACAATTTCTCATTACAGGAACTCATCACCATTTCAAAAAAGATTGAGATGCCTCTAGTGAAATTGAAAATTAAAAGTATGCTGTAAACCATACAACCATGGCAGAACAAGGAACTAAAGAACGCATCATTCAAGTGGTTGAGAATAATCAATCCAAACTCATCAATGGACTGTTGGTGGTGGGTGGAATTTATTTGACTTACCGCTTGGGCAAAAACTTGATTGCAGGCATCAATAAAAATGATGCGCAATCCAAAGCAGATGACAATCCGGATGTTCGTCAAGCTATGGCACTTCGCTCCGCAATGAATCCTTCAGGGATCAGTTGGATGATGAGTATGGACACGACCAATACATCCTCAGTTTTAGATACTGCAAGAACAGTTACCAACTTGGATAATGTATCAAAGGCATACAAAAATCTCTATCAGAATAATCTGTTAGACGATTTACAGAGTGAACTTTCAACAAGCGACTATCAAAAATTCTTAACCATTGTCAGCAGCAACGCTAAGAAAGATACTTCAGGAGGTGGCGCAGCTCCAGTTCAATTTGCAAAGCCCAATCAACTAGTGGTTTGTAAAAAGTCAGTAGCACTTAGAACTTCCCCTGATGCAACCAATCATGGAGCATTCTATGAAGTGTTTTCTGAAAAGAATATCATTCGCTACGCACAGCCAGGAGAGTTTTTAGGATATGCCACAGGCAGACAGTATTTCGATGATGTGAACAATGTCAAATTCATTGAAGTAGCCTTTGTAGTCCGTGCTCAATATGCACCTGCCAAATACAAAAATCAAAACAAAAAACGCTACAACTATTGGGTATCAAGCTCATCGAACTATGTAGAGATTTTCTCTTACTACAAAAATATGTTTGATGCATATCCTAAAACACAAAACTATACCGGGTGGATGAAACCAGTTGATTATTTCACTTTAAAAGGGATGCCAATGCCTAGGATTTTAACCAGGGCAAGAACACCCATTTTGAATGATCAACTAGTTGCAATCAACATGGCTGAACCCAATACCATCTTGGGACAATATATCATGGGACTGAATACCGGTAAAGCAGAATTTTTACAGTTCAGAACCTTTGACAATAAAATTCGATGGGTAGAAAGACGATTCATTCAATTAGAGCAAATATGAGCATCAAAACAGAACAATACGTGGTAGATAATTATACCTACGCAAAAAAAGCAGGAGAGAAATTCAATATGGATCCTTTGGTGATTTTGGCGCAAGGTTCATTTGAGAGTGCCTGGGGTACTTCCAATCTTTCTAAGAAGTACAATAACTTCTTTGGAATAACGGCAGGTGGCTCCAAAAATGAGTATTGGAAAGGTGGCGTGTATCAAGCGCAGAACCAATACAAACTCAAATTCAGAACTTATGAATCGCCACAAGATAGCTTCTATGATTTTGCTCGGTTGATTTCGAAAAATTACCCTTCTGCACACGCTGTCGCAAAAGACTACAAGCAGTATGCAAATAAGATTGCGCATAGTCCATACATCTCTGAGAGCAATGGAGATAACCGCACTTCTTACATGAATGGACTCATTAAAAACTATGAGAACATCTTGGACATAGCTAAAAAAAAAATTTACTCGTCACAGGAGGATTCACACTCGGAGCAGCCGCAGTGATTTTCCTAACGGGGCGATACATCTATAAAAACTGGAAAAAGAAAAAGTAATGGCATTTACACTTACACATATCAGAACTGGAGAGCAAAAGAATTTCACGGTGCGTGAAATCCTTGAGTTATTGGGCGACCCAATCAATGATGAAATTCTTATCCGTGGCGAAAGTTACCGGATTAACAACGTACAAGGAGACCTTTCTTCCGGAGGCGGTGGAACAGACTCAAGCACCTGGAGAGCTGATTGGCAAAAAATACCAATGGCAGTAAGCGTTAGTGGACAAACACAGTTTTCTGTCAATGTAAATACAACTGATCCAGAAGGATTATTCCTGGTAGTAAATGGAGCCATTTACGACTATGGAATCAACAGTGCCTTTGATATCAGTTCAGGGACATTAAACTGGCATGGTGGCTTCAATTTAGAGCCAACAGACCATGTTTACATTAAACATTTAACCCTAGTAAATAACTAAAATCAAAATAACATACCATGAGTGAATTCATTAAAATCAAACAGATTGAAGGCCTTTCGGCTGACCTTGCAACAAGAGCCTTAGATGCCCAGGTTGTAAAAATTGCGAATAACCTTTCGGATGTCAATGCCGGAACTGCACGTACCAATTTGAGTATCTATTCTAAATCAGAAGTAGATTCATTGGTTACAGGTGCTAAAAACGCTTTCAACGTAGCAGACACTACTGCACGAAACGCCTTAACTGGTTTGAAAGTGACTGACCGTGTATTTGTCAATGATGATGGCGATACTAAGTGGGCATTGTACATTGTTACTGCTGTAACAACTGGTACTGGATCTACTTCGACATTCAAAAAGATTGCGGATGAGGATTTGTTCACCAATGCCTTGACTGCTGCTGCCGTTAAAGCTGCATACGAAAGCAATGCTGATACCTATGCTTTCAACGGTACATATAAAGGAAAGCTTGACAAGATTACCGTTACTGGTAACGTCAACCTTGATACCATTAAATCAACGGCTGATTCTGCGTTAGCCAATGCTGCTACTGCTCAAACCACAGCCAATAGTGCATCAACTGCTGCAAGTAACGCTCAAAGTACTGCGAACTCTGCTGCTACTGCTGCAAGTACCGCACAGACCACAGCGAACAATGCGGCAACGGCTGCTGCTGCTGCCCAAACCACAGCCAACGGTAAAGAGGATTCTTTTACAGAAACTTCTGAAGCTTTCACCGGAATTAGTGGTGCTGCCGGAACTGCTGTGGCTGTTACTCTTACTCAAATTCCAAAATTGGGATTTGCAATTGATGTTTTCTTCAATGGCGTAAGAGTGAAAAACGTAACCAATACGCAAGGTTCAAGAAACGTCTCTTTCAATGTTCCTTATATCACTGAAACCACAGACGACGTGGTAGTAAACTACTCTTATTAATTCAACTTTTAATCGTTAGTAAATGGAGAAAATAGCTGCAAAACAAGTGGACGGTGTTGTGGATTTGAATTCAGAACAGGTCGTTCCAGGAAGAAAACAATTTGATGGTGGTGTGGGTAGCTCTGCCGGACAGACAGGACACTATCCCTTGATAGTAGCGGGTTTTCTGTATTGGGTTCTAAGCCCAAATGGAGAAGTACAAGACGGTGATTTTCGATTGGGCGTTTCTCCAAATACTAGAATGGTTGCCTTGCAAATTCTTAAAGGTGGCCTTTGGGAAAATGTTTGTTTGGACGGATGTGGAACAACGACCACGACTTCAGGAGGTGGCACAACGGATCCTGGCACAGGTGGTGGAACCGGTGGCACAGGAGGCGGAGGCTGTTTGGTCTACGGTACATTGATAACTCTTGCTGACGGCACAACCAAAGCAATTGAAGACCTTGAAATTGGAGACATTCTTAAAACTGTCGCCATTGAAGGATTGGATAGTGCGGATGAAAACGCTTGGAAAACATTTACCACTTCGAGCTTTAATTCAACCGAAAGTTCATCTACTGTTGTTGGAATTCAAAAGGCACAATTCAGCTATTACTTCTTGGTAAATGATTCATTGAAAATTACTGCGGAACATCCAATGCTAATTCAGCGAAATGGTTTGTACTCTTTTGTTAGAGCCAACGATGTTATTGTTGGCGATAGTTTACTTGATGAATATGGACAGTGGATTGAAATTACAAGCAAAGTAAGAGTAGATGAAACTGTGAATGTGGTAAACATCAATGTAGAAAGCCAAGACACATACTTCGCTAGTGGTTATTTGGTACACAATCTTATTGATCCTAGCCAAGAGAAAGCTTTAATATAAAATTCTTATGACATCTAGAACTCGATTCAAATTAACCCTGTTTGCTGCCGGATTTTTAGCACTGGTAACACTGCTGGCAATTGCTTCCAAAATGGAAACAGTTGCCACAGCTTCCATTGCCGGAATCATGACCATTTTATCGGCATACATCTGGTCGCAAACCACAAGACCCTCAAAAAATGAATGTAATAATCAATATCCTAAAAAGCAGAGAAGTGCAAAGAGTTTTACTGCTCGTGGCCTTGATAACAGCTCTAGTTCTGCTAATTAGAAGCAACCGAGAGTTAAAACAGGACAATCAAAGATTGTCGCTCAATATGCAAACGCTGAGTAGTGAAATCTCTTTTGTGAAAACACAAAACGGGAATCTCGCTGCTCAAACGGATGTTTTATTGCTTCGTACCAGTGAACTAAAATCTTTGTTTCCAAAAGAAGCAAAGGCTATTAAGGATATGGGCGTGAAAGTTTCTAATGCTACACAAGTTTCAAGTACTGTAGTTGAAACTCAAAAGAACATTATCACATTGGTCAGAGATAGTATTGTCAGTGATACCATCCATGTGAAGGTATTTGACTATAAAGACCAGTGGTATCAAATCAGTGGTATTAACCAGGGCGATTCACAGCGATTACAAATTCATAGTACTGATACACTTACCCAAGTGGTTTACAAAGGAGAGCGAATACGTCCATGGCTATGGATATTTTCCCCTAGAAAGCTACAACAACGAGTGAGCTTATCAAATCCCAACGCAACAATTAAATACAGTCAATTCATCCAAATACAAAAGCAATGAACAAGATATTTTTTGGTGCTGCTGCATTAGCAATTTTAGCGTTAATGAGCAAAAAAGGCACAGACAAAGACGACAACGCTCCAGTAACGGCAGCACAGAAAGAAAACCGTGTAATCACATTTTTCAAAGCATAAGTTATGGCAGCACTTGAAGTACCAATCCCAATGACACCAAGAGTGTTTTATTCCAATGCAGCACTGCCACAAAACAAGGTAAAGCTCGATCAGATTGGAAAGAAATACTACAAGGAAATCAAGCAAGCTGAAGAACTTACCAAAGTTCCAGGCGCATTGATTCTATCGGTAATCTTTACAGAGAGTGCCGGAAATCCGAGTGTGGTTAGTTATGTCGGTGCAGCAGGACTTATGCAATTAAAGCCACAAGCAGCCAACGACACTATTTTCCTAGAGAACAAACAAGGACGATTGACAGCCGGAGAAATGGCTGTGCTGAAGAAGTATTTAGGCAACCGAATCAATGGGCCACTAAAACAGAAATACCTCTCCCATAAAATCAAAGAGAACAATTTTACTGGAAACGTAGTGACTAGAGCTGATATGCTCAATCCTGAATTCAACATATTAGTTGGTGCGATGCTTCTAGGGATTCTCATTGACCAACACCAGGAAGCAGGCTTACTAAGACTGGATAAGGTATTGCTGAGATACGGAATGGGTTATTTCTATAAACCTGGAGAAGGAACTATTGAACAGGTATTAGACAGAGTGAAACCAAAGAGCTCTGAGGGGTATGCCTATATCCTAAAAGTATTAGGCAAAAACGGACTATTAGAAACCCAAGCCGTGTAATGAACCAATTTGAGCTCAATAAACAGATTGAACAGTTTATTCTTAAAAAGGATAAAAACTCCGAGTCGTATTCGACTGCGGACAAGATGTTTATTGCAGGATACAGTGGATCCGGTGGACAAGGTTCAAAAGGTGCAACAGGTGAAGGCGTATTGTATGAGTTTTTTACTCCCGATTATATCTGTGAGCTCATGTGGGAACTGGCGTATCGCTTCGGATTTAAAGCATCTGGAACGGTGCTAGAACCAAGTTGTGCCACAGGAAATTTACTTGCCAATGCACCAGATAAAAGCAAATGCTACGGCTTTGAAATCAATCCAACGTCAAGGCGCATAGCTCAAATACTTTACCCTGAAGCAAAAATCTATGACGGCTATTTTGAAACTGCCTTCTTGCAAGAGCCTCGATTTACCCAACGACTAAAAGACAAACCAACCTGGTTAGAAGGCTATCCCTTTTCACTGGTTATTGGTAATCCTCCCTACGGTAAGTATAAGAACAAGTACAGTTCTTATTTCAATAGACCTAAGATGCACCAAATAGAATTGTTTTTCATGTACTACGGGCTTCAACTCTTAAAGCCTGGAGGACTGATGGTGTATCTCACTGGGAGCAATTTTTTACGCAACGGCATCACGTATCAACCCGAAAAAGCAGAGCTAGAGCAAGTGTGCGACATCATGGATGCGTATCGACTTCCTCCAGTATTCAAGTATTCACAAGTACCAACTGACATCATCGTATTAAAGAGAAAATAATGAGCTATTCCACTGCACCCATAACGCCTCAAATGGTTTTTGACAAAAGCAGCTATGCTGACCTAGAAACCCAATTAGATGAACTAGATGCTCAGTTTAAGATTCGTGAAATTGAAGTTACGTTCAATACCGAAGCATACTTCTTTGGTCAAGTTACAAGCTCCAAAGATGTATTTGATTTTTTGAAAGAGCGCCTCTTAAAGGGTATTGAAATTCAAGAGCATTTCATTGCCATTTATTTGAACCAAGCCAATAAAATCATTGGTTACTATCATCATTCAACCGGAACGATTAACGCCACCATGGTTGATGTTGAAATTGTTGCTGCGGTTGCGCTAAAAACGCTTGCCAAATCTGTAATCATCTCTCACAATCATCCTAGCGGAAATCTAAAACCTTCTGAGGCCGATCGTCAGCTTACTAGAAGAATCAAATCAGCTTTGAAACTTTTTGACATTGCATTGCTTGACCATATCATTGTTACTAGTCAAGGGTATTATTCTTTTGCTGAAAGCTCTGAATCTTCTCTCAGTGGAACTAGTTCAAAACCTAATCCACTCGAACAAAAGCTGCGTGATGAAATATTAAAGCAACTCAAAAGAGTGACGGAGGCGAATGCACCAAATCTCTATGCCATGATGCAATCATCACAAGGCTATGAGCAAGTAGAGCAACTTGTTATTCATAAAGTGCTGCATGACCAAATGGTTCCTGCGGCAGTTATTCCATTGCTAGAATCTGAATATCAAATGATTTAATGGATACGCAAAGCCCTCGATATCTCCGTGCCCGAATCGATATGTATCGGGATATGCTCACCAAGATTGAATCTAAAGAGTTCAATGCAGCACTGCTGCGCAATGGTGTGATGGCTGACGGATATAAAGAAGAGGATATTGTACTAGCGTATCTGAAACAAAAAGACTATTCCAACGAGCCATTAAGCTTCACGGAGCTATGCACCTTCAACACCTGGTTTGCTCTCTATCCGGAAAAGGTATGCGGTGAGCAGGTGATTACAACAAGCAGAGAATTTCCAATCACCATTAAGGGGGATAAAACATTTATCGTAAATACCATTCAACACGGAACTGGTGATAAGCAATTGATTTTTGATTTACCAGGTGATTGGTACATTGATTACTTCGAGCCAAACGAAGATTTTGCTGTGGACTATCGCTGCGGAACATACAAAATCCAAATCTTCTCTCATGGAGTGGATTACAATTTTCAAATACAAAATGGAGACTTCTTATTGGAGAACATTAATTATCGCTACATACAAGACGCTAATTCCCATGCTTTGGAATTTATGCGTGCGCATCCAGGTAGTGTGTCAGCTATTGCAACGCTAGAAATCGAAGCACTGGCACTTGAATACGAACTTAAATTAAGAACGCTATGAGCTATTTATCAGGCATCTCTACTATACATCAATTGGGTACACTAAACCCATACACTTCAACGAGAGTTCGAGGAAACTCACATATTGTTGAACGCATTTTAAAACAAGCCACCGAGCTTCAAGGATTAGGCGATGCCGACAGTAAAAAGCTATCCTTTTCAGAAGTAGTAGCCAAATATAACAAAGGCATCACGGAGCCTGAAATCAAAGCCTGGATATGGTTCAAGCGCAAATTAGGCGTACCCATGAACGGTTGGGAGAAGTACTATCTAAAAGGAACAGGAAAAGCCCTGGAGGAACAACTTTTTGACCTAGTGAAACAAGGTGCAATGTTCTACCATGCAGGAGAGCTTATGCCGTTTCCAATGTACACCTATGGCAATATGTATGACCGATTGGTGCAGCTTGAAAACGACAAGGAAGAAATTGAAAAGCATTTCGGTATTGAGGTATATGAGCATCACAAAGAGGTGATTGAAAAAGCCAAGCCCGAACTGCTCACCGTGGAGAATCCCGATGAGAAGGAACGCCCAATCATTACAGCCATTTCAGATTTTGCCATTGATCCACATTTGTTTTATGTGACCATGGTTCGTGAGGAGTTCATGGACTTGGAAAATGCTGAAGAACTAAAAAAGGTGAACGGTAAAATTGAGCGAAAGAAAGACCGGGAGAAACTCAATGTTCGTTTTGATGGAGAGACTAAATACACTTTGCAGCACTTGTTTGTAAAGTGGTTGTTTACCCTAAATAACGACACGGACTTTGAAAAAAGCTCTGCCATTGATATTGCAGATTACTACATCGCTAACCGTGCACTTCGTGATGATAAACTCACCAAGGAGGAAAAGGCTGAACTCAAAGCCAATGCACGAATCGAAGGCGAAAAGCTATTCTCTAAATTCTTACATGAGGTACTAGCATTTGAAGACCAACAGCGATTGAATTATGCCTGGAACCGTTTGTATAACGGACAATCCGATATCAATTACTCTAAAGTGCCCATTGGCTTCGAGTGTTCTGCAAGGTTCAAATCAGGGATTTTGCAAATCACCGATATTCAGCGTGAAGGAGTGGCTTTTATGGAAGCTATGGGATCGGGTATCAATGCCTTTGACGTAGGCGTTGGTAAAACAATGACCGCCATTGTAAACCTAGCGCACAATCTGTATTCAGGGAAATGTAAACGACCACTCGTAGTAGTTCCTAAACCAACTTACAAAAAGTGGATGAATGAAATCATCGGCTACACGGATAAAAAAACTGGAGAGTTTGTTTCAGGGGTTCTGTCCCACACTGGAATTACCGTGAATGACTGGTACAATATGGGAACGGACATCGTTGATAAAATCACCCTGAATAAGGCTGTACCTGAAAAGTCCATTACCATGGTTACTTACGAAGGATTCAAGCGATTAGGATTTGGAACTTCTGTTTCAGATGAGCTTTTTACAGAACTTGTCAATATCCTTGGACAAAGCAAAGAGAAATCAAGTCGAGATAAAGAAATCGAGTACCAAAAGTTTAGAGAAATGATTGGTGTGGGTTTGAAAAACTCTATTGCAGATATTGATGTATTGGGATTTGATTATGCCGTGGTGGATGAAGCGCACCGATGTAAGAATGTATTTAGCCAAGTGAAAAGTGATGATGAAGGAAACAAGCGATATAACATTCAATCTGCCACCTCTGAAACTGGACAGAAAGCCTTTTTGATTTTAAGTTTCATTCAGCGAAAGTTTGGAAGAAACACCATGCTGTTAACCGCAACACCATTCAGTAATTCACCACTGGAGATTTATTCAATGCTTTCACTTGTGGCTTATGATTCGCTTCGTGATAACGGTATTGTAAACCTAGATACCTTCTTTGATTTGTTTGTGCTTCCAACTGTTGAATGGACAGCCAACTACAAAGAGGAAATCGTAGAGAAAGAAGTGATTAAGAGCTTTACCAATAGAAGGATTTTACAAAAGCTCATCTACAATCATATCCTTTACAAGACTGGAGAAGAAGCAGGTGTTCAAAGACCTAAGAAAATCAACTTGCCACTCTTGTACAACTTTGATAATGCCAAAGAAAGACTACCTCAAAGCAAACAGGTGCTCACCTATATCAACATGACACCCAAGCAGCGTGAGAATCAAAACGGTATTGTAGCCATGGCTAAGAAATCTACCCAGGGAAAACTTGACATGGGTAATTTATTCCGAGCCCTGGCGTATAGTTTGGATAATGCCTTGTCTCCGTATTTGCTCAATGGTACACCGGAGAATTACAAGGAGTTTGTTCAAGAAAGCCCTAAGATTGCCTATGTAATGGATTGTATCAAATCCGTAAAAGACTGGCATGAAACCCATGGAGAAACGCCAAGTGGTCAGGTGATATACATGAACCGAGGTAAACAGTTTTTCCCTTTGATTAAAGAGTACCTGGAGAATGAAATCGGTTACAAGCGTGGGGTGATGTATGATAAAACCAAAGTAGATGAAGTAGAAATCATCTCCTCTGAAATTAACGACACAAGAAAGGAAACCATTAAAGAAGCTTTCTTAGACGGAGTAGTGAAAATTATCATCGGTACAGCGACTATTCGAGAAGGTATTGATTTACAAAAACGAGGTACGGTTATTTACAACTGTTATCCGGAATGGAATCCAACAGACATCCGTCAGCTCGAAGGTCGTATTTGGAGACAAGGTAATCAGTTCCAATACGTGCGCATTGTAATGCCATTGGTTCAAGATTCCATGGATGTATTCGTATTCCAAAAACTCGAAGAAAAGACCTCTCGTATCAATGATATTTGGTTCCGTGGTGACCGAGGCAACGTGCTTGATTTAGAAAGCATGGATCCTGAAGAAATTAAACTGGCTCTAATTACCGATGTAGATAGATTGGTTCAAATGTTCTTCGACCAAGCCAAGGAGCAGCTCAACCGGGAGTATAAAAAAGTAGTACTAGCCATTGAAACCTTAAAGGAAGTTCAAGGTGACATCAAAGACTACAATACCTATCGAGAAAAATCCATTGAGGCGATAAAGAATTTTCACACCTCACTTCTTGCTTCAAAATACTTCGAGCAAACACCTCAAGTCAATGACCAAGGTGAATTTGAGAGCAAGCAAATTAAAAAAGCCAAGGAGCTGAAAGAGGAAGTTGAAGCAGTGCTCAATGCCACAGACCGCCAGGATAAGGACATTATTGCTCTAGGGCGTAAAATAGATAGTTCCTATGCCGTTTTAGGGGTTTATTTCCCTAACCGATACTATTTGAGCTACTTCAAGGAATACGTCTCAAAAGTGCGTAAAACCGAGCGCACCTTACTCAAACCTAGGGGTTATTCCTTAAACAGCGATTTAAGCCCTGTAATGGCTCAATACGAGGCGGAGAAGCAATCAATCCAGGCTCAGTCGGAAACCTTTAAGGGTGAGCAGAATTCGCCTAAATGGGCTGAATTACGCCTAGAAATCCAAGCCAAGAAATCTGCCTTGCAGGTAGAGGGCAGAAGTGCCGAGAGCAGGGCTAAGGAATTTGAAACCCTGAACTATCTCCTAGAATTCCGAACCAACTTGGTTCCTGCCACTGCAACAGAAAATATTAATACCAGTGAATTGGAGCTTGAAGCTCTTGCACTAGAAATCGAATTAGAACTCATAAACTCTTAAGTCATGCTAAATACAAACAACTACTTTCAAAAAGCACAGAACATTGATTGGGATAGCCTTCCCGAAGCACTTGCCAAAGGTCATAAATTAGTACAAGGAGCTAGCCAAAATAATTGGGCTGCCTACAACTCGAATGAGAATATCAAACGAGTGGTAGATGCCTTTTTTCAAAAGCTCAATGAGTACTTGGAAAAAACACCAAAGGCAACGAAAGCACCAAGTTTACCGAGTAAAACGAAAACTGAAACAGTCGCTCCCAAGAAAGCCCCTGAACCTAAAAACTACAAAGGACTTCGTGTTGAAATTCGTCCTGCATCAAAAGGATCGAGTAAGTTCATTGTATGGGATTTGAAAACCGACCAAAAGTTCGCCAACGAGCGATTCGATTCTATTGCTGAAGCAAAGGAGTTTGTCGAAGATAACGACATGACACTAGTGAGAGTGGTAGAGGCTGAAACCGAACCAGAATATAAAACGGAAGATGTAGAGCACATTGATACGGATGTGCAATTCATCAAACGATACGCAGCCATGCACGGTAAAGTGAAAAGCCAGGTGCAAGTATTGAATTTGATTCACTCATTGCAAAAGGCAATCATAGAAAAGAAGATTGGTAAAGATTCTCAATACGCTAAAGAGATTGAGCTCATGCAAAAGCAGCTCATTACTTGCTATGAGAAAATGGGTGAAATGGCAGAAATTAAAATCGATAGCAAGAACCTGAAACGATATTTAGAAATTGCCCACAGCCAGGAAGGAATGTTATCAGTAGCCCTCTTGAAAGCCTACGTTTCATTAAATGGCAAACGTGATGTAAAGGACAAAGCAGAACGCTTATTTAATCGCATGAAAAAGGCTGTAGAGCAAGGGAAAATCAGCCGTAACGATAAGTATGCTGAAAAGCTCAATGAGGCTTACACAACGCTTAAAACATACATTGACGGCCAAACTGCATTCCTGAACATTAACAAAGCTCAATTGAACGGTCTTTTAGGAATCTTGGGCGAAGACTTATTCAGTCAAAAAAAAAGCCTAAACGGGTACGATGATGACGAGCAAGGAATGATTGTTAGCTCCGGTGAGCTTCTTTCAATGGACTTCCAAACTATTGGGCTTCAGGGGAAATATCGTGAGCTTATCGGTGATCCTAGTGTTGGATTTACAGCCATGGTTTATGGTTTGCCAAAGTCCGGTAAGTCCACCATGTGTTTAGACTTCGCTAACTACCTTGCAGCTCACCATGGTAAAGTATTATACTGTGCCATTGAGGAAGGATTTGGGTATACACTAAAGGAAAAGATTCAACGCCTGGGAGCGCAGCACTCAAATTTATTCATTACAGACCGGGTTCCTGAAAATCTATCAGACTTCAACTTCGTGTTCATTGATAGTGTTTCAAAAGCAGGAATGGATGTGAATGCCATCGACCAATTACGCAAAATGCACCCGAACACATCATTTATATTTATCTACCACACTACCAAAGAAGGTAACTTTAAAGGCGTAAACGAACACGCTCACGAAGTAGATGTGATTATACAAGTAGAGAAGGGTAAGGCTTCATCAACTGGAAGGTTCAGTGCTGGTGGGCAAATGAGTATTTAATTAATCTGAAACTGTATTTTGCCAATCATCTGATAGTTTTTGCCAATCAACCTCACGTTCTACTTTTCTAGTCCAAACATCCCAAAAATCTGGATCGTCAGACTTAGGCCTATGTTCTGCCTTAAGTTCATTCATTTCAACTAAGATTGGAAGTGGAGATGCCCATCCCAATAAAATAGCTTTTCTTGTTGGTAAAATAGGAAGTTCTTGCAAGAGTCCACCAATGTTGTCGGGAACAAGCCGTCTAACTAACTCTTGGTCACGGTCGTTTACTATTCTATGAAGTAAAAATGTATTACATTGAGAAAGTACTGTAGGAGAAAGTTCTGATGGCCGTTGTGATGATAAAGTCAAGCTTAATCCAAACTTTCGACCTTCTCTCGCAATTTTTTCAAAGGATTCCGTACAAAGTTGAGATGCAGAAATTTCATCACTACTTTCATTGTATCTTTTTATAAAATTGTGTGCCTCTTCCATCACAATTACAGTTGGTAAAAGTTCATTATAAATTTTTCTGTACCGTTGCAATGATTCAAATACCACTCTAGAAATTACAGTTACAATTAAATGAGTAATGTCTGAAGGCACAAGTGATAAGTCAATAATAGAAATGCCCATTATGGTATTGTCTAACCAATTTTCAAGGGTTATATCATCATTTTTTCCTATAATTGTATTCATTCTGCTGTCAGAAAACATTGTTCGAATACGCATTGTTAAAAAATCAACAAATTGCATTTTTCCTTCTTTTTCTGCTAAGCTTTCTATGTAATTGGGAACTTCTTCTACTTCAAAGGGAATCGGATTGTCTTCATTGCTATTTACAACTTTTTCTGGAAAATAGGTTTTAATTAGTGCTGAATAATGATTTAACGTTTGCTCAACTTCGCCAACCACAAAATCATTATACCAATGATTTTCATTATAAATACCACCATATTTTTTTACTCGAATTGCTTCTAAGCTCTCGGATGCACTAATTAGCGCAGATTTGTATGGATCTTCTAACTCGTTGGCATAGAAATTTATCCCTTCGATAAATGATTTAAGCTTGTTTCCAAACTCATTTTTACCTGGCTTACCTGAATAGGCAGATGGCCCATTGTTTAGATCAGTTTGAATCGAAAACATACTTGTAAGTAGAAATCTTTTAGCTCTACCAACAGCAATAGATGTTTTATCAATTGAATTTGATTTAAGTTCTCTTAATGCTTGTTTTAACAATGGCCTTTGCGTTCTTCCACTTGCATTTGAAAATGAACTCCATTCATGGCTATTCCATAGCCATGCAGGTACTCTAAGTTCTTTAAATGTTTTTTTATCGACTTCTGATAATTCTACCTTGAATTTTTTTATGTCACAATTGATGTCATTAAATGCATCTGTATACTCTCCGTTTGGATCAAGAATGATAAATCGATTATTTAACTTTTGTTCTTTGGGTATTCTTTTAGAAGCTTCTTCAAGAGACCATCTAATTACACCAGCTACGCTACAAGATTTTCCGCTACCAGTGTTGCCTAAAATAGCTACATGTCTTCCAAAAAGTTTGTCGGGATTTATTTTGACATCTGCATTTCCTGCAATTGGTGCTGTGCCAATTTTCACAACTGAATTCTTCTCTTTGTTTTCAACTATCGATCTAAGCTGTATATCAGTTGGTAGTATTACAGTATCGCCAATTGAAGGAAAACTATAAACACCTCTTTCCAATTTATAGGTTTTATCTTCAATTTTACCTTCCTGCTTCAATGTGCCCATAGGGGTTATTGACATTTTTCGCATTGGGTAAGGAAGATCAATTAAATCAAAGTCTTTGTAGCCGTTTCTTTTGGGGTATTGGCTATGTTCAACACCAATCCAACTAATCAGCCCAACTAATGCACCAACTTCATTTGGTATCAATACAAATCCATTAATTCTAGGAAAAAGCGACGGAGTTCCTGTGTTTAATGCTGTGTTTTGTGGTGCTGAGGTGTCAAGCATCACTTTAATTTCATTGGGTGCAACAAAATCAACCGTTCCGATTGTTAGGTTTCTTAAATGGTCAAAATCGTATTGGTTATTATCTATCATTCTTCACTTTTTAAATCTTTATCCAAATATTCACCTTCTTTGTTTCGGTCACCTCTGCTGTCTTTCAATTTTTGCATTTTAACAGTCAAACGATCAATTGCAGATTTTGGTAAATAAAATTCTACGAGTTTTCGTAGGTCCGCAAAATGTTCTCCAATCAACAGTGTACATTGCGCAGAATTTTTATCTTCTAAAAATTTCATAATTCGTTCACGTGATGCGCCAAAATCTAATGATTCACCTTCTTTTGCATAATTTTTATCCCAAGCTATTACTACCAAATGTGTTGATGGAATGGTCATCATATCTTCAATTACCCTGTTAATATGACTATCGCCAAATCCATACCCATACGTAATTACAACCGAATTTGGTTGACAAATAGCTGTAGAGAAATCTCTAAATAATTCTGCATAAGGATAAAATGCTGTCTCAATATCTTTAGAAGAATTAGGGTAAATTACTGCTTGCTGAGTAACATTAACAGGAATTTCAGGATGAGTATCTATTGCACCAAAAGGCAAAAGCGATCTAATAATTTTATTGTTGGAAAATTTCCAATCTAATGAACCATGTAATTTAGTTAAACGTGCAACACCTTCAACATACCTAGGTTCGCCTCTAATACCTGGTGGATTATAATGATAATCTAATTCCAATCTAGTATTTCTGAAAATAGGTTGAATTTTCCCTTTGAACCTGTCAAGGAGTAAAACTCCAGTTTCATCACAAGCTAACTCAATAAACCTATCATAATTGGTTGTAAATATATTGAGCCTTTCTCTAGATGCAGCTCGACTTGTAAAGCTTAAAAGAAAACTCTTCAAAAGATTGAATGCTAAAATAGAATTTTCCTCATCAGCTTTTAGTTTAGATATAAATTCACGTTCTGTTTTAAGTATTGATTGTATAAAAGCAAGAAGCTCTTTGTTCAATTCAGTTTCTAATGCCTCTCTACGATCATCATCAAGAATTCTTAAACCATTAATTAATTCCAAGGCAATTCGAATATCATCTTCAAAATTCGCACCACCGCGATTCATTTTATCGGATACTTCATCTGCTTTTGACTTAATTTTAGCTATGAGTTCATTTTTGAGTTCTAACCTTGACATTTCAGTCGGTGATACTCCAGCAGTATATGTAACCGCACTAGTTAATCCTGTACCAATTAGCAATGAAACATGTTCACTTTGAAAAATTGCTGAGAGCCATGGCTCAACCTCTTTTTTCAATTCCTCAGCATTGATTTCTTCAAAATCAGATGTACAGACTAATTTCGTATTCGTTTTAAGAATGTGTTTTTCGTTCCAATTTATGTTGAAAATTCCCATTTTATTTCCTCTTTTTGTTATTGTTGCCAAGTTCAATTAATGGTTGAAACATTGATTTCATCAAATTTCCTGCTCCTTTAATTTGTGCAGCGGAATTCTTCATTCTCACTTTTTCGTTAACAATCTTGAATTTAACTTTTTGCGCAGTATTTCCTTGAGTTTCACTTGTTCCACCAATCACTTTTAGATCAAAACCGCCTTTCGATTTTTCAGAAACATCTACAAGGATTTCGAATTCGATCTCATCATGTAGTTGCCACTCAGAACCTTCAACACCTAACTTGATTTCTTCGATTGTCTGAGATATAAATTGTTGAATTGGACTTTTCATAAATTAATAATTATTCTTTTTGAATTTGTATTCACTGATATACTTCTTTTATTTAATACAGATTTAGCTTACCAATAAACTCAAAATTTGCGCTTCTTCATCTTTTGTAAAATCAAAAGGTAGTACTTCTAATTTTAGATCCCCTTCATAAATGAATTTTTCTAAGGCAGTTGTAAAATTGGGATTTGCAGGATATATCAAAAACAATCTGGGTTCGCTTTCGCCTTTAAAATATTTCTTACCATAAGCGTATAATTGATACATATCTGCCTGACTAATGTTGTAATTTTTACGCTCAGCATATTGATCTAATAATTTCCATTTGGTGTCTATTATTTTACTTGAATCTGTTTTGTCACTAATTACTATATCCGGCTTTAAACCAAATTTTCCAGAACCTTTGTGTTGTTCTACTAAGAAGTATGATTTGTCTTGTAACTTAATTTGAAATCCATCTGAATATTTAGAAAATAAGAATGCAATATAATCTTCAAATAATCTTTCCATTGGGAACAAAATGGCGGTATTCAAGCTGTTTCCACTAAAGTTGGTAAATGATCTATTTTCTAAAAATATTTGCGACCATTGCATCAAGGTTTTGTAAGAATCAAATAACCTACCGCCATGATTTATTTTAATAAAATCTAGCTTGTGGTTTACAGAAGGTTCAACCTCTTCTAAATGAGATAGAACTCTAAGTATGCTTGAATAACTTGTGTAACTCTTAGTAATAGATTGTAGCTTTATTAATGCCGATTTTAAAATCCTATTTTGAGCAATGTCACTAGAATAAACACTGTACTCACAATAAAATTTTGAGTGATTTGAATAATTCTTTTTTATATTTTCTCCTACTAATAGTTTTCCACGCAAGAAATTTATATTATCAGAAACTTGAGTATAATCATGCTTTATACCTCGATTAAAAAGCTTTTCTGTTTCAGTAATAAACGAGCTAATAAACACCTCGAGTATTGGGAAATCTTTTTTGGCATCCAAGTGTGCATTTGAAATATTTACAAACGGGGAATTTTTAAGATGTTTCAACATCTTTAAAAATATTCGTTTAGTTTCAAAAAGCTCTTCAGTTGAGTTTGTAGTGTTTAAGTGTATTTTAGGTAAAATCTCGAGAGTCAATCCGTCATTCGTTTCTACTACTCCAACGTAATTTTTAACTTTGATTTGTTTTCTTGAACCT
>VFQT010002106.1_pt1 | contig 21344 bp, 24 predicted proteins | sample 3512381 | NCBI WGS metagenome assembly VFQT01 (sample SAMN10412376, study PRJNA504923) | tailings metagenome | isolation source: Relicate 2 Philex TSF3 active mining site | place: Philippines: Tuba, Benguet | collected 2017-08-29
CCATCAAAGTAGCTACCTGAGTAGCTAGTTCTTCAACAGCAGCTGTAGCAGCATCAGCAGCATCGCGTGCTTCTTCAGCAGCAACAGTTGCAGCATCCGCAGCTTCAGCAGCTAGGTTTGCAGCATCGGTTGCAGCGTTAGCAGCATCGATAGCCTCAGCAGCAGCGTCAGCGGCGGCTTCAGCTGCAGCAGCTGCAGCATTTGTTCCAGCTGCAAAAGTCACTGTTACCGAAGCAGAATTGTTTCCTGCAGCAACTGAAGAATCAATTACTGAAGAACCCGACATGCCCTTCGAAGAAGCAAATTCTGAGCTAGTTGGAGCTGAGACTTTGTAAGTCGCTGAACCACCTGCTGCATTATTGCTTGTCGCGTTGAAGGTGAATGTTCCAGAGCTGTCAGTCTTATAGCTTTGAAGAGTTGCACCACCGCTAATAATTCCAACACCTGACGCTTGTATTGATAGATCGACTCCAGAAACTGGGTTTCCAAAACGATCTGTCACGGTTGCAGTCATTGGTACAGCATCGCCATTGGCGGTTCCAGTTGATGCACCAGTGAGCGTTATGAAGCGAGCATCTGCTGCCGCATTTGCTGTCCAGAACGCAACTGTAGTTGTAGTTGATCCAGAAGTAATTGTGAGCGTATTAGCCCCAATTCCAGTTGAACCAGCAACAAAATTAATGTAACCAGTGCTGGAAGTGGCAATTGTTCTTGAGCTTGTCTTTAAACCAGCTGAACTCAAGAGATAAGCACTTCCGTTTGCCTTGATTGTTACAGGAATATTCTTCGCCGCTGCGCTTGCAGATGTTTGAGCAAGAACTCTAATTCCTACTAATTCATCAGTTGTTGTTGCGGAAGGAGAAATAACCTTGCTCAAGTCACGCGTACGTGTCAATAGAAGATAATTCGCACCATTAGTAATACCTGTTGAAGGAACTGGTGTTGAAGCTGTTGAGCTTGCATTATCAGCTAAAGCGTAATACGCGGTCAATGTTGCTGCAGCTGGGACTGTCGCTACATATGTGAACTTAGTGGAAGCAGTGACTGCCGAATCTGCTGCGTATGTAAATGAGACTGTGTCAGACTCATCTGCAACTGCCGCTGCATCAGTTAGGGAGTAAGACGCTTGTCCTGCTGCGTCTGTTACCACTGTTGCCAAAGCATCATCTGGTTCATTTGCACCGGCAACTGCGGGTTGCATAACGGCGCCACTTACTGGGGCTCCAAAGATATCAACTACAGTGACGGTAACTACGTTCGTTGACTTCAGTTTTACTGTCTGAGAGACAGGGTCCGCTGTAGCAAACTTCGGAGTTCCAGACTTAGCCCAGTTTACGTAGACAGTTGAACTTGTTGCTGCGCCTGAAATTGTTACGGTTGCGATTGCTCCGTCCACTGGGTTCTTGTTTACAAGTGCGAGAGTGGCTTTTCCACTAGCGTCCGTGTAGACAACAGTTGGAGTCGCAGCAACAGGTGACTGATCACCATCGGCAACCTTTGTATAGGAGACATTGAATGTAACTGGATAATTTGCAGTGGCAGAACTTAGCGTCGCTGCAATATTAGCTGTGGTTGAGGTTAGTGGGAAATACCACTTTCCAGTTGTTCCATAACCAGCAATGTCAGATAGTGCTGAAACGCCGGTGCCTGTGACGGCAGTGGTGAAAGTGCTGGCAGCAGGTGTCGCTGCAGCCAGGGTAAAGGAACCGCTAGCGCTACCACCATAACGAGCTGTTACGGTTGTGGTTCCGGTTGGAACAGCACTTCCGATTTTTCCAGAAGAACTGATCTTTACAGCATAGACGCCATCCAGTGCGGCGGTAGTTGTTACCGTTCCCTCATTTGTGCTGTCATCGTATGCAGTCAGAGTACCTGCGCTCAAAGCTAATGCAGCTGCAGCAGAGTCTTTTGCCTCCAAATTTACTTGAGGTGCTGCGTTGTTTGCTTCACGGACGCGACCACCATTTGCATCCTTCAAAGTCACCTTGACGTGATTATCATCAGTCGCAAGAAGTGCTGAATCGATGTACTGAAGCCCCTTTGTAGATACTGTTAGTACAGCTCCAGCATCAACTTTATTGGTATAAATGGCGACCTTAACATCGGAAGTCTGAATTACATCACCAGAACGCAAAAGTTGAATTCTGACAGTGTAGAAACCTTTATCCACGCCCACAGTTCCGTCTGTAGATGCTGCCTTTACAAAATAGGTTTTGGTAGCAGCGGCAAGATCGCGTGACGGCAATGAATTCAGATCAAAAGCAGTAACGGTGCTGTCTATACCTGCGCCGAGATTGATTAGGTCTGCGTTAGAGACTCCAGTTCCAGAAGTTGTGCCTGCAGCATTAATTGAAGTTGGGTTACTCAATGTAATGTCTGTTAGCGCAGTGGTCGTATCGCTTGTTGGCTTAGCTATCACACGAGCTACGATTTTGTCACTACTTGTAAGAGCAGCTACGCCGTCCGCGTCTGATGTTGATAGCTCAAACACACCATAGCCTGAAGCTCCAACAACTGTTATCGATGAAGTGTTCATAGCGAATTTAGTGACAGGGCCAGCAGCATTTGCTGGAGACACTGAAGCTAAAACACCAAAGCCCAACGCTGACACAGCAACAAGCGCGATGCGCTTGAGAGTTGTCTTTGTAGACATTTGTTTCCTTTCATTAAAAGTCGATCCAGAGGCTTTCTCCAGATCGGCTTGGCTCAGAAGGACACACTCATCAGATATGAGTGCGCCTTTTTTCGGAGTTATGGACAAAAGAGAGGCAATGTCAGGGGCTGGCTAAAGGATTCGACTGTTCAAAACAGATCGGAGAAATAATGACTTCTCAGTTGGTACCAGACTGGTACCATTTGAAAATGGCTATGAATTTGAGGCTTTCCCCGGAGCAAACCAAGGCTTTGAAAAAGGCAGCTGCTGAAGATGGTATTTCCATGCAGGAAGCTGCGCTGAGGGCGATTGATGCTTACACATCGCGTCGTCGGAAGGTCATTCTTGAGTCGATAGAGAAGATTCGTACCGAGGATGCCGAGTTGCTTCGTCGTCTATCTCAATGAAAACCAAGATCCAATATCTTTACCTTGATGAAGTCCTAGAAATCGGTGCAGCTCTGATACCAGATTTCCGAATCCGGGATATAGGTTTACTTGAATCAGCCGTTAATAGACCAGAGATGACTGTTTATGGTCAAGAGGCATACAAAACACTGGCTGAAAAGATTGCGGCATTAATGCACTCCCTTGCTTCAAACCATGCGTTGGTAGATGGCAATAAGAGAATCACTTGGTCATGCGGACGAGTGTTTGCAATTATTAATGGTTGCGATTTTGAAGTGGATGTTGATGAGGCAGAAAGAGTAATTGTGGCTCTTGCCAGCGGTGAATTAGATGCGAAATCATTGGCACCAATAATCAAGAAATGGATTCAATCATGAAGCGGGCATATGTAGCAGGTGAAGCGCTGATTGATTTGATCAATGTGGGTAGTTCTCAATCGGCGCATGTTGGCGGGGGTCCGGCAAATACCGCAAAAGCGTTGGCCCGGTTGGGTTTTTCTAGTCTTTTTGTAGGTGGAATTTCTCGTGATGAATATGGATCTTTGATTGAAACCGAGCTTTTGGAAAGTGGTGTTGATTTATCTGCTGTTCATCGCTCAACTTTGCCAACCGCATTAGCACGGGCGGTGATTGATGAAAATGGTGTGGCACGGTATGAGTTTGAGTTAGCGGGCACAGCGACCTTTGCATTTAATTCTGATTGGTTGCCGACTGATTCGGCAGATGTCGTACATGTGGGATCAGTTGCTACTTTGGTGGAGCCAGGGGCTAGTGAGTTGTTCAAGTGGGCTTCAGATCTTGATTCGGTGGTGGTCTTTGATCCTAATGTGCGGCCATCCATCCAAGGCGATGTATCTGTTTATCGTGCTGCAGTTGAGCAGTGGGTATCGATTTCTGATGTGGTGAAGTTGAGTGAAGATGATTTAAGTTGGTTGTACTCAGAGTCTGAGGCATCGGTAGTGAGTCGATGGATTTCATCTGGGGTTTCACTAGTGGTTGTGACATTGAGTGCTGCCGGTTTGCGGACTTATGGGAATGGAATTGAATTTTCAGTGCCAGGTGCTGTTATTACATTGGTGGATACGGTGGGCGCGGGTGACACGATCGGTGCGGTGTTGGTTGAGGGAGTTTTAAATAATGGATTGACGGGGTTGTTGGAAGAAAGTGTTTTACGTGGGGTTTTGCAGCGGGCGGTAATTGCGGCAGGAATTACCTGTTCTAGGGCTGGTGCAAATCCGCCTTGGAGGGATGAGCTTTAAGAAAGTCCAGCTTTCTCCGCGAGTTCAACAACAGAGCTACGATTGTTGACGCCGAAGATTGCGTAGATTTTTATTATGTCCTGCTTAATTGTTGAGGAAGAATACTTGAGTCGCTCAGCCATCTCATCAGTCGTCAAATCTTCTTTGAAAAGGCTGATGATTTGTTTTTGTCTTCCAGTCAATGACTTCATGTTTGCAGAATAATCTTTATTGTTTTCGATTTTGCCCGCGATTAGATTTCTAATGTAAAGCCCACAGAGAGCGAGAACACCTTGAGTCGTCTCAGAGTTTTGAAAATTCTCACTTGGAGATTTAAGAGATGTAATTCCAATTGCGCCGATCACTGTATTTCTAAAGATGATTGGTGCAGAGAGGGTCGCTCCTGATTCCTGTGGCTCCACATCCTTCAAGTGAGGATATTTAGCAACTAGGTCTTTTGGGTTGTGAAAAAGATTTATTTCTCCAGTACGTGCAGCGTCGGTAATGGGCATGGGAGTCCAAAGAGGAATTCGCATAAATGGCTCAACCATTCGACTTTCATAACCGTATGTACCTTGTAAGTCTAGAAAACCCTCGCGTTCGATAATTCCAAGAATGGCTCCTCGGGCGTCAATGGAGGCTAATGTTCTATTCACAATGTGAGCTAGGAACTGCTCAGGCTTTGGTTCTTCAAGAACCGTCTTAGCCAGGTCGGCCAGTAATTTGGTGGTATCTGTGGTTATCACGCGTTTTAAACACCTTTATTTGTACCGCTCGGATATGCCGTAATTGACCGAAGTCTAGGCGTGGGAGATGACAAAAATGAGCGTAATTCAATGCTTTTGTCTCTGTATGTCGGACATGACTAACCATGACCAAATCCAATGGGATGGAGATTAGGATTCGCAGGTGAGCCTGTTGCATGCCATGGATGGCGGGGAGATTTCCCTAGAGATTGATGTGGACCAAGGGGCACGAATTTCCTCGATCCGTTTTCGTGAGATTGAGTGCGCGGTTCCCTTTCGTGGTCAGACTCTAACTTGGGGTTGGTATGCGATGGCGCCATGGGCTGGGCGAATTCGTGATGGATTGATTAAAGATGCTTCAGGAAATGAGTTTCAACTGCCTGTTAATTTAGCGGCGCCTAATGCAATACATGGTTTTGGAATTACCTCTTCGTGGGAAGAGTTAGGTGATGGTTATTTTGGTTTGGATCTTCCGGCGCCATATCGCGGTGCGCGGGTAGAACAACGCTATGAGATTTTGGATAACGCGCTGCGTTGGTCATTGGAGTATGAAGCCGGCGATTGTGATTTACCTTTTTGGTTGGGATTTCATCCTTGGTTTCCGCGGGAGTTAGATCGTGGTGGTTCGGTAGAGATTGATTTTCACCCAACCCAGATGTTAGAACGTGGGCCCGATTATTTACCAACTGGAAAATTAATTACTCCTACCGCTTCACCTTGGGATGATGCATTTACCGGCGTGCGTGGAACGCCTACGGTTTATTGGGAAGATGTTATGCAAATCAAGATTGAATCTGATGCACCTTATTGGGTGGTTTATGACCAGGATGCAGAGGGTGTTTGCATAGAACCACAAACTGCGCCACCAGATGCTGCTAATTTGGGAATTGCCGGGGATTCATATCTGGAAGCTTTGTTCGTATTCGATGAGATCTAAACACAGACCACAATAGTAACGTTTTGCGTTATTAACGGATTACGTTATTATTTGACGTGATTCTTTCCTTCGCAGACAGGGATACCCAGTCTTTGGCCGCAGGAATACGGATAAAACGCTTTGTTTCTATTGAAAAAGTAGCAAGGCGTAAATTGCGTCAACTTGAGGTCGCTATGACTCTGGAGGACCTAAAAATCCCTCCGGGAAATAAGTTAGAGCGATTAAAGGGCAAACGCGATGGCCAGATGAGCATTCGAATCAATGATCAATGGCGTATTTGCTTTGAGTGGACCTCCGCCGGGGCCCAAAAGGTAGAAATTGTGGATTACCACTGAGGAGGGATGTAATGGCGACTAAATCTGCGAGAGCGAAGGCAAAAAAAACCGTGCCAAAAGTTATGGCACGAAATTTGGATGCTGTTTCGCCAGGAGAATTACTTCTTGAAGAGTTTCTTCTACCAATGGATATAACTGCCTATAGATTGGCTAAGGAGATTGATGTTCCCGCAACACGAATCGGTGAAATATTAAATGGTCGGCGTGGAATTTCAGCTGATACTGATTTACGGTTGTGTAAGTTCTTTGGACTATCAGATGGATATTGGTTACGTGCGCAAGCTGCATATGATTTAGAGATATCTAGAGCTAATATTGCCAAGGATTTGATTCGTATTAAGACCTGGAAGCATCCAATTGGAAAGAGTAAGTAGAAATGATTAGTCGCGAACACTTAAAAGCTTTGCATGCTCGGGAAGAGGAGCGTTTCTTAGCTCGTACGCCAAAAAGTCGTGAGATGTTTGGTGCGGCAAAGCAGGTAATGCCAGGTGGTGTTCCGATGTCCTGGATGACGAAATGGCCCGGAAAATACCCATTATTTGTGAGTACCGCCCAAGGTGCGCACTTTGTTGATGTTGATGGAAATGAATATATAGATCTTTGTTTGGGCGATACCGGCTCAATGACGGGTCATTCTCCAGAAGCCACTACCGCTGCGATTAATGCCCAGTTAAAGAAGGGCATGACTGCGATGTTGCCGACCGATGATGCGGTTGCGGTATCTAGTGAATTAGCGCGCCGCTTTGGATTGCCTTTGTGGCAGTTCACTGTCTCTGCGACTGATGCAAATCGTCACGCAATTCGTTACTCCAGATTGATTACCGGTAAATCAAAGATTGTTGTGATCGATCGTTGTTATCACGGATCAGTTGATGAAACTTTTGCAACTTTGGATGCTGCTGGAAACACTGTCATGCGTGAAGGAAACATCGGCGCACCAGTTCCGCTTGATGTAACTACTCGGGTAGTTGAGTTCAATGATTTAGCGGGAATGGAAGCAGCTCTCAAACATGGTGACGTCGCCGCGATTTTGATGGAACCTGCGATGACAAATGTGGGAATAGTTTTACCAGAGGCCGGATATTTAAATGGTGTTGCAGAACTTGCCAAGAAATATGGTGTGGTTTGGATTATTGATGAGACCCACACAATCTCTGTTGGTCCTGGTGGCATGACCGCAGATTTAGGATTAAAACCTGATTTCTTAACGATTGGAAAAGCAATCGGTGGCGGACTTCCAGTAGGAACTTTTGGCATGACCCATGAGATTGCAGATCAGATTGCCAAGAAAACTGAACGCGAGATTATTGATACCGGTGGAATCGGTGGAACTCTGGCGGGAAATGCATTGTCATTGGCGGCGATGCGCGCGACGTTGACGCAGGTTCTAACTGAAGACAATTTCAAGCACATGATTGAGCTGGGAAATCGCTGGTGTGATGGCGTGGAATCTGCAATTAAGGAGTTTGGCTTGCCCTGGCATGTAAATCGCCTTGGCGCACGTGGTGAATACCTATTCCAGGGTCATGCCGCTCGTACTGGTGGAGAAGCCGCCAGAGCCGGGGATTTCGAGCTAGAGCAATACATCCATCTGCGCTTACTTAATGATGGCTTCTTGCTAACACCATTTCATAACATGGCATTGATGTCGCCCTACACAACCGCGGCTGATGTGGATGCGCACACCCAAGCTTTCCGGGCGATGTGTCAGGAGTTAGTTAATAACTGAAGCTCTGGGCTGGTTAATTCAATAACCGGCATTAACTCTTTAATCTGCTCGAGCTTGGTAGCTGAGGCAATTGGGGCTGCAACTGTAGTTTGAGCACGAAGCCAGGCCAGTGCGATTGACGCAATTGATGTGTTCTTATCTTTAGCAATCTGATCTAGTTTTTCTAAGATCGCCCAGCCGCGGTCGTTTGCATATGAGTTAGCAACTCCGGTGGCGCGTACTGACTCAACAGTTACACCAGGACGATACTTTCCAGTTAGGAAGCCACGGGCTAAACCGTAAAAGGGAATCTGTGACAAACCATTTGCTTTAAGGGTCGGCATCAAAGTTTTTTCATAATCGCGGTCCATCAAGTTGTATTGATCTTGGCAAGCAACATAAGAATTTAAATTTAGCTTGGCGGCAATGTCTAATGATTCCTGCAATCTTTCTGCGGTGAAGTTGGAAGCCGCGATGTAGCGAACTTTCCCGGCTTTGATTAACTCATCAAAAGCGCAAAGAGTTTCTTCAATTGGAGTATCAGGATCATCTTGGTGGGCGTAGTAAAGATCGATGTAATCGGTTTGTAATCTCTTTAGGGATTCATCGCATGCGGCTTTTATGTTGGCCGGCTTTAGTCCGGGGCGGGTATCAAGCTTTGCCACCTTGGTAGCAATCACCATTTGGCTGCGATTACCGCGCTTTTTCATCCAATTACCGATAATGGTTTCCGATTCTCCACCAACATGCCCTGGTGCCCACTGGGAGTACATATCTGCCGTATCGATGAAGTTCCCACCATTATCAAAGTAGTAATTCAAAACGATTTCCGAGTTTTCTACATTGGCGCTAAATCCAAATACATTGCCGCCTAGGCAGAGTGGGTGAACATTCAAATTCGTATTCGCCAAGGTAATCATTAAGGAAGGTTAGCGCAGCCCTTTATGCTTATCTAATGAAGCGGGTTTTGATGGTGGCGACATTGGTTTTCTCCTTGATTTCGCTACCTTCCTTTGCGGCAGTAAAAGTGGGAGACAAATGCCCAAAGATTGGAAAGACCACAACTTCAAATGGCTCTCAATTCAAGTGTATAAAAAAGAATAAAAGACTTGTTTGGCAAAAAGTTAAATTAATAACCCCGCTGCCTCCACCGACTCCAGCTCCAACTCCAACACCTATGCCAACGCCAACACCAACGCCAACGACATCATTTACTCCAACTCCAATATTGAGTCCAACCCCGACACCCACTCCATCCGCGACACCTCCAGCTCTACCTTCAGACCCAACGGTGAATTGCAAAGTTCCGGTATTTGATGGCAGAGGCGATGTGGCAATTGGATTTCCTCGCATTAGTGATCGTTTGAAATCAACAGGAGAGGTCATAACTAAGGTTGTAATGGTTGATTTCCCTGATGCGCAAGCGACCATGACCCCACAGCAAGCTTTTGCAAAAGTTTCACAAGCCTCAGATTTGTTTGACGAACTCTCGTATGGGCGGATGAAATTAGTAATGCAACCAACTTATAAGTGGTATCGCATGGGACAAAATGCAAAGAGTTATGCGCCGCTGAATCAATCATTTGCACATCATCGTGCTTATATCGCCGAAGCGGCTGCCTTAGCTGATGCAGATATTGATTTCAGCAAGACTGATGCAATTTTGATTTTGGCTAATCCTGATGCAAAGGAAATAGGAAACTCGGGCCCTGCCTTTACTGCGATTTATGGAAATGGATTTACTTTGGATGGCAAATACATTGCCAATGGAGCTACCTCTGCCTATGACTTGAATTATTGGGGTTACATCTGGCTGAATCACGAATTTGGTCACACCCTGGGACTTCCCGATTTGTACGCTTTCACACGACAAGATCCTTCAAATCCAATGGACGGACATCGCTATGTAGGTGAGTACGGTCTGATGGGATTGAGCAGTCTTTCGGCAAACTCACCTGGATTTTTAGCTTGGGAGAGATGGCTTTTGGGATGGCTCGACAATGATCAAATCCACTGCATGGAAGGCAAATCAACTTCGAACTTGATAACGCCCATTCAGAGAAAATCAGGGCTAAAAGCGGTGATAGTTCCAATTTCATTCACAAAAGTTTTAGTAATAGAAAGCCGTCGCGCAGAGGGCGTTGATAAAAATTTGAAGAAAGCAGGGGCGTTAATTTATTTGATTGACTCTGCAAATCAATCTGGCATGGGACCAGTCAAGATTTTTCCTGCTGAAAATAATGACAACCGCAGATTACAAAGTACACGCGGGGAGGGCGAAAGTGTCACAGTGGAAGGAGTTACCGTAACCGTGAAGAAGTCCGATAAAGATGGCGACTTAGTTGAGGTTATCCGTAACTAGTTTCGGTACAGGACATCGCGCCCCCACTCGGTGAAGCCGAGAGATTGATAAAGCTTTATGGCTGCAGAGTTATCGGCATCAACATAAAGCATGGCGCTGAAGATTCCTTGATAACGCAGGTGGCGAAGTCCTGCGATGGTGACCGCTTTGCCAATTCCTTTTCCGGAATGAGCAGGGTCGACGCCCATAATGTAAATCTCGCCAATTGGATCATGGTCATGATGCGCTTCATGCTCTGAGTGTTTATGAGAATGTCCGCCATGAACTTTAGTCCAACAAAAACCAATCATCTTTTGATTTTCTTCTGCGATTAAAAATCCTTGTGGATCAAACCAATCTTCTTTGGTTCTAATTTCGAGATCCCTTGCACTCCAGTTTCCTTGATCTGGATGATTTGCGAAAGATTCGTTATTTAGCGCGACCCATTCATCGTTATCTATTCCGGGTAAGAAGTTTCTAATCGGAACATCTTTTGTGAGATCAGGGATTGGATCATTGAGTGAGCGACGCATTTGGATAACGGTGCGCACTTTCTTAAAGCCATTGTGTTCGGCGATATTTTTTGCGCCAGGTAAATCTCCGTGGGACCAGAGTCTTAGATTGTTGCCGGATGCTTTGTGAAGCGCTTTTAGTAGTTCCTGGCCATGACCCTTTTTTCGGTGCTGGGGGTGAATAACTAGCTCAGCGCTGGGGCCTTCGACCTCATCAGTTAAATCGAGGTGGGCGTAGCCAACGACTTGGTTGTCAGTGGTTGCAATGAAATGAGTATCGGCTTTGTCGCCGCCATGGCGCAGATGAAGCAAAACATGTTCGCTAACTGGGGGAACGCCATCATGATCTGTGGCATTTGAGATTAAAGCTAGAACTTCACCTTGAGTTTTCTCATCAAGATGTGAGAGCTGGGTAATCAAGAGAGTTGGTCAGATAGATCTTGTTCTTTAGGGCTGGTGTTAAAGCGATATCCAACGTTGCGCACAGTGCCGATGATGGCTTCGAACTCTGGGCCGAGTTTGGAGCGCAGGCGTCGGATGTGAACATCAACGGTGCGGGTTCCGCCGAAGTAGTCATAACCCCAAATCTCTTGCAGCAATTGAGATCTAGTGAAAACTCTTCCCGGATGTTGGGCCATGTACTTGAGCAGTTCAAACTCTTTGAAAGTTAGATCTAAGGCGCGACCTTTAATTTTTGCGGTGTAAGTCTTTTCATCAATTACAACATCGCCACTTTTGATTTCACCAGATGTTGGATCTGCGGCTACGCGCATTGCTTGAAGTTTTGCAATTGCAATTCGAATACGGGCATCAACCTCTGCAGGTCCTGAGGTATCAAGGATTACATCATCAAATCCCCAATCCGCATTTGTGGCAGATAATCCGCCTTCAGTAGTAATCAAAATTAATGGGCAACCAATTCCGGTTGTGGTGACTAATTTGGTTAGAGATTTTGCGGCGGTTAAATCACGACGAGCGTCAATAAATAAGCAATCAACCTCAGGGATATCAACCAAAACCGATCCGATGGCAGGCAAGATGCGAACCTGATGCTGGAGCAAGCCAAGTGCAGGAAGCACTTCGGCGCTCGCACCGGTGGTGTTGGTAAGAAGTAGAATGCGCGCCATAAGAGTGAAAGAATACCCACGTGGATAATTACCTACCAATTCTTATTGTTTTTACGCTCGCTACCGCGTACGGGCTTTGGTATCAACGCACCCGCGGCGCGCTAAAGACAAAAACATCACGGGTAGGAAAACCAGCTTTAACCTCAGCGGATATCGGTCATGAACTGGGAGATCGTGTGACTCTGGTTCAGTTCTCTACCGCGTTTTGTACTCCATGCCGTGCAACTCGTGCTTTGTTAACTGACATCACCGCAGATCTTGATGATGTCGTTCATGTTGATATCGATGCCGAAAAACATTTGGATTTGGTGCGACGTTTAGAGATTCTCTCCACCCCGACCACATTAGTTTTGGATCGATCAGGTGTTGAGGTAGGTAGGGCTGTGGGAGCCCCGAAACGGGCTGATGTATTGGCCACTTTGAACGGGATTAAGTAGCTTTTTTCTGCAAGTAGTTTGCAACTCGCATAGCGGGGCAGGCTTCTTTATCCTTCTCGCATGTTTGGCATCGAGCCCCAGTACTTCACAAGACGGCGTGTGATTGATTTCTGCCGTTTTACTGGCCAGCTCTGTCTTGCTTAGTTGTTAAGTTTTAGATTTTTTTAAACCCAACTATTCAAGAATTAGGAAAAATAAATGTCACAAGATAAAGATGTAAAACTAATTGATGCTCGTGGTCCAAGATTTGGTGCAGTAATTACCACCGTCGTACTTGCCGCAGCACTTACAACACAATCCTTGCCTTTAATTCTCTGGCAACTCGCTGTCTTTGCAGTAGGTGCTTTTGCTGGTCCACAAAAAACTCCATATGCATTCATCTATCGTAAATTTGTAAAGCCCAGACTTTCTGGTGATATGCCAACAGAAGATATTCGCCAACCACAATTTGCTCAGGCAATTGGATTTTTGTTTGCGTTAACGGCGTCGGTTTCATTAATTTTTGATCTAACTTTGGTCTTCTCTGTTGCAGTTGGATTTGCACTAGGTGCAGCATTCCTAAATGCAGCCTTCAATTTCTGCCTGGGCTGCGAGATGTATGTGCTGATTGCGCGTGCTCGGGCTCGCTTTTCTAAGCGTGAATTACGCGAAGCGGCTTATAACCTGCCAAGCCTTTAGACTTCGTAGGTGGTAGATAAGAATCAAGAGCTACGGGATAAAGGTCTTCGCCTAACCCCTCAACGCCAGCTAGTGCTTCAAGCTGTGCGCGAGCTTGGTCATGCCACCCCAGAAGAGGTTGCAGAGAAGGTGCGCTCAACTCATCCAGGAATTAATTTATCTACGGTTTATCGCAACTTAGAAACCCTAGAAAATGTTGGTTTAGTGCAGCACACCCATTTGGGTCATGGTGGTGCGACTTATCACGCAGCTGAAGAGCTAACTCATCTGCATTTAGTTTGTGGCAAATGTGGCTCGGTTGGAGATGCGCCAATTGAGACCGCGGCCTCATTTGTTAATACTTTAATTGATGAATACGGCTTCAAAACCGATGTAACACATTTTGCGATCTACGGAACCTGTGAAAACTGCACCGCTAAATCATGACCGCGGTATTTGTAGAAGAGGGTTTAGATAAAGGTGCCATCTGGCACTTTGGAGAAGTAGCTAAAGAACAACGTGCGCTTGCCGAGGGAAAAGCTTGGGCTGATCTTTCGCACCGCACAGTAATTTCCATCGCTGGTGAAGATCGATTGATGTGGTTGCACTCCTTAACCACTCAGCATTTAGAAAAACTTGCGCCGGGAGAATGGAAGGAAGCGCTAATTCTCGATCCGCAGGGTCATGTCGAACAGCAATTATTTTTAGTTGATGATGGTGCAACAACATTTATTCATTTAGATACCGAAAAAGCTCCGGCGCTTTTGGATTATCTAAACAAGATGAAATTTATGTTGCGTGTAGATGTGAAAGATGTAAGTAATGAGTACGCAATTTTGCGTGCGCCAGGTAAAACTGATTCTGTTGGTGGACCTTTTGCCCTTGTACCGCGCAGTGAATTAGCTGCCACAACGCAGGCTTTTAATTCGGCAAATCTGCAGGTTGGAATGTGGGCGTTAGAGGCAGAACGCATCGCATCAGGCCGGGCTCGAATTGGTTTGGATAGTGATTACAAATCAATCCCTAATGAGCTAGGGCTATTAAATAAAGCGGTTCATATGAATAAAGGTTGCTATCGCGGCCAAGAAACCGTAGCTAAAGTATTTAATCTGGGGCATCCACCCCGTCGTTTGGTTTTATTGCATCTAGATGGATCCGCCGTTGATATTCCAAGCCATGGCGATCCCGTGTTTTATGAGGGCAAAGAGATTGGTTTTGTTGGATCGGTGGCGCGCCATTATGAATTGGGGCCGATTGCCCTTGCGGTTATAAAGAGAATGACACCAGCAGATGCGGTTTTAGAAGTAAAGGGCATCCCGGCAAATCAAGAGATTCTCGTACCGCTAGATTAGCGCCGTGGAGATAATCACAACCGTGGTTTTGATTGCGGCATCATTAATTATGTCGCTCGCAATTTTGGGATACTCCGCTAAACAATGGCGTAAGTTGAAAAGAGGTCGGTAATGGCGTTTCAAATCCCTGAAGGTTTGCATCCAGATTTAAACCCATTAGCTTGGCTGGTTGGTACTTGGCGCGGTAAAGGTCATGGCGAGTATCCAGGGATTGAAAACTTTCAATTCGCCCAAGAGATTACTTTTTCTCATGATGGCAGACCATTCTTAACTTACTTCTCACGATCTTGGATTATTGATGACAACAATGAGATTGTGAAAACCGCAGCCTCCGAGACCGGTTTCTGGCGCGTTAAACCAAACAACACACTTGAGGTTTTGATTGCACACAGCACGGGAATTGCAGAAGGTTGGGTAGGTCGATTTGATGGACCGAAGATTCAATTAGCCATGGATCAAGCTTATTCTGCGCCATCTGCCAAATCTATGGAAGGTGGTCAGCGTCTTTATGGATTAGTTGAAGGTGAACTTTTCTACGCTTATGACATGGCTTATAACGGCAATAAGTTACAAGCCCACATCTGGTCAACATTGCCGCGGGTGCAGTCTTAATTCATGAAAACCGGTGAGGTTTTAATTGAGATAGTTCGTAATGAAATGGTGGAGTCGGTACATGCTGGCCACCTACTCATTCTGAATGCCTCAGGAAATACTTTGCTCGAATTGGGCGATACCGATTCGCTAATTTATCCGCGTTCAGCGGTGAAATCTTTACAGGCCGCCGCGATGGTGCGAGCTGGTGCAAAACTTAATGATCAACAGTTGGCGCTGGCCTGTGCTAGTCATGCGGGAAGCGCGACACATTTAGCGGTTGCCCAATCAACCTTAGCCAGTGTTGGCCTTGATGAATCAGCTTTGCGTAATACGCCAGATAAACCGCTAGATCCAAAAGAGCGTGCGGCTTGGGGCGATAAAGCACCAACATCACTAGCTGCAAACTGCAGCGGCAAACATGCTGCGATGTTGGCAACCTGTGTGGCAAATGGTTGGAATTTAGTTGATTACAAAAAACCCGAACATCCATTACAGATTGCGATTCGCGCCGAGTTTGAAAGCTTGAGTGGTGAAAAAGTCACACATGTCGGAGTAGATGGTTGTGGTGCTGCGTTATTTGCCATTTCTTTAAAAGGCTTAGCGAAAGCGATTCGCAATTTAACTTTGTCGCAGGATCCAGTGCACAAGTCGGTAGTAAATGCTTGCCGCACAAATCCAGTTTTGGTTTCAGGTGTTGGAAGATTACCTACATTGTTGATGGAAAAAGTTTCCGGACTATTTGTTAAAGATGGCGCTGAAGGTGTGATGATTATTTCGACCGAATCTGGTGCGGTAATTGTTTGGAAAATAAGCGATGGATCCCAACGTGGCGCCTCAGCTCTTGCTGATGCAACTCTTTCGCAACTAGGAATTTCCGTTGATATTGAGCGTGAAAATGTGTTCGGCGATGGCCAGGTTGTAGGAGAAATCAGGGCGAGTAAACTCGCCAACCATGGCTAAACACACCCGTCGCATCGCATCCTTGATGCTGCATACCTCACCGCTTGAACAAGCGGGTACTGGGGATGCCGGCGGTATGAATGTTTATGTTGTAGAGAGTGCCAAGCGCATCGCCGCTGCAGGTGTAGCGGTAGATATTTTTACTCGCGCTAATAAATCAGGTTTGCCGGAAAAAGTAGAGATTGCAGATGGCGTAACAGTTCGCCATTTAGAGGCCGGTCCATACGATGGAATTTCTAAAGATGAATTGCCATCACAAATCTGTGCCTTGATGTCCTCCTTTATGCATGCTGAGGCCAGATTGCCGGTTGGATATTACGATTTATTGCATTCGCATTACTGGATCTCTGGTCAACTTGGATGGTTGATTTCTGAGCGCCATAAATTGCCTTTGATTCACACCATGCACACGATGGCGAAGGTAAAGAATTTAGCATTAGCAGAAGGCGAAAAACCAGAGCCACAAACCCGTGCCATTGGCGAAGAGCAAGTTGTTTCTGCATCTGCAGCTTTAATTGCAAATACCGCAGCTGAGGCGGCAAGTTTGGTTTCACTTTATAACGCCTGTCCAGATCTAGTTTTTGTGGTTCCACCAGGGGTTGATTTAACAACTTACAAAGTTAATGGTGGAAAGAAAATGTCACGCAAAAAACTTGGCATCAAAGAAGATGCTTTGATGCTGGCATTTGTCGGTCGTATTCAGCCACATAAAGGTCCAGAGGTTCTGATTCGCGCGGTAGCTGAAATGGTTTCCCACAATCCTCAGCTGCGCTCCCGATTGAAAACCGTAATCATCGGTGGAGCTTCTGGAAATGGTTCACAAGAACCAGAGAAGTTGAAAGCACTTACTGTTTTTCTTGGCATCAACGATGTAATTGAATTTATTCCACCTCAGCCACACGAGGATTTGTCTGATTGGTATCGCGCCAGTGATTTGGTGTGCGTTCCTTCCTATTCAGAATCATTTGGATTAGTAGCGCTTGAAGCTCAAGCCTGTGGCACACCAGTGGTGGCAACCGCTGTTGGTGGTTTACGTACCGCTGTGGCAGATGGAATTTCTGGCTCATTAGTCGATGGCCATGATCCCCGTGCTTGGTCCGCTGTTATTTCCCGCCTACTCATGGAGCCAGAGCGTCGCTTGTTGTTATCCATGGGCGCGGTTGAGCATGCCTCTCACTTTGGTTGGGATACAACCGCCCGCGGAATGTTGGATGTTTACGATCGCGTACTTTCCCAAAAATCAAACAACCTACGCAGCCTGGCTTAAAGATGTCTAGCCGTGCGATGGCGTTGGCCACGATTGATGAATTTCTTGCCTCTCACGATATTGATTTTGATAAGAGCAATGACTCCACATATTTGTTAACCCTGCCAGGTGAGAAGAAGTTACAAACTCATTGTGCTCTTGTGCTCGGCGATAACTCACTTTCGATAAATGCTTTTGTAATCAGAAAGCCAGATGAGAATTCAGAAGCGGTACATGAATGGTTACTAAAGAAGAACGCCTCGATGTATAGCGTTGCTTTTGCAATCAACGAATTGGGCGATATTTATTTAGTCGGACGTTTGCCATTTAGTGCTGTCACCGAACAGGAGTTAGATCGAGTCATTGGTGCGGTGCTGCAGTATTCAGATTCATCATTTAATCCACTGCTCGAACTGGGCTTTAGCAGCGCAATCAGACGTGAATGGGCTTGGCGGGTTTCGCGTGGTGAATCACTTGCGAACCTCGAGGCGTTTGCACACCTGATTTAGTTCTCATTAAGATTGCGGTATGACAATCGGAAAGTTGATCTTGCTTCGCCATGGCGAGAGCGAATGGAATGCTAAAAATCTTTTTACTGGATGGGTTGATGTAAGACTCTCAGCCACTGGTGAAAAAGAGGCCAAGCGTGGCGGCGAATTACTCAAAGAGCACAACTTATTGCCCGATGTCCTTTATACATCTTTATTGCGCCGCGCGATTCACACCGCACAAATCGCATTAGATGCCTGCGATCGTCATTGGATTCCAGTTACCCGCACCTGGCGTTTGAATGAACGTCACTATGGTGCGCTGCAAGGCAAAGATAAGAAGCAAACCCTTGAGACTTACGGGGAAGAGCAGTTCAAGTTGTGGCGCCGCTCATTTGATGTTCCACCCCCACCAATTGAAGACAATGATGAATACTCTCAAGCTGGAGATCCGCGTTATGCCGAGCTAGGCGCGCAAATGCCAAAAACTGAGTGTTTGAAGGATGTTGTAGAGCGTCTGGTTCCTTACCTAACTTCAGGAGACCTGCCACGGGATTTAAATCAAGGCAAGACAGTTTTAATTGCCGCGCATGGCAACTCAATCCGCGCGATTGTTAAGCACATTGCTTGTATTTCAGATGAGGAAATTGCAGAGGTAAATATCCCAACCGGAATACCACTGCTGTTTAAGTTTGATGATGATTTTGAGCCAATCGTTAAGAGAGGCGAATACTTAGATCCAGAGGCCGCGGCTGCTGCAATTGAAGCGGTCGCTAATCAGGGTAAAAAGTAAAAACTATTTTTGGCTGTATTTTCCAGTGACCTGGAAGTACACGCGACGCGCTACCGAAACTGCGTGATCTGCGTAGCGTTCGTAATATCGACCGATCAAAGTAATATCAATTGCGGTTTCAATGCCATGTGACCAGCTTGGATCCAACAAAGTAGTAAATAACTTGCGGTGCAATTTATCCATTTCATCATCATCGCGTTCAACCTCGAGAGCTTTATCGATATCTCGTGAGTTAATGATGCCGCCAACTTTGTCAGAGATTAGGCGAGCAACTTTGCCCATCTCTTCGATAGTTAGTAGTAATTCGGAAGGTACTGCTGCACCTGGATGACGCAATCTGGTGATTTTTGCGATGTGATGAGCCATATCTCCCATGCGCTCTAAATCAGCGCTCATGCGAAGTGCGGTAACCAAAGCACGCAAATCCGAAGCGACCGGCTGTTGACGAGCAATGATGTCGATAATGCGGGCATCAAGTTCATGTTGAATATCATCAACGCGATCATCAGCTGCAATTACCGCTTCAGCTTCAGAGAGATCTGCAGTTAATAAGGCATGGGTTGATTTGGAGATTGCATCAGAGACTAAGGAGGATAATCCGACCAGAGTTGCGGTTACCCCATCTAATTCATCTTGAAACGCGCTTCGAAGCCAGGTCATGCGCTAAAGGTAATCGCTTTTGCAGTTGTTGTGAACTTTTGAGGTGAATGGCGTCTTACCGGGTGGTAAACAACTGGTAAATCGCGGTTATGTGACGATAACACCTTACTTTCGTAGTATTGCGCTATGAAGTTCCGCAAAGAAAATAGCGAGAACCTGTTCTCCGATGAGCTGCCTGAAATCCTAAAGAAAACTCTGAATTCTCTGGAAGCTGAATCTCTCGTGTTGGTCCCTGGCGAGAGAATCCTGTTTCAATCGCAGGATATTTCAAACTTTGGTTTAGTTAAAGATGAAAAAATTTGTAGTGAAGAGTTGATGGCGCTAATTAGAGTAGTTCGTAGAACCAATCAAACACATCGCGGTGCAATTGAAATCGCCCGCGGCCCTATTGGTGCCGGAAAAAGAGAGCTCAAAGTCTCTGTCACTCCACTTAATGATGATGGAATGGTTCTAGTTTTAGTTTCTGATGAAAGCGAAGCCCGTCGCATTGATGCGGTCCGCCGCGACTTTGTGGCAAATGTTTCTCATGAGCTAAAGACTCCTATTGGCGCTCTTGGATTGTTGAGTGAGGCGATACTTGGAGCAAAAGATGAACCTGAGGCGGTAATAAAATTTGCTACGCGAATGCAAAACGAAGCCAAGCGTTTAGCTGACTTAGTGCAAGAAATTATTGATCTTTCTAGATTACAGAGCAGTGATCCACTTCAAAAAGCGGAGGATGTTTCGGTAAATGAAATCGTTCGCGAAGCGGTTGATCAAGCTCAATTCTCCTCGGAGCAACGTGGCATAACACTTAACGTCGGCGAAATCCAAGATGGCCTGGTGATTGGAGATCGAGAGCAACTAATAACAGCGGTCCATAACCTAATTGAAAATGCCGTTAATTACAGTCCAGAAAATACGAAAGTTTCAATTACTACCGCCGTGCATGATGGGATTGTTGATATTTCCATTACAGATCAAGGTATTGGTATTTCTGAATCAGAACTGGAGCGAATATTTGAACGGTTTTATCGAGTTGACCCGGCGCGTTCTCGCATGACCGGTGGAACTGGATTGGGACTTTCAATTGTGAAACACGTAGCGCTAAACCATGGCGGTGATGTAAAGGTTTGGAGCAAAGTTGGAGTTGGCAGCACCTTCACTTTGCAATTTCCTGTCGTAAAACCTAATGCAACTCAAGTAGAGAGTGTCGCGAAATGACCAAGATCCTAATTGTTGAAGATGAAGCCTCATTCTCAGAGGCGCTGGAGTTCTTACTGGGCAAAGAGGGCTTTTCCGTAGTGACAGCGGTGAATGGCTCGGAAGCTATGCGCAAATTCGACCAAGGCGGAATCGATTTAGTCCTTTTGGATTTAATGATTCCAGAGGTATCAGGAACCGAAGTCTGCCGGCAGATTCGCAGTAAATCTCGGGTGCCGATCATAATGTTGACCGCGAAGGATTCCGAGGTAGACAAGGTGGTGGGCTTAGAGATTGGTGCGGATGATTATGTGACCAAGCCTTACTCTTCAAGGGAGTTAGTGGCACGAATTCGCGCCGTGCTGCGGCGAAACTCTGGCGAAGCGATTGAAAATGAACCGGGGGTTATGACGGTAAGTGGTGTTCGAATGGATATTGATCGTCACCAGGTTTCAGTTAACGGCATACTAGTTTCGTTACCACTAAAAGAGTTTGAATTACTTGAGTTCTTAATGCGCAACGCGGGAAGAGTTTTAACCCGCATGCAATTAATTGATCGGGTTTGGGGTAGTGATTATGTTGGTGATACAAAAACTCTGGATGTTCACATAAAGAGATTGCGCGCTAAGATTGAAACTGATCCCGCTAATCCAACTTTGATTCAAACCGTGCGCGGCTTGGGTTACAAGATGGAGCTGTAAATTCCTGTATTTGCAACAACTAGAGCATCAAGCTCGACTTTGCCGCCTTTAGCAAAGTACATAACTACTGGAACACGATAACCTGGCTTAACGCCAAGCACCGCAATCTTTGCTTTGGCATTTGCCGCATCGCCTTCAAAAATCATCGGCTTGTTTTGATTTAGTACCACATCAGAAACCAACTCTGCACGCTGACCATCAATTGTGATTGCTGCCAGTCCATCTGCTTCTGGTGAGTGGTTAACAATGAATCCAACAAGAGTTCCAGAAC